>ERZ860076.38-NODE-38-length-96158-cov-8.717303_pt1 | contig 96158 bp, 84 predicted proteins | sample MGYA00509982_ERZ860076 | MGnify/ENA primary metagenome ERZ860076 (study PRJEB30046, sample SAMN00715193) | human gut metagenome | study: EMG produced TPA metagenomics assembly of the A metagenome-wide association study of gut microbiota in type 2... | reverse complement strand
TTGCTAAAAAATATCGTTGAGGTGTAATTTACACCCCAACGAATATTATAGAACCTTAAAATATCCGTTTTTTCTATATTTTGGCATTTTCTCTTGAAATAACAATAGATATGTAATATAATTAGTATGAAAAATTCCAGAAAGGATGAGTAAACTTGAAAAAAATAAAATTAATATATAATTCTGGAGCAGGTCAAAGTAAATTCAAATATTTTTTAGATCCTATTATAGAAAAATTTATGGATAATGATATAGAGATATCTATATTTAGAGCAGCAAATAATACAAATTTATATGAATTTTTAAAAGATGTAGATAAAGATGGATATAGTGCAATTGTTGTTGCAGGTGGTGATGGTACTGTAAATAGAGTTGTTAATGTTATGATGAAAAATAATATTAAAACTCCACTTGGTGTTATACCTGCAGGTACTTCAAACGATTTTGCAAGACATCTAAAAATGCCACAAAATTTTTCAGAGTGTATAGATAAATTACTAACTTTCAATGTTCAGCCTGTTGATGTTGGTAAAGTAAATGATAAATATTTTGTTAATATATGTTCAGCAGGATTATTTACTAATGTATCTCAGAAAGTAGATCCAAATTTAAAAAATTCTCTTGGTATGCTTTCATATTTCATAACTGCTGTAAATCAAATGGTAAAATTTAAACCATTTGAAGTGAAAATAGAGACAGAAAATGATATATACATTGAAAAAGTAAAAGTAATGTTAGTATTTAATGGTAGTAGTGTTGGTGGAATAGATGCGTTCTGTGATAATTCAAGCATTCAAGATGGACTCCTTGATATGTTAATAATTAAAGATTGTAATATTGCAGATACAAGTTTGCTTGCGGGAAAATTACTTGCAAAAACCCATTATACTGATAAAAATATAATATACTCAAAGGAAAAATGGATAAAAATTACTAAAACAAAAGGAAAATGTGATCTTCCAGATGTTGATGGTGATCCAGGTCCTAATTTTCCACTTGAAATTGAATGTGTGGAAGGCGCAATTAATATGTTGCTATAATTTTGAAGGAGGTAGAGTAAAAGGTGGATAATTTTAGTGAAATAAAAAAACAAATGCAAAGATCAGAAGAAAATTTGACGTCTTTTGCTTGTTTATCATCTGATGCTATAAGAGAAAAAAGTGAAAAAGAAGATATAAGGCTGGAATTTGAAAGAGATGTAGATAAAATAATACACTCTTCTACGTATACAAGATACATAGATAAAACTCAGGTATATAGTGATATTGAAAATGATAATATATCAAGAAGAATAACACATGTACAATTTGTAAGTAGGGCAGCAAGAACTATAGCTAGAGCGCTAGGAGTAAATGAAGATTTATGTGAGGCAATATCACTAGGTCATGATGTTGGACATACTCCATATGGTCATGCAGGAGAAAGAATACTAAATAATATTTCCAAAGAAAAAATCGGAAAGACTTTTGCACATAACTTAAACAGTGTAAGAATGTTTACTAAAATAGAAAATGGTGGAAATGGCTGTAATCTTACTCTTCAAGTACTAGATGGAATAATGTGTCATAATGGGGAAATGTTACAAAATAAGTATGCTCCTGTAAAAAAAGATTTAACAACATTTAAAAAGGAGTATGAAGCATGTCTTGATGATGAAAAAAATAATTATGAATTAATTCCTATGACAATAGAGGGATGTATTGTTAGAATTTCGGATGTAATAGGATACATCGGGAAGGATATAGAAGATGCAATGAGGCTTAAGGTAATTGCAGAAAGGGATATTCCAGAAGATATAAAAAGAGTACTTGGAACTAAAAATTCTGAGATTATGAATAGTATTATTTTAGATATAATTGAAAATAGCTTTAACAAGCCATATATATCAATGTCTGATACGGTATATAGAGCTATAGATAAATTAAAAGATTTCAATATGAAAAATATTTACATGAAGGCTAATACAAAAGAAGATGTTGAAAGATACACTAGAATTTTTAATGAGCTTTTTGATGTATATCTGGTAGCATTAAATAATTCTAAAAAATCAAATAATATATATGAAACCTTTTTAAATAATAAAAACAAAGAATACGTATTGAATAATAAAAAAGAGCAAATAATAGTAGACTATTTATCTGGTATGACAGATAGATTTATCGAAAGCGAATATGAAAGATACGTAAAGTAATGAGGTGTAAAGATAATGTATGATAAAAGTATAGATAAAAAGTGGCAAAAAATATGGGAAGAAAGTAAATGCTTTAATGCAACAGACGATTTTTCAAAGAAGAAATACTATGCTTTAGTTGAATTTCCATATCCATCAGGAGCTGGTATGCATATAGGGCATATACGTGCATATATTGGAATGGATATTATTTCAAGAAAAAGAAGAATGCAAGGATATAATGTGTTATTTCCTATTGGATTTGATGCATTTGGTCTTCCTACAGAAAACTATGCGATGAAAACAGGAATTCATCCAAGAAAAGTTACAGATAAAAATATTGAAACTTTTACAAATCAGTTAAAATCTGTAGGTTTTTCATTTGACTATGATAGGGCTATAGATACTACAAGACCAGAATATTATAAATGGACACAGTGGATTTTCTTGCAATTATACAAACATGGACTTGCATATAAATCAAAAGGATATGTAAATTTTTGTCCTAAATGTAGAGTTGTTCTTGCAAATGAAGAGTCTCAAGGTGGAAAATGTGATAGATGTGATAGTGATGTTGTTCAACTTGAAAAAGAAGAATGGATGCTAAAGATAACAGAATATGCAGATAAACTACTTGAAGGTTTAGATGAAGTTGACTTTCCAGAACGTGTAAAGATTGAACAAAAAAATTGGATTGGAAAATCATATGGCGCACAAATAGATTTTAAAGTAAATGAGACTGGTGATGATTTAGTTGTATATACAACAAGACCAGATACAATATTTGGTGTAACATATATGGCAATTGCACCTGAGCACCCTATAATTGATGAATTAAAAGATAGAATATCTAATTTTGATGAAATAGTAAAATATAGAGAAGAGGCTAAAAGAAAAACTGAATTTGAAAGAATAGAGCTATCTAAGGAGAAAACAGGGGTTAAAGTAGAAGGTATTAACATTTTAAATCCAGTTACAAATGAAGTAATACCACTTTATGTAACAGATTATGTTATGATGGGATATGGTACAGGAGCTATAATGGCTGTTCCAGCCCATGATACAAGAGATTATGAATTTGCAAAGAAATTTGGTATTGATATAAAACAAGTAGTAAAAAGTGATAGTTCAGAAGTTAATTTGGACAAGGAAGCATTTACTGACATTCAAACAGGTATAATGGTAAACTCTGGTTTCTTAAATTCACTTACAGTTGAAGAGGCAAAAGAAAAAATAATAGCATATATTGAAGAAAATAAAATTGGTATGCAAAAAACAAACTATCATATGAAAGATTGGGCTTTTGCAAGACAAAGATATTGGGGAGAACCAATTCCAATTGTAAAATGTGATAAATGTGGTCTTGTTCCAATGGCTGAAAAAGATTTACCACTTGAACTTCCAGACTTAGAAGAATTCATACCTGGTGAAGATGGTAAATCACCACTTGCAAAGGTTGATAGCTTTGTAAATACAACTTGTCCAAAATGTGGTGGACATGCAACTCGTGAAACAGATACTATGCCTCAATGGGCTGGCTCTAGTTGGTATTTCTTAAGATATATTGATCCAAAAAATAATAATGAATTTGCAGATAGTAAAAAACTAAAATATTGGCTTCCAGTTGATTGTTATAACGGTGGAATGGAGCACGTTACGCGTCACCTTATATACTCAAGATTTTGGCACAGATTTTTGTATGACATTGGTTTAGTTCCTACAAAAGAGCCATATTCTAAAAGAACTACACAAGGACTAATATTAGGACCTGATGGAGATAAAATGTCAAAATCAAAAGGAAATGTTATTAATCCTGATGATATTGTAAAAGAGTATGGAGCAGATACATTAAGAACATATATATTATTTATAGCTGATTACAAAGATTCAGCTCCTTGGAATGAAAATGGGGTAAAAGGTTGTAAAAAATTCTTAGATAGAGTAACTAGAATTGAAGAATTTGCAACTGATGAAGATATAACAAATGACGAAATTGAAAAAGAGTTAAACAAAACGATAAAAAAAGTATCAGAAGATTATGAAGAGCAAAAATATAATACTGCAATTGCTGCAATGATGACATATGTTAATTTGTTATATAAACAAGAAAAAGTAAGTAAGAAATATATTGCACCTTTTTTACAAATATTAAATCCTATTGCTTCACATGTTACAGAAGAATTATGGGAAAGACTTGGATTTGAAGGACATATATTTAGTTCAAAATGGCCTGAATATGATATATCTAAAATAATTGAAAGTAATGTTGAACTTGCAGTTCAAATAAATGGAAAAGTTAGATTTAAAATAACTGTTCCAACATCATTTTCAGAAGAGGAAATAAAAGAGCAAGTTAAAAATGATGATAAATTAACGCAATATATTGATGGAAAACAAATACAAAAAATAATTGTTATAAAATCAAGAATTGTAAATATAGTTGTAAAATAAACTAAAAAGAGAGGTTTTTATATGTGGAATTTTCTTACAAATCCTACATTTTTAAAGATTGCAGAGATATTTTTGTTGGTTATACTAGGCTTTGTTTTGTATCAACTTATAAACTACAGAAAAATTAGAAAAAGAGAAATTGAAAAAAAACAAGCCTATACTGACCAACTTACTGGGAGAGGAAATAGATATTTGTTTTTATCTGTCCTTGATAAACTTATAAAAAAAGGAAATAAATTTGCAGTATGTTTTATGGATTTAGATGGATTTAAGCAAATAAATGATACAATGGGTCATGACGCAGGTGATGAACTTTTAGTGTACTTGGCAAGAACTTTTGATGAAAAATTGCCATCAAATGCAGTTGCATATAGACTTGGTGGAGATGAATTTTCAATTGTAATACAAAATATAAAAACAACGAGAGATATAACTAAAGTACTTGATTATATGAAAAAGCAACTTGAGGAACCTATTATGATTCAAGGAACTAGTATTTCACTTCAGTATAGTTTGGGAATATCTGTATTTCCGGAAGATGCTAAGACTAAAACTGAGCTTATCATGTATGCAGATGATGCCATGTATTATATAAAAGAAAATGGAAAAAATGGCTATTATTTTCATAATAAATCATTAAAAGCAAAGCTTGATAATAAAAATAAAATGGAAAAAGACTTAAAAGAAGCATATGATAAAAATGAATTTTCAATATCATTACAGCCAAGAATTAATTTAAATGATATGGATAATATATGTTTTGAAGCATTATTATATTGGAATCATCCAGTTCTTGGTAAACTTGATTCAGATTATTTTATAAAGCAAGCAGATGAAATGGGAATAATAGTAAAACTTGATAGATTTGTATTAGAGAATATGTGTAAGAAATTAACAGAGCTTAAAAATAATGGATATACAAATATCCAAATGGCTGTAAATATTTCTACAAGACATTTTATGAAAGATGATTTTACTAATGAGTTATGCAAAATATTAGAAAAGAATAATGTTAGTAAAGGTGAAGTTATTTTAGAACTTACAAACAATATAGATTTAAAGAAAATAAATATGTATAGATCTATGTTTGAAAAGCTAAAAAAATCTGGTGCCAAAATTTCTATTAATAATTTTAATATAAAATATGAGGATATGATATTATACAACAATTTAAATATTGATGAAATTAAATTATATGCAAAATATATATCTAAGGAAAGCGATTTAAATGATAATTGTTTGGAAAATGTAATAAAATTATCTAAAGACTTGGAATCTGAAATAACAATATGTTGCATAGAAACTAAAGAACAGTTAGAAAAAGCAATAAAATATGGCGCAGATAAGGTACAGGGATTCTTTTTATTTAATAAAATGTATGATGAGTATATATCTGATGTAATAAAAAAATATGATAATTTAAAAGAAAAGGTCTATAAAGTAATAAGTGATGTAAAATAATACATATATTTTAAATTATGTAGTCTGTATCTAAAGCAAATATTGATTTAGCACGATGATAGAAAATATAATAAAAAAAGTATAAAAAAATACAAAAAAAGTGTTGACAAATATAGTATTTTAGGATATAATTATTTCTGTCATCAGTAAGTGGGCGCTTAGCTCAGCTGGGAGAGCATCTGCCTTACAAGCAGGGGGTCACAGGTTCGAGCCCTGTAGTGCCCACCACTTATTTTTTGGCCCGGTAGTTCAGTTGGTTAGAACGCTAGCCTGTCACGCTAGAGGTCGTGGGTTCGAGCCCCATTCGGGTCGCCAAACTATGGTGATAAACGAGATGAAAAAAATCATCTCTTTTTTTAATAATAGCATAATTTTAATTTACTTATTTTTTTGTAATTTTCATTAAAGTAATTGACAAACAGTTGCTATTATGATATTATACTTTAAGTTAATGTTAATCCATATTATGCTTAATATTTATGGCTTGATAGCTCAGTTGGTAGAGCAGAGGACTGAAAATCCTCGTGTCGGCGGTTCGATTCCGTCTCAAGCCACCAGCGGAAATAGCTCAGTTGATAGAGCGTCGCCTTGCCAAGGCGAAGGTCGCGGGTTTGAGCCCCGTTTTCCGCTCCATTTATTTTAATAGGGATTATTTATAATCCTTATTTTTATATATAAAAAGTGTAATAAATTTTTTTATACTTAATATATATTTAGTATAAGGCGCCTTAGCCAAGCGGTAAGGCACGAGTCTGCAAAACTCTGATCATCAGTTCGATTCTGATAGGCGCCTCCAATAATTTATAAATACATTAAAATAGCACTGTTCAAGTTTCTTTGAATGGTGTTATTTTCCAATTTTTTTCTACTTTAGTTTTTAAAATTTAATAGAATTAACTGCTTTATTTTTAAATTATATATTATTGTGTTTAAACATTAAATTAAAATTTATATTTTAATTAGATAGTAGATATAATAGTATACTTAATAATGACTTTAGCCTAGAATTAAAGCCTGCTATAATGCGTGTATACGTTATAGCAGTTTTATTGGTATATGAGGTGAAATAATGAATAAAAATATTGTATTAATACAAGGTGCACTAGATATTGAAATTAATTATTTATTAAGTAAAATGAGTAACAAAGTAAAGAAAGAAATATCTGGATTTGAATTTTACTTAGGAAATATAAATGATGTAAATGTTGTAATATCAAAAACTTTGGTTGGAGTTGTAAATTCAACAATGGCAACGACTATAGGTATTATGTCTTTTAATCCTACTTTTGTTATAAATCAAGGAATAGCAGGAGCTTATTCTAATGACTTACATATTGGAGATATTGTAATAGGAAAAAGATGTTGTAATATAAATGCGTATAAAACTCCAATGTTATATGAAGGTGAAGGTTCAAACCCTCTTAACTGGGAATTAAATAAAAGAGCAATTGATGCAAAAGTTACTGAGGAAAGTTATACTCAAATATTTAGAAATGAGTTTAATAATGTTTATGAAAATAAAGTATGTATTGGTACCTTAGGAAGTGGAGATATATTTAATAGAGAACGTGATAGAATATCTTGGATAAGAGAAAAGTTTAAGTGTGATTGTGAAGATATGGAAAGTATTGGTTGCTATTGTGTATGTGAAAAATTTAATATTCCATGCATTGGAATTAGGATTATATCAAATAATGAAATATTGCAAGAAAAAATAGATAAAAGTGTATCAATAAATTTACAAAAACTATTAGAGAAAATAATTCACAAAATATTTATTTAGAAAAATATATAAATATGACAAATAATATAGTAAAGTATAACTAAAGTAATTTGTAGTGATGTGAAAATAAATCTGCAAATTTAATTAAGAGTAGGGGAGAATAATGGAAGATATTTTTGGTAAATTGTCTAGATCAAAATTTAGAAGTAGTTTTCATTTAAGTAAAAAAGATAAAGAATATGTCACTAATAAGGGGTTAGATAAAATAAGAGAACATGCATATGATTTTATAAAAAAACGTTTGGCACCATCACAGATATTAAATGATGGTAAACAAACACCGATGAGAGGACATCCTGTTTTTATTGCGCAGCATGCCACAGCCACATGTTGTAGAGGATGTTTATATAAGTGGCACAAAATAAAGGCAGGTACTAATTTAAGTTGCGAGCAAATAGAATATGTTGTAAATGTTATAATGAAATGGATTATAAAAGAAATGAATAACGATATACCATTTAAAAAAATGTAAAAAGTTGTCATAAAACTTGAAAATAAAGAATAACTTTGATATAATAATAGATACATTAAAATTTAATCATATTGTTATACAAAGGAGGACTATATTATGTTAACTAACATGATAAAAATTGAAATTGAAGGTAAAACAAAAATTGTCAAAGAGGAAACAATGGTAAGAGATTGTTTAAGTGATGATAATAATAGAATATTGGCTGTAAAGGTAAACAACAGTATTCATTCAATATATTATAAACTTGTTGAAGATTCTGTAGTTGAACCCATAACATTTTACTCTGATGAAGGTAAGAGGATTTATGCCCGTACTCTAAAACTTATTTTTTTAAAGGCTTGTTATGATTTATCACTTAACATGAATAAAATTGAATTTACCAATAAAATACAAAATAATTATTTTATTCGGTTTAAGCAGCAAGTTGACGAAGATCTTATTGAAGATATAAGAGAGAAAATGTGGAATATTATTATGTATAATATTCGTATAACGAAGCATAAACTTTCTTATGAGGGTGCAAGGAAGGTATATAAAAGTTTGGGCTCAGAACATCAGCTCGATAACTTCAGGATAAAGACCAAGGATAATTATACTTTTTATGAATGCGACAATTATTATAACTATCTCTATGGACTTGTTGCACCCACAACAGGATATATAACAAACTTTGAAATAAAACCATATAAGGATGGAGCTATTTTATTTTTGCCAGATGATGATAATATTGATAAAATTAATACTGAAGTAATATCAAATAACGTTATCAATGAATTTAATAAATTCAAAGAATTTGAAAAAAATATTGAGATAAATAGTGTATCTGATTTAAATATGCATGTACTTGGAGATACTATTTCAAATGATATACGTTATGCTGAACTTAATCACTCTCAGAGAATTTTGGAAATCTTGAAGAAAATAAATTCTGATAAGGATATAAGAGCGATATTTATTGCTGGCCCATCATCATCTGGAAAAACAACATTTTCTCAAAAGCTTGAAGATGGACTTAAGATAGTCGGTAAAAGAGCTATACATATATCTATGGATAATTATTTTCATGATTTGGAAAAAATTCCTGTTGTTGATGGCAAAAAGGATTATGAATCAATAAACAATCTTGACCTTAAGTTGTTTAGTATTCAAATGAATAGTTTACTTAATGGTAACAGCGTGCGTGTTCCAGAGTATAATTTTAAGTGCTCTAAAAAGGAATTTAACAATAACAATGTTTTGTATATGTCAAAAAATGATATTTTGATTATTGAAGGCATTCATGCTTTAAATCCAAAAGTTCATGAATTGATAAATGCAAAGTCATTTAAAATATATCTCGCACCTTTGGTAACATTGGGACTTGATCATTTTACTAAAGTATCTTCAAATGATACAAGACTTATCCGTAGAATTGTCAGAGATTCAGATACAAGGGGTGTAAGTCCAGAGGATACCTTAAGTAATTGGAAAAAAGTTTTAGATGGCGAAAGAAAAAACATTTTTCCATATGTTAACCTTGCCGATGCAATATTTAATACAAATCTTGTATATGAACTTGGAGTTTTAAAACCATTTGCAGAAAAATTGCTTTTAAAAATTCCAGAAAACAGTATGTATTATTCAGATGCAAGGAGGCTGTATAAACTTTTAAATAACTTTTTACCGATAGAAACAACACATATTCCTAACGATTCTATTCTTAAAGAATTTATTGGAAATGGATGTTTTAAACGTTAAGTTGTAACTCAAAATAAAGCATTGAACTATTGTTTAATGCTTTATTTTTATACAAATTTTTAAATATCTGTATATATTTTGTTGATTTTATGTTAAAATGTATATATGAGGTATATGAAAATGAAAAATAAAAAGGGAATATCACTTATAGTGTTAATAATAACAATAATAGTTGTAATAATTTTAGCGGCAATAATAATTATTACAATAACGAAAAATAATCCAGTAGATAGTGCAAAAGAAGCAACATTTAAGCAGGATGTAAGAAGTTTTCAAGATGAATTAAGTATGTATATAGGAAATGAAAATATAAAAGATATACAGGGAAATAGAGAAAAAATAACAACAGTAGATATGCCAAGTGTAAAAGTAATGAAAGAATATATAGAAAGCTTTAGTAGTAAGTATGAAAATAAACTTGGAATATATAAAGATGAACTCGTATATTATAAACCAGATAATGAAGTAAAAAATAAAGTAACGGATAAAGAAGAAAAGTGGTTACAAGATTTAGGAATAAATAAAAAAGTTGCAGAGACAACAGAAGAAAGCTTTGAATGGGGAAGTGATGATCCAAATAATAGTGAATATTATACACTTAAGAGATTTATTGGAAAAGAAACAGATGTTATAATTCCCAAAAGATGTCACAAGATCGGAAATAATGCATTTGAAAGGTCTAATATAACAAGTGTTAAAATGCAAGATGGTATAACATATATTGGAAATAGTGCATTTAATGTATGTTCTCATTTATCAGAGATAAAATTACCAAATACACTAATAGGTATAGGACAGATGGCTTTTTGTAATTGTAGCAGTTTGGAATATTTAGAACTTCCTGAAAGTTTAGAATATTTAGGTGATTTTAATTTTAGTAGTTGCCGAAAATTAAAAAGTATTAAAATTCCAGATAAAGTTAAAACTATTCCTAGTTGTGCATTTTCAGGTTGTGACTCTTTGGAAGAAGTTATACTACCTAGTAATTTGGGAAATATTTTTAATGAAACATTCGAATATTGTAGTTCTTTAAAGAGTATTAAATTACCAGATTCTGTGTTTTATATTGCAGATTCTGCATTTTCAAAAAGTGCCCTTGAAACAATTAATATACCTAGAAATTTAACTAATTTAGGAAGTGGAGTATTTAGTGATTGTAATAATCTTAAAAATATAACTGTAGATGAAAATAATTCAACATATTCTAGCGTAGATGGGGTACTGTATAACAAAAACAAAACTACTGTTGTGCAATATCCAACAGGAAAAGATTCTGAAAGTTATACCATAGATAATAACGTTATTAATATAGCTGATAAGGCTTTTTATGGAGCAAATAAATTAAAAACAATTATATTAGGTAATAATGTAAAAACAATAGGAGCATATTCATTTATGTATTGTTCTAATTTAACCTCTATTAATATACCAGAAAGTGTAAAAGAAATAAAATACAATTGCTTTGGTGGTGATACTAGTCTTGAGCATATTTATGTTCCTTCTACAATTGAGAAAATGGGAAGTATAGTTTTCCATATGTGTAATAATCTTGTAATAGATTGTGGGTATAATAAAGATGAGATACCATCAACTTGGCAAAAAAATTGGTATGGAAGTGCTAAAAGTGTAAATTATGGAGTAAAAAAATAATGATATGATTTCTATTGGTCCTAAATTCAAATTAAAAAGAATTTATATAGTAGCATAAATATTTTCATTTAGGATTATATCAGGGTATTAAGTATGTGGATTAATGATAGTAAAAAAATTTATACATAATAAGATCTAGAGTTGGAATATAAATAAAAAAGTGATATAAAGATAAAAATAAATATGAAAATTAAAAATAATATTAAAGAAAGGAAGTAAAATTATGTTTTGTCCAAATTGTAAAAAAAATATTTCTAATGATGTGGAGTTTTGCCCATATTGTGGAGCTTATGTAAAATCTATTTCAGATGAAGTGCAGCATCAGTTTATAAATAATAATGATAAGAAAAGAAAAACTAAATTATTTTCAGTTATTATAATTACAATTTTAGTAGTTTCTATAACTTTTGTTGGAAGTAAGTTAATTAAAAGAATCTTTTTTAAACAAAACAATAATAATATTCAACAAGTTCAAGAAGACGGTAATACTTCAGAAGAAAGTAATGTAGATATTTTACATTCAAATATAAATTATGATAAGAATAATTCTTTGTTAATACCTATTGAAGATGTTTTTATAGTTAGAGGGCGAGGAACAGTGGTAACAGGTCGTGTTGAAAGGGGCAGTATTAAATTAAATGACGAAATTCAAATAATTGGATTAAATCATGAAGTAATTACAACAACTGTAACAGAAATGGATACTTCTACAAATAATTCACAAACAGCTCAATCAGGAGAAAATGTTGGCATTTTTCTAAAAGATATTAGTCGTGATCAAATAGAAATAGGTCAAGTTATAGCAAAACCAAATACAATAAAAGCCGCTAAAAAATTTGAAGCAAATGTTAACATTTTATCAAAGGAAGAAAGTGGAAGAAATACATCAATTTATAATAATTATCATCCACAGTTTTATTTTTGGACTACTGATATAACTGGAACCATAACTTTGCCTGATGGAGTAGATAAGATAGAATCAGGAGATTCGGACGTTAAAATTATTATAGAACTTGTTTCTAATGTTGCTATGGAAGTAGGTACTGAGTTTGCTATTAGGGAAGATGGTGCAACAATAGGAAGAGGAATTGTAACAAAAATTTATTAAGAGTTGAAAAAGGATAATATGAGTACATATATGATTGAAATCATTTTTTATGTTATAAAAGTATTTCTTAAGTAATAAAGATATGAAGAAAGGTAAAATCAACCTAATAGAATTAATAATTCATTAAGGGTGATTATACGGGTATGAAAATGGAAACAAAAATAAAAATGGAATATCGTTGATAGTGTTAATAATAACAATAATTGTTGTAATAATTTTGGCTGCAGCAGTAATATTTGCACTAACAAAAAATAATCCAGTAGATAGTGCAAAAGAAGCCACATTTAAATAGGATATAAGAAATTTTCAAGAAGAATTAAGTATGTATATAGGAAATCAAAATATAAAAGATATACAGGGAAACAGAGAAAAAGTAACAACAGAGGATATGCCAAGTGTAGAAGTAATGAAAGAATATATAGAAAGCTTTAGCAGTAAGTATGAAAATAAGCTTGAAATATATAAAGATGAACTCGTATATTACAAACCAGATAATGAAGTAAAAAATAAAGTGACGGATCAAGAAGAAAAGTGGTTACAGGATTTAGGAATAAATCTTTGTGAAAATTATATTAAAGAAGCCGACACTCAAATTTTCTTGTGGTCAGATTCTCAAAAAACATGCCTTAGCGGAATAGCTGACTTAGAAAAATTTAATACATATTTAAAGGAAAATAATTATATATTAAAATTACCAGAGCGTTGTAGAATAATAGAAAAAAAGCTTTTTATAATCAAAGTGGTATTGTTAAGATGATCATTCCTGAAGGAGTAACTAAACTTGAGAGTTGTGCTATAAGTGATTGTAATGATATAGAAACAATTGAAATTCCTTCAACAGTAAACTATATAGATAGAGCTTGGGCTGATTATGGAAATTCATTTTGTGGATGTAGTAAATTAAGAAGTATAAATGTTAATGATAATAATAGTTATTATTCTTCAGAAAATGGAGTGTTATTTGGTAAGGAAAAAACAATATTGTATAAATTTCCTAAGGAAAAAGACGTAAAACAATATAAAATTCCTACTTCAGTTAAAACTATAGATGTTTCAGCCTTTAAGGGGTGTAAAAATATAGAAAATATAACTATTCTGATAACGTAGTATATATTGAGATGTGGGCCTTTGAAGGCTCGGGAATAAGAGGGGTAAGTATTCCTGGCACAATAAAAAGTATAGAATTTTCCACATTTCGTAATTGTTCTAACTTAGAAAGAGTAATTATTAATGATGGCGTGGAAAAAATAGGATGGAATTCTTTTAGTTGGTGTGAAAATTTAAAGAAAGTAGAACTCCCTAATTCAATAAAAAAAATAGGTGAAAAAGCTTTTGAAGATTGTGTAAACTTGGAAGAAATTTTTATATCACATAACGTTACTAATATTAATTATGATTTTTTTAGGGGGTGTAATAATTTAACAATAAATTGTGAAATAGAGGAAGAAAATATACCGTCAACTTGGCAAAAAAATGGTATGGAAGTGCTAAAAGTGTAAATTATGGAGTAAAAAAATAATGATATAATTTATATGGGTGTTATATATAAATATATATAGCACTTTTTCTTTATTTTATAAAATATATATGATATAATAAACGTAAAATTGCATGTTTTACATAAAGTTCATAAAACTATCACAAAAAGGATATATAATATATGTGTATGTTAAAGTGAGGGGATAATTTGAAAATTTTAGTTGTTGATGATGAGGTAAATATTCGTAATGTAATAAAAGAATATGCAAAATTTGAAGGCTATGAGGTAGAAGAAGCAGGTAACGGAATGCAAGCAGTAGAAATATGTAAAGAGAAAGATTTTGATATAATTATAATGGATGTAATGATGCCAAAGCTTGACGGATTTTCTGCAATAAAGGAGATAAGAAAAACTAAAAATATACCTGTACTTATGCTTTCTGCAAGAGGAGAAGAGTATGATAAATTATTTGGATTTGAAATTGGAATAGATGACTATGTTGTAAAACCATTCAGTCCAAAAGAAGTAATGGCAAGAGTAGCTGCAATAACATCAAGAGTAAAAAATAATAGTAAAACAAAAAAAGAAGATAAATATGTATTTGAAGGCTTAGAAATTGATATGCTAGGAAGAGTTGTTGTTGTAGATGGAGAGAAAAAGGAACTAACACCAAAAGAATACGACTTACTTGTATATTTAATCAAGAATAAAAATATTGCATTATCAAGAGAAAAAATATTGAATGAAGTTTGGGGATATGATTTCTTTGGTGAAGATAGAACTGTTGATACTCATGTAAAAATGCTAAGAAATAGTATCGGAAAATATAGAGATAAGATAACTACAATTAGAGGGATGGGGTATAAGTTTGAAGAGTAAAAATAATTTAAGTGAATTTATAAATGCAAATAAAAATACACTTACCTTTAAAATATGGCTTTATTTTTTTATATTTGCAATAGCTCTATTTATTATTTTATGGTTTATGCAAGTAATTTTTATTCAAAGTTATTATAGCTCAATGAAAAAAAGTGAGGTACACAAAATAGCTGAAAATATTGAAATTGAGTATAATAATTCTGATACTTATGAAAATTATATAGATAATATTGCTTACAAAAATGCCGCTTCTATTTTTATATTTGATAAAAATTCTAATATGATTTACTCATCAAATAATTCATCAGGACAGGGAAATGTAACGCAAATGCCAACAAGACCTGTTACTATTGATACTAGTGAGTTTGTTGAAAAAATACAATCAAGCCCAACTAAGAGAGTAAATTATACTTTGAAAATTGATAGATTTAAAAGTGAATTATATGTATATGGAACTTTCATGCAAGATTCTGGAAATTATCTTGTTATTGTATCATCTATAGATCCTATTGATGCAACTACAACAGTTCTTCAAAGTCAACTTTTGTATATAACATTTATAGCACTTTTGATTGCATCTATAATTTCTGTATTTATTTCTAGAAGATTGTCTAGACCAATAAAAAATATAAATGAAGAAACAAAAAAACTAGCTAGAGGAAATTACAATGTTACATTTGAAAAGGCAGGATATAAAGAATTGGATGATCTAGTTGATACTCTTAATTTTACAACTAAGGAACTGGCAAAAACTGATAAAATAAAAAAAGAATTAATTGCAAATGTTTCACACGATCTAAGAACACCTCTTACAATGATAAAGGCATATTCTGAAATGATTAGGGATTTATCGGGTGATAATAAAGAAAAAAGAGAGGAACATTTAAAGGTAATTATTGATGAAACAGATAGATTAACAACCCTTGTAAATGATATGATGGATATATCTAAAATTGAGTCTGGGCTTTTAGTTTTAAATAAGGAAACAGTAGATATTTGTGAACTTGTAAAAAATATAGTAGAAAGATTTAAAATGGCAAACAATTTGTCAGATTTTAACTTAGTTACTGATATTCCAAAAGAAGCATATGTGAGGGTGGATAAGTCTAAAATACAACAGGTACTATATAACTTGATTTCTAACGCAATAAATCATAGTGGTAATAGTAAAGAAATAAAGGTAAAAATAGATTTATCACCAAAGAAAGTGAAAATATCTGTAATAGATAATGGAATTGGCATAAAGAAAGAAGATTTACCACATATTTGGAGTAGATATTATAAATCTACTGAATCTTTTAGAAGACCTGATTCTGGAAGTGGACTTGGACTTTCAATAGTAAAAAATATACTAGATATTCATAAAGCTGATTATGGAGTTGAGAGTGAATATACTAAAGGAGCTTGTTTTTGGTTTGAATTAGACAGAGTAAATAAACCTAAAAAAGAAATTGCTAAAATAGCTAAATCGGAAAGAATAAATAATAAGCAAGATAATAAATAATAAATAAAATTAAAGCAACTAGAAAAAATCTAGCTGCTTTAATTTTTATATATTTTTAATGAGTGATTCCGTTTATAACTGTATTAAATAAACTTACACTAGCATATGGATAAGGTCTATTTATTGCTTTTGGTTCATCATATCCATTCCAACAAGCAATAGTATAATTATCTGAAAAGCCACAGAACCATTGATCTACATCACCATCTGTATTACCAGTTTTACCAGCAACAAAATTGTTTCCTAGATTAACATATCCGTAAGCTGTACCGTATTTTACAACATCTTGTAAACATGATTTTAACATATTTGCTGTGTTTTCATTCATGACCTTCTTTGTTGTATAATCTGCTTCTAAAATTAAATTTCCGTCTTTGTCTACTACTCTTGTATAAAATTTTGGCTCGTTATATATACCGTTATTTGCTATTGTTGCGTACGCATTTGCCATTTCAATAGGTTTTACACCTTTTGTAAGTCCACCAAGAGATAGTGGAGCGATTGCTTTATCTGTAGGTAATAAACTTTTTAATCCAAGTTCTTTTGCAAAGTTGTAAGCAAAATTTAAGTCCATACTTTGTACAGTTCTTACTGCAGGAAGATTCATTGATTTTGCTATAGCTTGTCTTACAGTAACATATCCATTAAAATAATTATAATAATTTTTTGGGGTCCATCCGTTTATATTTACAGGTAAGTCTTCAACATATGAATCAGGAGTAAGGGTACCTAATTCAAAGGCAGGACCATAAGCTCCTAAAGGCTTCATACATGAACCAGGCTGTCTGTAACTTTGAGTTGCACGATTTAAAACAAAATTTCCTTCTTTTTTTCCTGCACCTCCAATTAAGCCTAAAACATTACCATTTTTATGGTCTAAGACAACCATTGCTGATTGCATAAATCCACCGTTAGAATCAGTATAGAAAATAGATGTATTAGAATATGTATTATCAATAACCTGCTGTATACTTGGATCTAATGTAGAATATATTTTATAACCTTTAGTGTAAATATCTTTTTTTGCTTGTTCAAAAGTTATGTTTTGTTTTTTTACAATATTTTTTGCAACATCTTCAATTGCAGCGTCAACAAAATATGTTTGAGTTTGATTGATATCAGAGCTTTTTTTAAATGTTACTTGCGTGTTTAGTGCTTCATTATATTCTTCAGTTGTTATTTTTCCAAGTTCTAACATTTTATTTAAAACCACTTTTTGTCTATTTAAAAGTCTTTCTTTTGATTTTTCGCTGGTATAAGGGTTTGTAGCTTCAGGAGACTGAATAGCTGCAGCTAAAATAGCAGATTCTGCTAAATTTAAATCTGTTACGGGTTTATTAAAATATACTTTAGATGCAACTTGTACACCATAAGCGTTTTCACCCAAATATATGGTATTAGTATATATTTTAAGAATATCTTCTTTATTGTATTTAGTTTCCAAAAGAAATGCACGATACCACTCACGAATTTTTCTTGTTACACTTGTTTCGTCATCATCGGTTAGATTTTTTACTAATTGTTGGGTAATACTACTTCCACCAAAGCTTGAATCTTTTTTATTTGAAAGATAATTTAGAACTGCAGCTGATGTCCTTTTTATATCAACTCCATGATGCTCAAAAAATCTTTCATCTTCAATAGAAATAATTGCATTGACTAAATTTTTAGGTAGATCTTTATAATCTATTTCAACTCTATTTTCTGTTCCATATAGATATCCTATTTGATTACCGTCTTTATCATATATATAGCTTGATATCTGCATATTATTTATTATATTTCCATTTAATAGCTCTTGAGTTGATTTGTCTTTTAAAATATCTTTGCATATATTTTTAACATACACATAAGCATATACAAGACAAGAAATAAGTATTGCTGCAATACTTATTCCAACAACCGAAGAAACTATTATAGTTTTTTTTATTTTTTTTGGACTATATTTTTCTTTTGATTTTCTCATTTGTTTTCCTCCGAACTTATTTATTTAATTATACCTCAGGATTATTTATTTATCAATAAAAAAAGGTGAAAAAAGTAAAAAAAATAATTTAATAGCGCGCTAGAAAAAATTTGTAAATATAACTAAACTGTTTTAACAATGTTTTATATATTTTTTCATAGATATTTCAATTTTTATACAAATTTTTATCATAAAATTAAGTTATAATATAACTATCAAAGGAGGAAAAAATATTATTAATACTATTATTAGTTAGCCAATTTATTAATTCATATATATTTTACTATATTATCATAAAACTATCACAATTATAAAGTATAATTTAGTTGTAAATGAAAATAGTACAAATTAAATTGTTCTATACTTAGTATTATAAAATATAATGTAGTAAATATGAAAACTGATTTGGCTATGTATAGCCTGTAAATATATAGAATTAATAAATTTATTGAGAGGGGTGATATAGATAGAAAGAATATTCTGTAAATGCTGATAATAATTAACTATTAATGTTATTAAATATATTAAAATAAGAATCTAAGGAGGTGATAGCAATAGACGTTATTAACTCAAGATGCGATTTTTAGGAGGTGATATATGATAACGATTATTTGTAAACAAAGAAGATAAATCCTTGTAGGATTTTAACATATAGAGAATAAATTATTGAAAGAAGGTGGTATATGTAAGATAAATTTAGAGTTAAAATTTAATTTTTAACTTTCCATAATAAAAAATATAAAGACGATTCCTATACAAAATTAGAATAAAATGAACGGTAAACAAGAAAAAAACTTTTTCATATATATAAAACTTGTTTTAAGGCTAGGTTAATTCCTAGTCTTTTTTGTATCAATTTTTTTAAATATTCATATTATATATTAGTGTTGAAATATACACTAATATATAAAAGGAGGGAAATAAAGTTAATGTGTAATTGCAATAAAAATACAGGATGTGGATACTATCAAAACAATTGGAATAGTTGTGAATGTCAATGCAATTTTCAAAAAAAACAATGTGGATGCTGCTGTCAAAGTAAAGAGATATGTTGCCCTAGACCAGAGCCAAAATGTTGCTGCTATTGTTTTGGAGAAAATAAAGGAAGTTATAATTGCTAAAAAAAGAAAAGCTAGAAATAGCTTTTCATACATAGTTAAAGCCCAAATATTCTTTGTAATTGAATTATAAAAGATTGAGTTCTTGGAGCTGTATATCTAAATTTTAATTTTCTATCCTCAACTGAATGTATGTATTGCTTTATTATAGAATTGAAATTTTTCTTTTCTATAAAATTCCAATACTTTGTTTCTTTTTCCTTTATATCTTTCCATTTATATTTAAAATATGAATCTTTATACATCCATTCATATTTTTTCTCATTATTCTCCTTATTAAAGCCAGTGGCATAAGCCCCTGGCTCTATTATGCCAATTTGAATGTTTACATCATCTAGTTTTTTCATTTCTTTTCTAAGTGATGATGCAAATCCTTCAATTGCAAATTTTGAGGCGCAGTATGGACCTAAGAATGGAATTGAAATTCTACCAGCAAGCGAAGATAGAAAAATAACTCTACCTCTTTTATTTTCAATCATGTTTTTTAATGCTACTTGTGTTATTTTTATATTTGAAAAAACATTTGTCTCAAATACATTTTCAATTCTATCTACTGAAATATCTGCAATTGAACCTGAATCTCCAATTGCTGCATTGTTTATTAAAACATCAAAATCTAACTCTTTTAACTTGTTTCTGTCATTTTCTAAATTAATATCAAGTTTGAAAGATTTTAAATCAATTCTTCTGTCATTTGCAAGAGTATTAATTTCTTGTGCTTGCTTTTCATACATTGTTGTTGCAATTACACTATGGCCTCTTTTTGCAAGTTCTATAGCAGCCTCTCTTCCAAGGCCAGATCCTGCACCTGTAATTACTACCGCTTTTTTCTTCAAAAAATCACCTCTAAAAATAATATATTTATATTATGTATTTTATTAAAGTTTTGTATTCAAAATTATTGTATAATTTTTTCTTTTTATATATAATAGAAAGTAATTAAGAGGTATGAAAATGGGAACAAAAAATAAAAATAAAAAAGGAATATCACTTATAGTTTTAATAATAACGATAATAGTTGTAATAATTTTAGCTGCAGCAGTGATACTTACAATATCAAAAAATAATCCAGTAAACAGTGCAAAAGAAGCAGCTTTTAAAAGTGACATACGAAACTTTCAAGATAGTTTAGCTATGTATGTAGGTAAGCAACTTGTAACAGATTATTATGGAAATAGAGAAAAAATAACTGTAATAGACAATCTTGATGATATGGATAAATATATTTCAGGATATAACAAGAAGAAGTATTCAGATAAGCTTGGGATAGAAGATGATGAACTTGTATATTTTCCAGATAAAGTAACAAAAGATGAGAAAAAGTGGTTGGATGATTTGGGAATAAAGCCATATAGCGTGTATATACCTGAAGCAGGAGAAGATTGTTTTATATGGAATGGAAATGCAATAACTGGATATTATGATGAAAAGCTAAAAGAATTTTTATCTACAACTAATGGAGTATTAAAAATACCTAAAAGATGTACGGGAATTTCATATATAAGTTTTGAGAATGTTAGCTATATAGAGAATGTTATAACGCAGGATGGCTTGTTGAACATAAGTTCTAAAAGCTTTAGAGGTTGTGCAAATTTAAAAAGTGTATATATATCAAAGAGTGTAAGGTATATATCAGATGAATGGGTTTTTAATGGATGTAGTAATTTAGTTAGTATTGAGGTGGATAGTGAAAATGAGTGTTATAGTTCACAAGATGGAGTGTTATATAACAAAGAAAAAACGACATTAATAGCTGCTCCAGGAAAAATAGAAGAATGCAACGTACCAAGTACTGTAAAAACTATAGGAAAAAATGCCTTCTATCTATGTAAAAATTTAAAAAAAGTTATACTATTAGATGGCCTTGAAAGTATTGGAGCGAGAGCTTTTGAACATTGTACTTCACTTTCAGAAGTAAAATTACCTAATACACTTAAAAAAGTAGACATCGACGCCTTTTCTTCAGCAAATATTACTGGAGAGTTAGTTATTCCTGATAGTGTTGAATCAATTGAAAATAGTAGCTTTTCAAATTGTACAAATATTTCAAAGGTTATAATTGGAAATAGTTTAAAAACTATAAGCGGAATATCTAGTATTAGCTATTCCACTTTTGATCGTTGCTCTAATTTAAAAGAATTTGAAGTAAAAAGTGGTAATAATTATTTTAGTTCAAAAGATGGAATTTTATATAATAAAGATAAAACTAAATTAATTCTTGCACCAAGTGCTTGTGAAGTAAATGATTTGTATATACCAAATAGTGTAAAAGAAATTGGAGATTACTCTTTTTATGGAAGTACAAATGTTAAAGGTAAGATATATCTTCCTGAAGGATTAATAAGTATAGGATCGCAGAGCTTTTCGCAGTGCGGAATATCTGGTGAAGTAAATATTCCATCAAGTGTTACAAGAATTAAAAGTAGCTCGTTTTTTAATGCTGAATATGTAACAAAAATAAATGTTAACAGTAATAATTTAAATTATAGTTCACAAGACGGGATATTGTATAACAAGGATAAAACTGAGCTTATAATTGCTCCAAAAGGACTAACAATAAATAATTTAACTTTACCTGATAGCTTAAAGGTTGTAGACAGTTTGGCATTTGATGGGTGTAAAGGTATTACAGGAACTTTGACTTTAGGAGAAAATTTAGAAACAATAAAAGAAAGAGCATTTGAAGGATGTTCAGGAATAAATAAAATTGTTTTAAATAATAATTTAAAAGTTATTGAAAATCAAGCTTTTAATTGTTTCAATGCTTCAGGAACAGTAATAATTCCTGAAAGTGTAATAAGTATAAAATATTGGGCTTTTTATGGATGTAACAAACTAGAGTCTATCAAGTGTAGAGCATCATCAAAGCCAGATGGATGGGATGATGATTGGAATAAGTATTGTAATGCAAATGTAGAATGGGGCTACACAGGAGATTAGTATGAATGTAGAAGGGTGTATTATGAAAAATAAAAAGGGAATATCATTGATAGTGTTAATAATAACAATAATAGTTGTGATAATTTTAGCTGCAACAGTAATAGTTGCACTAACAAAAAATAATCCAGTAAACAGTGCAAAAGAAGCTACATTTAAACAGGATGTAAGAAATTTTCAAGACGAATTAAGTATGTATATATCAAATGAATATACAAAGTTACAGGGAATGAGAGATATCAAGATTAATACAAAAAATATTCCGGCATATTATGATGAAATGAAAAAATATATAGCAAGTTATAGCGAAAAATATGATAAAAAATTAGGAATAGAGAATAATGAAATAGTGTATTTTCCAAAAGAAGTAACAGAAAATGAGAAGAAGTGGTTAGATGATTTAGGAATAAAGCCATATGGAAATGATATAAAAGAAGCAGATGAAGGAATATTTAAATGGGATGAAAATGATGATACAAAAATAATAGGATATAACGAGAAGGAATTTAATGAATACTTGAGTACAAATAAGGGAGCATTAAAAATTCCAGAAAAATGTAAAAGAATAGATAGGTTTGCATTTTCAAATTGCGATAATATAGTAAAAGTAATTCTTTTAGATAATATAACTAGTATTGAATATGGCGCATTTGAGCATTGTTCTACTTTGAAAAGTATAAATTTTTCTAAAGGACTCAAAGTAATAGAAGATAGTGCTTTTCAAGATTGTAGTAGTTTGGAGATAGTGTATATTCCAGATAGTGTATATAGTCTTGGAAGAAGGAGCTTTCTGCGGATGTACAAATTTAAAAGAAATAAGACTTTCAGATAATATATCTACCATACAAATATATACTTTTGCAGACTGTACAAATCTAAAAAAAATAAATTTACCGATAAATTTAAAAAAAATATCTTTAAATGCTTTTGAAAATTGCTCAAGTTTAAATAGTTTAGAAATTCCTGAGGGAGTAGAAAAATTTTAGTGTAATTAACATATATCTAAATAAATTAAAATATAACTGAAGGTATGATTATAAGACAAATAGAAAGTCTTGTAGTCATATCTTCATTTTTGTTCCAAAGTTTGTAAATTGCCAAAATGGCATGGAATGTTTGGTAAAAAGTATAAATAATTAAATCCTTTGTGATAAAATAAAGTATAATTTTATTTAAGAAATGAGGTAAATGTAATGAGAAAGAAAAAATCCGTATTTATGTTTTTATTAATGATTAGCTTAATTTTTTCACTGTGTACAGGAAGTGTATATGCACAAACAAAAAATGAAATAGCACAAAATACTGAAAGCAGTAAAAATCAAGAATAAGAAAATAACAATTTAACAAATAATGATGTTCAAAAAGATAATCTAAATGTAAATCCAAAAACAGGTGATAATGTTATAGCATACTATGCATCGTATTTAATTGCTCTATTAGGAATAATTACATTAGTAATGGTTAGTAGTGCAAAAAGTAATAGGAAAATACTAGGAGGAAAAGAAAATGAAATTTAAAAAAAGTAAAATAATTATTACTACTATGTTACTACTTTGTTTTGCTATTATGCCAATTAAAGTATTTGCAAGTACAGAATTTGGCGATGTGGATATTGAGGGTGTAACTTTTGATTATAATCCAGGTGATGCTCCCCAAGCAAATGCTACTCCAATGGATGGTTGGTACGGTTTATATAGTGTAGAGTATGAATATTGGGAAGAAATGGAGACCAATGAAAAAGGTGAATCAGTTCCAGTAAAATATTGGTACTCTGATAAGAGCAAGAACGATGCGATCCCATCTGACAAAAGAATAACTACTTTTGAAGAGGGAAAAACTTATATGTATAGTATATCTTTAAAAACAGAAGATGATAATACATTTGCAGTTGGTAAAAAAGTAAAGATAAATGGGGCATATGTAGATAATAAAAATGTAACGAATTCTGGAACAAGACTTTTTGTAGTCGCTGTAAAAACTATAAAACCTGAAACTATTACATACAAACATATTAGTGAAGTTGAAATAAATAATGCAGCAATTAGTTTTAATGTAGGCGATAAGCCTGTATTCACAGGAACAACACCTAATAATGTTCCATATATTTATCAATCTGAATATTGGAGTACTGATGGAGGTAAAAAATACTATTATGCTGCTGATTTTTGGAATATCAACAATCCTGATGATTTATTTACTGAGTTTGAAAGTGGTAAGTCTTATACTTATGGAATATATTTTAAAGCAGCAGAAGGATATTGTTTTACAACTGATACAAAACTAAAAATAAATGGTAAGTATTACGATTATGATACTACTGACTACGACCCACTATTACAATATAATGAAGGTGAATATGCAACAATGTGGGTTGACACAAGTTTAATAATGACACCAACAGAAAATTCACAAAAAAACCCAATAATACCAAGTGAACCGAAAAATCCATCACAAGAGCCAGTTACACCAACAGAGCCAGCACAAGGAACAGAAAAAGAACCACAAACAACAGAAAACAAAACTGAACAAATAAATGAGAAAATAAATAATCCAAAAACAGGAGATAGTGTTCTTATATTTGCAACAATTTTTGGGTTAATTGGAATAACTACATTGCCTTTAATTAGTAGAAAAAGTGTTGTAAAATAAACTAAAAGTATACACGAATTTTTTAAATTTTAAAATATATATTAAATATTCGCCAAGATGTAGTTTGCATTTTGGCGATATTCCTTTAAAAATTATTTTCTAAATTTATTATTTACTCTTGACATATTCCATCATTTAAGATATTATATATTAAAATAGTAATAATTACTATTTTGGAGGGTATAGCATGAAATATTCAAAACAACGTGAGATTATTTTAGAATATTTAAGATCTGTTAAAACACATCCAACAGCAGAGACTATATATGAAGAAGTAAGAAAGAAAGATAAAAAAATAAGTCTCGGAACAGTATATAGAAATTTGGATAAATTAGCATTTCAAGGTGTTATTAAAAGAATAAAAATGGCAAACGAAAAAGATCGATTTGATGGTGATGTATCTTGCCATTATCATGGAAAATGCATTAAATGTAATAATGTAATTGATATTTTTTTAAAAGAAAATATTGATCTAAGCATTGATGAACATGTTAAAAATGAAACTAATATAAACGTTGTATCTCATGATATTATTTTTAATGTTATATGCCCAAATTGTGATAAATAAAAGGAGAGGATTTTATTATGAATTTAAAAGGAACTAAAACAGAGGCAAATTTAATGGCCGCATTTGCAGGTGAATCTCAAGCTAGAAATAAATATACATATTATGCTTCAAAAGCAAAAAAAGAAGGATATGAACAAATAGCTGCAATATTTGAAGAAACAGCTGGAAACGAAAAGGAACATGCAAAAATTTGGTTTAAATTATTACATGAGAATGATATTCCATCAACAGTTGAAAATTTAAAAGATGCTGCAAATGGTGAAAATTATGAATGGACTGATATGTACGACTCATTTGCAAAAACAGCAAAAGAAGAAGGTTTTGATCATATAGCATTTTTATTTGAAGAAGTAGGAAAAATAGAAAAAGAACACGAAGAAAGATACAAAAAACTACTTGCAAATGTAGAAGAAGGCAAAGTTTTTGAATGTGGAGAAGTAAAAATGTGGAAATGTAGAAATTGCGGACATATTCATATTGCTGTATCTGCACCTGCAGTATGTCCTGTATGTGCTCATCCAAAATCATATTTTGAAATTAAGGCTGAAAATTATTAATATTTAGTTTTTGATTTATTAATTTTAAAAATTTACAAAAATAACCATAATATTTTATATATTTTTACAAAAAATATTAATGGGTGATAAAAATGAAAGAAAATCCAAAAACAAAAAAATTTAGCAATCAAAAAATAAAATGTGATGTTATGGACTGTGCTCATAATTGTAACCCAGATTGTATATGTGAACTTGAAACAATAAAAGTTTGCACATGTACAGATGGAAATGAAGCAAAAACACATGAAGGTACAGCTTGTGGATCATATGATTGCAAATGTTAAATTAATTAAATACCAATTACCTAAAAGGTAGTTGGTATTTTTTTGTAAAAATCCTACCGTTTTGGCATACCATTTCTTGCATAACGTACGTTGTTGTGGTATAATTTAGCATATGAGAAATAAGTGAGGTAATTTAATGAATATCACTAGACAAAAAGGTTGTAAAGATATATTACCAGATGAGTCGATTTTATGGCAATATATTGAAAATGAGATAAAAGAGATATGTAGAGTACATAATATACAAGAAATAAGGACACCTGTATTTGAAGCCACAGAGCTTTATGCTCGTGGAGTTGGTGATGAGACGGACATTGTTACAAAAGAAATGTATACTTTTTTAGATAAAGGTAACAGAAGTATTACTTTAAGACCAGAACTTACAGCTGGTGTTGTTCGTGCATATATTGAAAATGGACTTTCTTCTAAAATGACTTCACCTGTAAAATTGTGGTATACAGGTAAAATGTATAGATATGAAAAAATGCAAAAGGGAAGATATAGGGAATTTTCTCAGTTCGGTGTTGAGATGTTTGGTAGTAGCTCATATCTTGCAGATATTGAAACGATAAAAGTATCTTATGAACTTTTAAAAAGATTAAATCTTGCAGATAAAATTGAGCTTACAATAAATTCAATAGGATGTAAGGAATGTAGAAGTAAATACATACAAAAATTAAAGGAATATATAAAGCCAAACTTAGATAATATGTGTGGTACTTGTAAAATAAGATATGAAAAAAATCCTCTAAGAATGCTTGATTGCAAAGAAGAAAAGTGTGCTAAGATATTAAAAGATGCACCAGTTATAACAGAGTTCCTATGTGAAGAATGTAGTAAAGACTTTGAAAATGTAAAAAATGCATTAGATAATTTAGATATTCCGTATAGGGTTGATACAGGAATTGTTAGAGGACTTGATTATTATAACAAGACTGTATATGAATATGTATCAAAAGATTTAGACCTTGCTGTAGGTGGAGGGGGAAGATATGACTCTTTAGTATCAATTATTGGTGGTGCAAATACTCCTGCAGTAGGATTTGGAATGGGAATTGATAGACTTATAATTCTTTTAAAAGAATATGGACTTGATAAGAGTATAAAAAATAAAGTAGATGTATACTTTTTAACTGATGATAATACATATTTTAGCATAGCAAAATATGTAGATAAATTAAGAAGTATCGGATATGTGGTTGAAACAAATATTTCAAATAAAAGTTTTAATGCACAGTTTAAATATGCAAATAAAATAGAAGCAAGTTTTGTTATCATACTTGGAGAAAATGAGTTAAAAAATAACGAGTGTGTATTTAAGAATATGAGTACTGGAGATCAAGAAAATATTAAATTAGATATAGATGTAATAAAGGAGAAGATAGAAAATGCATGAATATAGAACACATATGTGTAATGAATTAGGTTTAGAAGATGTTGGAAAAAAAGTAAAACTTTCAGGTTTTGTAAAAACAATAAGGGATCTTGGAGGAGTTATATTTGTTGACTTAAGAGATCATTATGGTGTAACTCAACTTTTAATAAATACAGAAGATATGATTGATAAGGTATCTAAAGTAACAGTTGAATCAACAATATGCGTTGAGGGTGAAGTTTTAAAAAGAGACGCCCAAAATGTAAATCCTGCTATTAAAACAGGAGAGATAGAAGTAAGAGTAAATAGTTTAACTGTACTTGGAAAGGCTAAAAATGTGCTTCCTTTCAAAGTAGAAGAAAGTGAAAATGTAAGAGAAGATTTAAGACTTGAATATAGATTTTTAGATTTAAGAAATGAAGAAATACATAAAAAGATCGTATTTAGATCAAAGGTACTTAAGTTTTTAAGAGATAAGATGGATAGTATGAATTTTACAGAAGTTCAGACACCTATTCTTGCAAATTCTTCTCCAGAAGGAGCTAGAGATTTCTTAGTACCAAGTAGATTACATCCGGGAGAGTTTTATGCACTTCCACAAGCTCCTCAACAATTTAAGCAACTTTTGATGATATCTGGATTCGATAAATATTATCAAATAGCACCTTGTTTTAGAGATGAGGATCCAAGAGCAGATAGATCTCCAGGTGAATTCTATCAACTTGATTTTGAAATGGAGTTTGCAACTCAAGAAGATGTTCTAAATGTTTTAGAAGAGGTTGCAACATCAACTTTCAAAGAATTTACTGAAGGTAAAAAGATATCAGATGCTCCATTTGAAAGAATACCATTTAAAGTTGCAATGGATAAATATGGTACAGATAAACCAGATCTTAGAAATCCGCTTGTAATTGATGATGTAACAGATGCATTTGTAGATTCTGATTTTAAGGTATTTAAAGGTAAGACAGTAAAAGCTATAAAAATAAATGCAAAAGATTTACCAAGAAAATTCTTTGATCAAATGGGAGATTTTGCTATAAATGAATTAGGACTAAAAGGTCTTGCATGGGTAAAAGCAAATGCAGGTTTTGAAATGAGTGGTTCAATAGCAAGATTTGTTACAGGAGATGTATTAGAGAAAATAAAAGAAATATGTGACTTAAAAGAAGAAGATGCTTTATTCTTTGTTGCAGATGAATATAAAAAAGCATGTAAAGATGCGGGAGATATTAGAATAGAACTTGGAAAAAGACTTGATTTGATTGAAAAAGATGCATATAGATTTTGCTTTATAGTTGATTTCCCTATGTATGAATTAGATGATGATGGAAAAATTGAATTTTCACATAATCCATTTTCTATGCCTGTAGGTGGTCTTGATAGTTTATTAAATAAAGATCCACTAGATGTAATTGCATATCAATTTGATTTAGTAGGTAATGGATATGAACTTGCATCAGGAGCTGTTAGAAATCATGATACAGAAGTAATGGTAAAAGCTTTTGAAATAGCAGGTTATACTGAGGAAGATGTAAAGAAAAGATTTGGCTCATTATTCAATGCATTCTCATATGGAGCACCTCCACATGCTGGAGCAGCCCCAGGAATTGATAGAATGATAATGCTTCTTTTAGAAGAATCAAATATTCGTGAAGTTATAGCATTTCCTAAAAACTCAAAAGCAAGAGATCTGCTTATGCGCGCACCAAGTGTGGTTAATAAATCTCAACTTGATGATGTACATATTCGTATTAAGGAAGAAGATTTAAAGAAAGACGAATAAAACAAATGAAGGGGGATATATGAAAGTTTCAATACTTGGGATGGGTGCATTCGGTATTGCACTGACTAAGATTTTAAAAAAAGATGTTGAAGTGTCAATGTGGACTAATTTTGAAGATGAGTTAAAAGCAGTTGAACTAAAGAGGGAGAATACTGTCGTTCTCCCTAATGTTAAAATAGATAAAAAAGTTGAATTAACAACTGATTTAGAAAAATGTGTAAAAGATTCTTCTGTTATATTTATAGCTGTACCTGCAGTTGCAGTAAGAAAAGTAGCAAATAAATTAAAAGATTATATAACTTTAGATCAAACAATTTGTATAGTAACTAAGGGAATTGAAAGAGATACCAATTTATTTATGACTGATGTTTTAAATGAATGTATAGATGCAGAAAATATATGTGTGTTTGCAGGTCCCTCATTTGCTATTGAAGTCGCAAATGGTGCAAATATTGGAATGGTCATTGCATCAGAAAATGATAAATGTAAAGATATGATTGAAAGTGTAATATCAACTGAAAGATTAAATCTTACAAAAACTTCTGATATAATAGGAACACAGATTTGTTCAGCTATAAAAAATGTATTTGCTATTATTTGTGCGATGTTAAATGGTGAGGAAGATACTGACTCTACTAGAGCAGCTTTATTTACAACCATATTAAATGATTTTAGACTTGTTATGGGAGTTTTAGGGGGAAATGAAGCAACTGTTTATTCATATGCAGGAATAGGGGATTTACTCCTTACATGTTTAAGCCCAAAAAGTAGAAATTATTCCTTTGGAAAACTTATAGGAAAGGGTATGAGTAAAGATGAAGCCCTTAATAATATGAATGTAAAGACTGTAGAAGGATTATATACATTAGACGCTATATATGACATATTAAAGCAAAAAAAAGTAGAAGTACGATCAATTAATTTACTATATGATGTTGTATATAATGGTAAAAAAGTTGATAATTTACTAAAGGAGATTTCAAATTGATGGATAAAGATGAAATAATAACTAGTATAAAAGAAGAGGCTATTAAAAACAAAGTTCCTATACTTCAGGATATATCTCTAGATTTTATAAAATTAATATTAAGAATAAAAAAGCCTAAAAAAATATTAGAAATAGGAACAGCTGTTGGATATTCAGCAATAAATTTTGTAAATGAATTAGAGGAAGATGTTTATGTAAAAACTATTGAAAGAAATGACAAACGATATGAGGAAGCAATAAAAAATATAAATAGTATTGGTTATTCAAAATTCATAGATGTTGTTCATGCAGATGCTACAGAATATTTACCAAATTTAAATGAAGATAATTCATATGACGTAGTTTTTATAGATGCAGCTAAGGGTCAATATTTAAAATTCTTAGAAAATGGCATTAGACTTGCAAAAGATGGTGCAATTATTATTGCAGATAATGTTTTATTTAAAGGAAGAGTGCTATCTGATTATAACGAACATAAACATAGGACGGCGGTAAATAGACTTAGAAGTTACTTAGAAATTATAAATAGCGATAAAAGATTAAAATCTACAGTAATGAATATAGGTGATGGAATAGCTGTAAGCGTTATAAAAAAATAAGATATGTAGTAAAAATAGTAATAATTTTTGAATTTATCTTGTAAATATTAAATATAGGTGTTATAATTTAATTATAATAATTAGGAGGGAAAAGTATGTTTTGCAAATATTGTGGAAAAGAAATTGAAAATGGAAAAGAAGTATGTGATGAATGTGCTTCAAGACAAACAAATGTTGTAAATGAACAACCAGTTAAGGAAAGCGTTGTAACTGAAGGTACATCACCTATTAAAGATAATACTGTTAATAGTTCAAACAATACTGCTAATACTACAGTAAATAACACTACAAATAATAGTGTTAATCAAAAATCTAAAGTTGCAGCTGGATTATTTGGTATATTTTTAGGATCATTTGGTGTTCATAATTTTTACCTTGGATTTACAGGTAAAGCTGTAGCGCAATTGTTAATAACTATACTTAGTTGTGGAATTCTTTCACCTGTATCAGCTATATGGGGACTAATAGAAGGAATTTTACTACTTGCTGGTGAGACTTCAAAAGATGCTTATGGAAACGATCTTAAAGAATAATAAAAATAGAATTATAAATACTGTAATTCTATTAATTGTTACATTTATGTTTATAGTATTATTTGTGTTAAAAATAGAAATACCATGTATGTTTAAGAGCATACTTGGTATTTCTTGTCCAGGATGTGGTATGACAAGAGCTATAGGGGAGATATTTAAACTAAATTTACTAGGAGCACTTAAATATAATATTTTTTCTGTATTCATGTTTATATTTATATTATTATCATGCGTATTCATTTTAATTGATATATTTAAAAATAGTAATAAATACTTGACTTTTATGAATAGAATATTAAATAAATACTGGTATTTTTTTTTATTAATCTTGGTTATAATGTTTTTAATAAATAATATTATTGTATATAAGTAAATTAGAAATAAAAATAAAAATAAAAATAAAAATAAAAAAATCAACCTTACATTAGAAAGTAATAAGGTTGATTTCTTTTTTATATAATTCCAAATATAGCAAGAATTTTTTTGAATGGTCCATTTTTCTTTTCTTTATACACAGTAGGTAAATTTGATTTTGAATTAGAAAAACTGAAAATAGAAAAATTATCTGAAAGTTTAACCGATTTAGTAGATAATTCACCATCTTTATTAGAAAGTTTCAAAACACTAAAGTTACCGTTTTGTCTAATAACTATTATTTTAAAATCTTTATAGCTTGTCATATAAATATCTTCAATTTTTACATTATTAAAATTACTATTGTGGTTTCTTATGCATGTTATAATTTTTTCAATAGTCGCAATATTAGAAGAAACAGCTGATGGATTATTAAGTAGGTAACCAAGACTATCAAGTTGTAACTTTCTTGTATTATTTGCTAAATTTTTAGTTACCTTATTAAGAGAAGTAATCTCTACTAATTGCATAAATTCATTATCCACATTTAAGGCAACAATGCTTGTTTTGTTATCAAGACCTAGACCATCAAGTTTTTTAAAGTACATATTTTTATATATTTTTATATATTTATCGCTAGAAATTATTTCATTTACAATACTATATTTAATTTTTTCAATTAAATTTGAGGCGTTGTTTTCGCCATTACTTAAAAGCTCTATACTTATGGTTTCAAATAAAGTAGTCTTTAGTTTTCTGTTTGGAACAATAAGTATTTTATCCAAAGTTTTAAGTTTTATTGAATAAGAAATTATTGAATAATTATCTTTTTCATTAATTAAAATATCAACTAATTTATTTTGTATAGAGGAAATAATTTTTAAAATAGTTTCTTCCAATTCATTTATTTTACCAGAAAGGCTAACTTCTATTGCTGAATTTTCATCATCATCAAGTTCTTCTGGTGAAAGTTTGATAAGAGCACTTTCAATAGCAAGTTTAATTTTTTGATTTTCTTTTTTTAAATCATTTGCTCCTTCATTTAAAATATTTTTCTTAATATTAATATAATTGGTATTTAATTTACTATTTAAAAAACATAGCTTATTGTAGTTTGAATAAGCCCTACTTACATTGTCTAAATCTTTTAATACTTCATCTAAATTTTTGATCTTGCTTTTAGAGAAAAATCTAGATAAATATTTATTTGGAGAATGAGAGAATAAGTTGTTATATAGATCTTCTTCATTAAGATTTAATGAATAGCATATTTGACTTAGTATTTTTCCCTCTAAAAAATATATATCATTATCACTTTTTACTTCATTTCCTAAAAAATCGCTATTAAAAGTTCGATATGTTGGAACTATGCTTAAAGTTTCTGGAATTGTGTATAAAAGTCGACAAACAAGATTAGAGACAACAGCTCTGTTTATTCCAAAGTTTTTATGTTGTATTTTATAATCAGAATGTGAAAGGGTAGAAGTTGAATAACCTACGCCATATACACCTTCACTAATTTCAGTTGTAGTTATTACATAAATAATACGAAGATATATTGATTCAATATTTTGTATATCCTTTATGTATAACTCTTTTTTAACTGCATCATAGTATCCTGATTTATAATCTAATCCTATTGTTTTTCCAAGTATTAATGTGTCAATGTTGTCATATAACTTTTTTGTAAGTTTTTTTGCACCAGAACTATTTATATATCCAAAGTCAATTAATCTATCAAATAGGGAAGATACAATGGACATAAAATTGTCTGGAATTTTACATTTTTCTTGTAGTTTATCTAAATAATTTATCATTTTTATCCTCCGTAAAAAATATTATATATCATATATCATTGTATATCAAAATATAAAAATATACAAGAGAAAGTTAAAAAAAAGCAAAAAGAATTAAAAATCGACGTGATTCATAATTCTTTTTTGCAATTAAATACTATTTTTTATAGTTTTCTTTTACTATTTCATTTCCTCTTTCAAGAGCAAGAGCTTTATCTGGAACATTTTTTGTTATAACAGATCCAGCACCAACAACTGCTTCTTTACCAACTGTAACTGGTGCAATTAGAGTAGAGTTACAACCTACAAAGGCACCATCTTTAATTTCTGTTCTATTTTTTTCCCATTTTGTATTCATATTGGCAGTAATAACACCACAAGCAATTTCAACATTTTTACCTATTGTTGCATCTCCTGTATAAATTAGATGAGGAATTTTTGTATTTTCTCCTACAGTAACATTTTTTGTTTCAGCAAAGCTTCCAACTTTACAATTGTTTGAAATATCACACTTAGGACGTATATGTGCAAAAGGTCCTATTTTACAATTATCTGCAATTGTACTTTCTGTAATTTTACTTGTTTCAACAGATACATTATTTCCGATTTTTGATGATATTATATGTGAATTTGGTCCGATTACACAGTTCTCACCAATTACTGTTTCACCTTGTATATTAGTTCCTGGATATATAATTGTATCTCTACCGATTTTTGCATCTATACTTATATATGTACTAGATGGATCAATTAATGTAACACCATTTGACATATGAAGTTTTCTTGTTTTGTTAAGTAGTGTACATGTAGCAAGAGATAACTCTTCACGAGAATTTATTCCTTGAAATTCTGACATATCAGCAATAGTACAAACACCAAAGTTATATCCAGCATTTTTTATATGGACAGGTATATCTGTAATATAATATTCATTTTGAGCGTTATTATCATCTAGTTTACTAAATGATTCTTTTAATAGTTTTCCATTAAAGCAGTATACACCTATATTTACTTCTTTAACTCTTTCTTCGTCTTCATTACAATCTTTTCTTTCAACAATTCTATTTAAGTTTCCTTTACCATCACGTATAACACGACCAAGAGATCCTGGATGATCAACAATTCCAGAAAGTACAACACCACCATAATTTCCTTGTTCGCAAAAAGAAATCATAGATTTAATTGTTTTAGAAGATATAAGTGGTTGATCGCCGTTTATAACTAGTACTAAATCATCATCGTCTATATTATCTTTTGCTTGCATAACAGCATGACCTGTACCAAGTTGAGATTCCTGATAGCAAAACTTTATTTCATTATTTCTATTTTTTACGTGTTCAACGACTTGGTTGGCTTTATGGCCTACAACTATGTTAATATCTTTAATACCAGCGCCTTCACAAGCATCACATACGTAATCTATAGCGCACCTATCATATATTTTATGTAGAACTTTTGGAAGTTCTGATTTCATTCTTGTTCCTTTTCCTGCAGCAAGTATTACTGCTTTTAATTTTGACATTTAATCTCCTCCTTAAAATTTGCATTTTATACAAATTACCAAAAATATTTTAGCACAAAATATTTTTAATGTAAAGAAATAGTATACATAAGTAAAAAAATACTAGGATTAATTCCTAGTATTAGTATGTATTAATTATCTAATTGTATTACATCTTGAATTTCATTTTCATAAAATTTTTCTTCATCTGGAACAGGCAATGCTTCAACTTTTTTTAATTTTCTTTCAATTGTTCTAGATTTTCTTGATGCAAGTTCCATAGTAGAGGATATTTCAAGAAGCTTCTTGTTGGTTTTATCAAGTAGGTCACCAAATTTAGTAAATTCACTTCTTACCATACCTAATAGTTGCCAAACTTCGCTTGTTCGTTTTTCAATAGCAAGAGATTTAAATCCCATTTGTAAACTGTTAAGAAGCGCAACGAAAGTAGTTGGACCAGATACAGTTATCCTATACTTTTGAGCTATAAATTCACAAAGCCCAGTATTTCTTAAAACTTCGCAGTATAAACTTTCAGTAGGTAAAAACATTATACCAAAGTCTGTTGTATAAGGAGGTTCAATATATTTATCAAAAATATCTTTTGCAAATGATTTAACTGAGTTTTCTAATTTCTTTCTACATTCATTAACAAGAGAAACATCACCAATATCTTGCGCATCTACAAGCCTTGAGTAATCCTCAATAGGAAATTTTGAATCAACTGGAAGCCATACAAATTCGTTATCATTTTTTCCTGGAAGTTTAATTGCAAATTCTACTAAGTCATTAGTATTTGGCTTTGTTTTAACATTTTTATCATATTGTTCATTTGTTAAAAATTGTTCTAAAATTGCACTTAATTGAACTTCGCCCCAATATCCTCTTGATTTTACGTTTGAAAAAACCTTTTTTAAGTCTCCGACACCTTGTGCAAGGTTTTGCATTTCACCAAGACCTTTATATACAGATTCAAGTCTATCATTTACAAGTTTAAATGACTCACCAAGCCTTTTCTCAAGAGTTCCTTGTAATTTTTCATCAACTGTTATACGCATTTTTTCAAGTTTATCGTTATTATCTCTTTGTATTTTTGACAAATTATCTTCAACAGCTTTACGAATATTATCAAGTTTTGTTTCATTAATATTTGTAAGGTTAGCAAGAGATGTTTGCTGAATATTAGCTGTTTCAGCAATTCTTGTACCAATGTTTTTATTTAATTCCTCACGTGTTTGCATAAGCATGGAAGAAAGTTCCATCCTAAGCTCTTTAAATTCTTTGGAATTATTTTTATTTTTTTTGTTTGATATAACCATAATCATTAAAACTATAATTAAGAATATGATTATGCATAGTAAAATTAAATTTAAATTCATATATACATACCTCTTTTCAATATGAGGTAATTATATCAAACAAACATAGGTTTGTCAATTAAAAATACAAAAAATAAATATAAAAAATATTATGATTTAGTTATTTGTTCTTAAAATATTTTAATGTTGTTATTGATGAAATTAATAAAAAAATTAAATAAAAATTTAGATTTATGCATATTAGCATGTGCCTAGATTTTCTATTGTTTTTAAAATAGCTTTTTTATTATTAGAAAATTCATTAAATAAGCTATCTAAATCTGAAAAAGGCCCTATAGGATTTCCATTTAATTTTGAAAGTTCTATAGTAAGAGAGACAACATTTTCAAAATATGCTCTGTAATAATCCATAACACCATATTTTAATTCTTCATCAATTTTGGTATATCCAGTTTCACTTGAATATATATCCATTGCTAAATCATGTAATTTTATATTATTTTTAGATGATATACATTTATCAGGATATCCATAAATTTCACCACCTGTTGAATGGTAAGAAAAAATAGCAATTAATTTAGAATTATATTTTGGTAATCCTAAAAATAGATTAGTTAAATATTTATATAAAAATACATTTTCAGGGCAACATGGATCTAGAGGCTTTCTTCCAGGGTAGGACATAGGACTTGGAATTGTAACTGGAATGTCATTATACCTTAGTTTAGAAAATTTCCAGTCATTTCTTAAAGATTTCATTTCACAAAATTTATGCAGTGAATTAGAATTTGGATCAAATCCTAGAGCATTAGCAGCCCAAACAGGGAGAATTTTACTATTTAAATTACAATTTTTTAGTATGTTGTTTACACTTCTTATCATATTTTTATTTTCAATTAATGTGCAAGAAGTTCTAAGTATACTTTTATATAATTTATCTTTTTTTACATTTTTACTTGCTATTTTATCATCAATGTTATATGCCTCTAGGTACATTTTTGAAATTTTTTGAATTTCATCTTGACTTAAATTCTTTAAATTAAAATATACCTGTGATGATGAAATTATAAAACCTTCTGGATTTAAAAGAGGGATAAAATGAAATGTATATTGTTTTGAAAAATAGTAGTATACATTATCGTTTAGAATAAGGGTTAAAATAAATTCTAAAACAAAAAGAGAAGTTATTATCTCACATCCATGTGTGTTAGCTAATATAACAACATGTTTTGAACCGGTTCCAATACTATATGAATTAAAAGGATAACCAAAATGGCTGTAATATAAAGTAGGTTCTTTTTTTAATCTACATTCATATTTTTTATTGTTACAAAACTCATTTAGAAGATTACATATATCATTATATGATAATATAAATTTTTTCAAATATATTTTATCCACAAAATCACCTATTTAATTTTATTTTATTAAGTAAAATTTATGCAAAAACAAACACATAACATCATATTTTGAAAAGATGAAATTTATTTTTTTACATCAAGTTTTATGTTCCAGTAAGGTTTATATGTAAAATTTATCTATATATAATTGTATAGTGATAGGAGATGGTTGAATTAATCAGAGGAAAAACGAATATTTTTTAACTATTCTGAAAATCTTTTTTAAAAATGGGATAACCACATATAAACTACTTTTTTAAACTTTTACACTAACTAGTTTTAAATTAAATCATTATGCTATATAATATAAAAAAAATTTTTGAGTTATACAAAAATTTTCTTGACTATAATATGTGGTTTATGTATTATAAAACCATAAAATAGGAAAAAAGTTTTATTGTCAAATTTGAGATTGTTTTTTCGAAAAATAATTAAAAATCGATTTTTTGTGATATATTGAGGGTGTAGATATTTTTTGCTTTTGCCAAGCAAAAAGAAACACTCGCATAAGTTTATGATATTTTTAAGTCAAAAATTGAAGCATGATCTACATGCTCCAATTAAATGTAACCTATTGCATATTTTTGTATTTACTTGGGGGAGGTAATTAAAGAAAATATGTAAGAGGTTATTAGTGAGAGTCCGCTAGAACTTGTAGTATTCCTACGATGACTGGTGGACTCGCTTTTCATATAAATTTCTCAAAATAAATTTTTTGTATATGTTAAGATAAAAAATTCTCTAAAAATTTTTCTTCTCAAATATATGTATTTTAAATAAAAATTAAGTTTATGTTGAAATAGTTATTTTTTGTAAGCGATAAAATTTCAGCTTGTTATTTGTTGTATTTTACAACTTTTTTAAATATATTTTAAAATTATAATTTAATGATATAATATACTGTTAGAGAGGTGGTGTTATTGAAGAATGTTTCACGGGACTATATACTAATGCAATAAATAAGCAAATGGCGATTTGGATTAAGTAGACAAATTAAAGGAAAGTTGACAGAATAATAAAGAGATAAAAAAGCAGGATACATCAAAGAAGCATACAAGCTCTCTTATGTACCTGCTTTGTGTTTTGTAACAAACAAGGTAAAAAATGTTTTTAATAGTTATAAACTATTTTTTGTTAAAGTGTATGAATTTTATTTATTCTGTAATAAATAATTGTTGTTTTAAATTATTTGTGATATAATACCATCATAAATTATGCTTTTGCAAAGGGGTATTCTATGAATTATATTGAAAAAATAAAGATATGTAACTTAGATAAAAACCAAGATACATATTTAAACGAATTACCAGTAGTAAAGAATTTAATAAATAAGAAAGAATTGAATTTTGATAAACCTGTTACCTTTTTTACTGGCGATAATGGCGCTGGAAAGTCTACACTAATTGAAGCAATAGCAATAGCTTTTGGGTTTAACCCCGAAGGAGGAAGTAAAAATTTTAACTTCTCCACCTATAATTCACATTCAATACTCAGTAAATATATAACCATAAAAAAAGGTATAATAAAACCAAAAGATGGCTTCTTTTTGCGTGCTGAGAGTTTTTATAATATAGCAAGTTATATTGAAGCATTAGACCAGATTAAGGCAAATGAACCTCTAATTAAAGAGTTTTATGGGGGAAAATCTTTGCATAATCAATCACATGGGGAGGGATTTCTTTCGATAATATTAAATAGATTTAGAGGAAATGGAATTTATATACTTGATGAACCAGAGGCTGCACTGTCAATAAATAATCAATTTACATTAATTTCACAAATTGATAATCTTGTTAGGAATAGTTCACAATTTATAATATCTACACATTCTCCTTATTTACTTGCATATCCAAATGCCTCCATTTTTGTAATTGATGATAATCAAATTAAAAAGGTATCTTATAAAGAAACAGATAATTATATATTATCAAAAGAATTTCTAAACAATCCAGAAAGATGTATTAATTATATTTTAGACGAACAATAATAGGAATTATGATCTTTATATTATTAATAAAGAAAAAATCAGAAACTTAGAGAGGGATAAAAGGATGTAAATTATTATATCCGATAATTTGCTAAAAATGACTTGGTATTTTTAATGTGTTAGGTAATTCGCCAAAATCCTTAGAATAAATTTCAAATATGATGGATTTTTCTCTAGATAAAGTATCTAAAATTTTAAATGCATTAGTACATTTTAAATTAATATCATTAAATGATGATGGATATTTCATTGATGAATACTTTGATTTACTAAATGTAAATGGAAAACACTGATAATTTTATCTCAACAATTGATAGTTCTGTCTCTAATTTTAATTAAATAACAGGAAATGATACAATATTGACAAGTAACTTTATTAAAGGTATGCATTCAAATGCACTTTCATAAGCAGAAGATTTAATCAATAATTATAATTTTAATAATTCTAGTATATTTGATATTGGAGTTGGTGAAGGTACTTATTCTATTGAGGTTTGCAAAAATAACCAAGGATGTACGGGAGCGTTATTTGATTTGCCATAAGTAAAAAAATAATATAAGAAAACATAGAAAATAATAATCTATCTTAATGTTTATCAGTTAATTCAGGTAACTATAATAATGATATATCAGAGGGAAATTTTAGAGATATTTTCCTTTTTGTTGTAATTCATCTAGAAAACGATTTTTATTGTGATTGTTTACCTAAAAATTTATAATCGCTTAAAAGTTAATGGAAAACTATATTTTTAAGTAGTTTTTTTCTTGATGATAGTATGATAGATACTGAATTTTAAGTAATGTTTGCTATTGAAATGTTAATCATCTCTGCTAGAGGTAAGGGTTATACACATAAGGAAATAAATAATAAACTGATAAATACAGGTTTTAATAAAATCCAAAGACTTGATTCAATTTCAGTTTCAGCAACGTTGTATATAGTACATAAATAAGCAAATGGCTATTTGGATTAGGTAGACAAATTAAAGGAAAGTTGACAGAATAATAAAGAGATAAAAAAGCAGGATACATCAAAGGAGCATACAATCTCTCTTATGTACCTGCTTTGTGTTTTGCAACAAACAAGGTAAAAAATGTTTTTAACCTTGATTTTGTGACTACTGATGTTAAGATTGCAAGGATAGTTCATGATATAGCTATTGGTAAATACCTTATGGAAAAATTGAATGTAGCAAATTAAAAAATAAAGAGCAGGAATACTTATATGCATAAGTTTTTTCCTGCCCCTTGAGCAAATAAAATGGTATATAATCAGTAATTCAATACTCAAATTCTTAGAATGAATGATTATATTACCAAGAATTATACTGAGGTATGCATTTGCAGCTACATATCTCAGCTTTTTTGTTAGTTACAAATATTATTGTGACATATTGTAATGTAATTAATTCTTTGTAGACAAAAGATAACTGATGAAGTTAATGCAACGAACATTAATAAAAAATGAAAAATAATTTCACGAACAAAACAAAGCATAAATTATCATACAAATAAAATATATCCAACTATTAATAGTATATCATGTTTTTCAAAAAATACAACTATTTTTATTAAAAAAGTTAAAAATTAATATAATAAAAAAGGTAATAATCTTAAATAAAGTAAAATTATACTTGAAATTTCATGGAATATGATAATCTTTGAAATAGAAACATTTACAAAAGAAAAGATGGCAGATGGGACGGTCGATATTTTAAGGAATATGAACAAAATGTAAAAATAAATAGTGCGTCAGTCTCTTTAAAAATCCTAAAAAAGACTGACGCACTCATAATAATATTTTATTGTAAACTCTTGTTCAACAAACAAAAGTGGCTTGTACACTTTAAAAATAAAAATGGTGCGGGTAAAAGGACTTGAACCTTCACGCATCGCGGCACGAGCTTCTAAGAAATACTAAGTCAATCTGGTAATTGGACAACGACATTTCTCAAAATAAGCATATCATTATTTTACAAATAAAATCATTATCTTGTCATATTATTTCTTTATTAGAATTATAATGAAATCATACATCTAAAATTGCAAATAGTCAATATTTACTATGAAATTTATTATGCTAATTACATGTACGCAAACGTATCTTATTTGAAAGGTACATATTATTAGTACACCTAAACGCACAACAGCCTACGTTGAAAGAACGCAATTTACTGCACTTATATTAAGTTTTATGCCCCAGCAAGGTCTCGGCATAACTCCCGAGACCTTGCTGGGGCTACATGTAATATTAATTGCAGTAAATACATTAGTGTAGTGCGCTGTTGTGCGTTAGTGTGATATGTATAGTGTTAGTAGTGTATAATGGTATAATATATAATAAATAAGAGAAGAAGAGAAAAGATAAATAAATTTTGTCTACTCAGAAATTATTTATTAAGAATATAACAACCACATATAAATCGCTTCTCTTTTTGAATTTTTTCCTCACCATGTTTTACATTAAATCTTATGGTTATGATGTACATATAATAGTATTTAAATTTGTTATATTATACAAATTTAAATTTTATTATTTAAAATTATTGTAAATTCTAAAAATAGTGATAAAATATAACTAAAAGAGGATTTAAAATTTATGCAGAGCAATATGTACTGTGTTTTTGAATTTCTTTTTAAATTATCTTTAATAAAAAATAAGGGGTGTACTAAGTATGTTGTTTTTAAAACATAGTGATTTGAATTGGAATTATTCTTTAAAACATGATATGCAATCAGGCGTGCATAATGATCTTCCAAGTAATTTATCTGCTGATGTTATTTTTGCTAGAATAGAAAGTGGACACACTTTATCTAAGCATTATCATCAAAGACCATTGGATATTGATGGCAGGGATAATGGATATGAATCTTTCTTCTTTTTTGATGGTGGACATATTTTGTTAATAGGTGAAAATTATGAAAAGGAGATATGTTGTAAAGAACCATTTACTTTAACTTTCTTTTCGGGAAAAAATGAGGCACATGGTATTAAGAATTTAGGTAAGAAAGATGTAGAATTTCAAGTCATTTGTGCACCTAAATTTGATAGTTCAGAGGAATACTTTATTTAATAATTAGAGAGGCTAATATGAAACTGTCAATTATAGATTGGAGAATTACTTCTAAGTGCAATAATAATTGTGAGTTTTGCTATGGTAATAAAGGGATAAATACAACTCAGAATTTTGATAAAATTATAGAAAATATTAAGAAATCTGGTTGCGAAGCCGTTTGCATAACAGGTGGTGAACCTTTATTAGAAGATAAAGTATATTATATTCTCGAAAAATTACATAATTTAGGTATATCTATATACTTATCAACCAATGGAACAAACTATATGTTGAATAAAAATAAGATAGAACCATATATTTCTAAACTTTCTGGTGAGTTGAACTTATGGAAAATCTTTATAAAGGAGACAGTGAGTAAACCAAATACAAAATCAGCTATTTACTACTTTCAATTTGATAGGCAATGAGTGATTGCATAAGCTCTCATTGTCTGTGTAATAACATCAAATTCAAGCGAAAAGCAACAGTTACATTTGCTAAGTAACTGTTGCTTTTTTTTGCTTGAATAAAATTATTTTTTGCCTTTTTTCATAGTTATAGTTGAATTAATTGTAGAACGTCTGTCAAGAGGATTAAGATTATAAAATTGTGAGTTTTTTAAATCTTTACCATATATATTAACATAATGTTTTGTCATATCAGATGTTGTGTGTCCAAGTAAATTTTGTAATGTAAACTCATCACCACCTGCTAAAATCCAATCTCTAGCAAATGTATGTCTAAATAAATGTACAGATTTTTTGGTAACACCTCGTCTTAAATTATATTCTCCGATTGCTGTTTCAAGTCCACGTGGCGATAGTTGTTTATTTTGAATAGTGGGAAATAAGTAATCTTCTGGATTTCCTTTTCTATATCTCAAATATTCAGTAAGGATTGCAGTCATCGTATTACTTAATGGAATAATTTGTTGACGTCTTGTTTTAATAACTCTTAAAAACATACATTTTTCCTTTAAATCTAAATCTTCTATTTTAATATTTCTAACAGTATTTAGTCTATTACCGTGTAGAATAAAAGTAGTTTACTAAAACCCAGTTTCTGTACTCAGAAAAATTACATTTTTTTAAATCTGGCTTTTTCAATAATAGATTCATTTCATATTCGGTGTAAGGTTCTTTGATGGCTTCATCAGTTTTTATATTTTCAATTTTAAATTTTTTTATATACCCCTTATCCATGCAAAAATATAAAAAAGCTCTAATACCTTTTATTCTTGTTTCAACGGTTTTATCTGATATATTTTGACTTAGAAGATAGATCTTATATCCGATTTATTATATCTTCACCAATTGTTCAACACATATTGTAGGTATCATAATACTTGTCAAAATATTTGTAATCTTCCAAATGCCTTTTTAATGTGTTTTTAGATAAATTTCTAGCTTTACAATGCAGTTCATATTCATCGAAAGCTTCTGCAATAGAAATCTTAAAAAAATCATTCATTTTAATAATACTCACACAAACCACTCCTTAATTTATTCTATTAAAATAAATGTAATAATATGTAAAAATAGTGCGTCAGTCTCTTTAAAAATCCTAAAAAAGACTGACGCACTCATAATAATATTTTATTGTAAACTCTTGTCCAACAAACAAAAGTGGCTTGTACATTTTAAAAATAAAAATGGTGCGGGTAAAAGGACTTGAACCTTCACGCCTCGCGGCACGAGCTTCTAAGACTCGCGTGTCTGCCAGTTTCACCATACCCGCAACAATTATAATGTTACCATATATTAATTTGTTTGTCAATAGTTTTTACAAAATGTTTAAGATTTTTTCCTTAGTGAATATAAATTACCTCATATAGTTCTTAATTATGTGTTAAAAACAATAAGGTTAATTATAATTTTTTATTCTAAATCTTTCTCTTGTAATTATTTTCCAATAGAAAATACACTAAAAATTGTCAAAAATGTATTGAATAAAGTTTTAGCTTTTGATATACTAAACATGTGTAGGATAAAGTTAATATAGGTGAAATTGAGGTTGATATATTATGAATGAAAGATACAGTCTTACTTTTCCACAACAAAATATATGGCTAGAAGATAGGTTATATGGAAATAGCAAAGTAAATTTGATTACAGGAATTATCAATATAAATAAGGGATTTAATATAGAATATTGTAAAAAAGCAATAAATAATATAATTAAAAGTAATGATGCTATGAGAATACACCTATATATTAATGATAACAAGCCATATCAAAAAGTTGAAGAGTATTTATACAATAATATAGAAGTTATAAAAATAGAAAATGAAGAAAATAAAAATGAATATATAAACAAGTTTAAATCAGAGGATATAGATATACAAAATGATAAATTATATTCTTTTAAGATACTTGATTACGGTAATGAAAAAGGTTCGATACTTTTAAAAATGCACCATATTATATCTGATGCATGGAGCTATTCTAAAATTATAGAACAATTTGTAAAAAATTATGAGTCATTAGAAAAAACAGGTAATGTTATAGAAGATGAAGTACCAAGTTATATTTCATATATAAATTCAACAGAAGAGTATAAAAATAGTGAAAAATATAAAAAAGATGAAGAATTTTGGAAAGAGTATTTGGATGGAGTCTCAAGTAAAGTTTCAATTAAAGATAATACTAGAAAAATAGAAAATTCATCAAGTAGATATAATGTAAAGTTGAATAAAGAAATAAATGATAAAATTATAAGTTATTGTAAAAATAATAAAATTTCACCATATGTTATGTTTCTTACAGCTCTTTCTCTATATATGTATAGAATAACAGAAAAAAATGATATAGTGATAGGAACACCTTCTTTAAATAGATCAAATTTTAAAGAAAAACAAATGATTGGAATGTTTGTTTCAACTTTACCTTTAAGAGTAAAAATTGAGGAAAATATTAAATTTTTAGATTTAGCGCATGAAATTGCAAAAAATACTATGAGTATGTTTAGGCATCAAAAATTTCCATATATTAAAACTTTAAAAGGTATAAGAGAAAGAAGTAACTTTAGTGATAATCTATATGGCATGATGTTATCATATCAAAATGCAAGGGTTGAATTTGAAGATAAGGAAAAGTATGATACAAAATGGTATGGGAATAATTATCAAAATGAAGACTTACAAATTCATATTTTAGATATGGATAGCACAGGTATTTTAGAAATAAATTATGATTATTTAAATGAGCTTTTTTCAATAAAAGAAATAGAATATTTGCATACTAGAATTATTGCAATAATTGAAAATGCAATTTTAGATGAAAATATTGATGTAGAAAATATAGAAATAATGTCTAAAGAGGAAAAAAATAAAATTTTGTATGAATTTAATGATACAAAAACTTATTATCCAAAAGACAAATCTGTTATAGAACTTTTTGAAGAGCAGGTAAAAAAACATCCTAATGATATAGCTCTTATTTTTGAAAATGAAAAATTAACTTATGAAGAGTTAAATAATAGGGCAAATGCAGTTGCCAACTTTTTTATAGAAAATGGTGTAAGTCCAAATGAAAAAATCGCTATATGTATGAAAAGAAATATTAAGCTTATAGTGACATTAATTGCAACTTTAAAATGTAGAGCAACATATATTCCAATTGATATAACATACCCAAGTGAAAGAATAAATTATATTCTTAATAATAGTGAACCAAAGATTATAATTTCAGAAAAGGAAATAAATAATGAAACAATTATTTATGCTACAGATCAAAAATTTGAAGAAATATGTGAGAAATATTCAAATAAATTAGATAAGATAGATGTTAATCCTGAAAATATAAATTCATATATAATTTATACATCAGGTTCAACAGGGAAACCAAAAGGTGTTGTAATATCAAATAGTAATTTACTTAATTTTATAATAGGAATAAATAAAAAAGTAAATATAAAAAAGGAAGATAATGTTGTGTCTATAACAACAGTATGTTTTGATATATTTGGACTTGAAATTTGGGTGACACTATCTTACGGAGCTACTATGATATTTGCAAATGAAGTAGAGTGTGTCAATGGAAATGAACTTAGTAGACTATGTGTAAAAAATAATGTTAATATTATTCAAACCACACCAACTAAATTAAAATTATTATTAAATGATAATAATAGTATTTTTATGAAGAAAATAAAAAAAATATTACTAGGTGGCGAAATAGTAGGAGAAGATATCGTAGATAATTTAAGAATTTTGACAAATGCAGAAATATATGATGTCTATGGTCCAAGTGAAACTACAATTTGGTCAACATTAAAGAAATTGGATGGTAAAACAGTAAATGCAGGAAAACCTATTGATAATACATATATATATATTTTAGATTCAAAAAATAGATTATTACCTATTAATATAAGTGGGCAACTTGCAATAGCAGGTGACAGTGTCTCAACGGGGTATTATAAAAAAGATGAAATTACAAAAAAAAGTTTTGTATACGATAAAGATTTAGAAAAAAGAATATATCTTACAGGAGATTTGTGTAAACTTGATTTTAGTGGTGAATTATATGTCTTAGAAAGAATAGATTTACAAGTAAAAATAAATGGGCAAAGAGTAGAATTGCAAGAGATTGAAAAACATATAAATAAATTTGATAATATTGATAATAATATTGTTTCACTTAAGGATAATAAACTTGTTTGCTTTTATACTTTAAGAAATAAGGAAAATGATATTGATAAAAATTCGATGATAAAATTCTTATACAAAAAATTACCATTATATATGGTACCAGGAATTTTTGTATTGCAAGAAACATTTCCAATGACACTAAATGGAAAAATTGATCGAAAAAAATTGTACTCTACTTATGTAGGGGTAGAAGAAAATAGAAAGAATATTATGCCAAGTACAAAAATTCAAGATAGTATATATAAAGTTTGGCAGAAAGTTATAAAAAAGACAAATTTTGGAGTTAATGATAATTTTTTTGAACTAGGAACTGATTCACTTGATGCAATAAAAATTCAAATTGAGCTTTTAAATATTGGAATTCATATTGAATATGAAGATTTATTTAAGTATCCAACTATAATCGACTTAGAAAAAATGATTCTTGATAAAGAGCTAATTAATAAGGCTAAATACAGAAAAAATATAGAATTAATTCAAAGTAATTATGCCAATAACCAAAAATATAATGAAGTTTTAATTTCAAATTCTGATGAAGGCTATGTTCCTAAAAAAATTAAGGCTAAAAATATATTGCTTACAGGTGCCACAGGCTTTTTAGGTTCTCATATATTAGATGAATTTATGAAAAATGAAACTGGTAAAATATATTGCATTGTAAGAGAAAAAAATGGTAAAGACTGTACACAAAGGTTAAGAGAAATTTTAAATTTTTATTTTGAAGATAAATACGATGATGAAATCGGTAATCGTATCATTCCAATAACTGCTGATATAACAGATTATGAAAAATTAAAAGATGGAATAAGTAAAATTATTAATGATATAAGTTTTGTAATAAATTCTGCAGCCTGTGTAAAACATCATGGTGATACTAACTTTTTTAAAAAGATAAATGTAGATAGTGCCTATGCAATAGCAAAATTATGTTATGAAAAAAAATTAAAATTAATACATATTTCAACTGTAAGTGTATCTGGAAATGCTTTTGAAACATCAAATTACAATTTAAAAAAATCTAAAGGATTTACATTTGATGAAACATGTTTTTATAAAAACCAAAATCTTGAAAATGTATATGTATGTACAAAATTTAAGGCAGAACAAATAGTTCTTGATTACATGATAAAAGGCTTACAGGCTAATATTGTAAGAATTGGAAATTTAACAAATAGGTATAGCGATTTAAAATTTCAGTATAATGCTGAAGATAACGCTTTTGCAAATAGAATAAAAACTTTAATTTCATTAAAAATATTTCCTGAAAATAACAAAGATATGTACTTAGAATTTACACCTGTTGATGTTACAGCAGAGGCAATTATAAAAATTATGCAATATTTTAATACAAGACATAATATGTTTCATTTATATGATAATAAACATGTATATATAAAAAGATTTTTTGAAATATTAAAAAAAGAAAATATAGAAATTAAAATTGTAACACCAGAAGAATTTGCAAAGAAAATAACCCAAGTTGCTCACTCAAATAAAAGAGATATATTAGCTGGAATAATTAATGATCTTGGAAAAAATAACGAGCTAAATTATTTGTCAAATATTAAAATTAAATGTGATTATACAATTTCATATTTAAAGAAGATAGGGTTTGAGTGGCCTGAAATTGAGGATAAATATATAATAAAGTATATAGAAAATATAGAATAAGGAGGAAAAAAGTGGAAGAAATATTACTTACCATTGCTATATTAGTAAGTGTTGTACTTGTTATAGTAATGAAGTTAAATTTAAAAAGAAATAAACTTTCAAATGTAATGTCAATGCTATTTGTTTTTTTAATAATATGGTGTTTTGGACTATTATTACAAAAAGTATCAATTGCTTTTAATTTTAATATAAAACCTATATATTTTGATTACATTACATATATTGGAATATGCTTGTTATTTCCAACTTTGATAGTGCTATCTTTTTACTATAACGATAATAATATTAAATTTAATAAAAAATGGTTCCTTTTGTATATAGTTCCTATTATGTGTTTAATTATTTTATGGACAAATGATTTACATAGCTTATTTTATAAAGTTTATTCAATTAAATTTTATGAAACTATATATGGACCAGCTTTTTACATTAATACTATATATTCATATACTTTAGCATTTATATTTATGGTAAAAATGATAAATATATCAATAAAAAAATCAGGCTTTTTTACAAGGCAAACGGCATTAATGATAATTGGAAGTTTAATACCATTAGTTGTTAATATGCTAGGCACAGCAAGAATAATAAATATATCAATATACATAACACCAACACTATTTTGTATAACACTTATTTTTTACATGATAGCTATAATAAAATACAAAGCTTTAAATATTACGCCTGTTGCACTTGAAACAGTAACAGATACTATGTCAGACGCGTTTGTTGTTATTTCAGATGACGGAACAATAGCAGATTCTAACTTAACATTTAGAAAAACATTTTCAAAATTGGAGGAATTTTCTAAAGAAAAGAACTTATTTGAATTAATATCTAAAAATAAATTGTTTGATATAAATAAACTAAAAAAAATAATTAAACAAGCCAAAAAAAATGACACAATGCAAAATGTAGAATATAACTTTAGGTATAAAAATGATGAAAAGTTCTTTGAAGTAGACATTCACCCTATAAAAGCTAAAAAAAATAAAAATCAATATATTGGAACTTTACTTTTATTTAAAGATATAACGCAGCATAAATTAGATATAAAAGAAATAGAAGAAAAACAGGAAATAATAGTAAAACAGGGACAACTAGTATCAATCGGTGAACTTGCAGGCGGAGTAGCACATGATATAAACACACCAATTTCAGCAATAAAGACAGGCATAACTATGTTAAATCAAAATCCAGATAGAAATGAATCTGAAAAAGAAATTTTACAAAGAATGGATAATTGTGCTACAAAAATAATTAATATTGTAAACAGTATGAGAAATCAAATAAGAAATTTAGGTGGAACAACAAAAGTTAATTTTAAAATAAGTGAAGTCATTAATGATATTAAAGTAATAACATATCATGAGGTATGCAAAAACAAATCAGAACTCAATATTACAATAGAGGATGATTTATCTATAGAAGGCGATCCTACAAAATTAGGTCAAGTCTTAACAAACTTGGTTGTAAACGCTGCACAGGCATATGGAGATATTGGAGGAAAAATAGATGTATCTTTATCTAAAGGGCCTCATAAAACAGCATTAATAAAGGTTAGAGATTATGCAGGAGGTCTTGATCCAGCAATAAAACCATATATTTTTAAAAACATACTTACAACCAAAGGAACATTTGGAACAGGACTAGGATTATATTTAGCATATTCTGTTATAAAAGGTGAATTTAATGGTGAAATAAGCTTTGACAGTGATAATATGGGAACGACTTTTTATATAAGTATACCAATAATGTAGATTTACTCAAATATGAGCACTTTAATTATTGACATAATTAAAGTGCTGTGCTAAAATATATTATATAAGGGGACAAACTATGCAAAGCCAATAGAAAAATAGAAACTTATTGAAATATTTTAGTTATACAAGTTAAATTTAACACTATCCTTCAATATTTTAAATATGATACGAAATAATATATGGTCAACATGTCCTAAAGTATAATAGTAATAATTAACATGAGTATTTTAAACTATTAATATCACCAATACAGGCTAAAATTGCACCAGTTAAACACCTACCTTTAAAATAATAACCATGGACTACCCTTCCATAAGTATTTGTTTTCATAAACTTGTGAGGCGTAAAGGTTTAAAGAATTATCTAACCAATAAATAATTAAGATCAGGACTGTGATAATACATTTCTTAAAATATTTAAAGCTATAAGAAAAATTAAAAGTACAAAGTTATCACAATTAAATTGTATAAAATATTTATATAAAAATGAATAAGAAAAGGAGAGTATTGATATATTTAAGTTGCTAAATGTATCATATAAGATAGAGATGGAAGAAGAATTTATAACAAAATTAGATAAAGATGAAAGAATATTATTTCATGGATTTTCTGATGTTAGTAAAACAAGTAAACAATATTTTAGATTTTTATTGGACCTTTTGGTGTTATTATTATTTTTTATATTGAATATAATAGTAATAAAAATATTTGGGGCAACCATTGAAATTGTAATAATTTTTATTATTTTGTGTATACTAACCATTAGTCTACTTTATGGGTTGATTTATAATATTTTTTTAAAACATGTAAACAAGAATAACGAATACTTTGTAACAAATAAAAAAATAGCATTATACAATTCAAAAAATGGTTTTAAAATGGGAAATATATCTAATATAGAACATATTGGAATTGTAAGAGAAAAAAAGAACTATGGAGATCTAATATTTAATTTTTATGCAAATAATTTAATTGAACAAATGAAAAATGGAATAGGATTTGAAGGAGTAGAGAACCCTAGGAAAATAGTTACAATAATTTGTAATATAAATAACAATATTCATATATATGATGATAAACCTGTCATAATGGGGAAATCACTTTAGGTAAGTGAATTCGCTATGAAAAGTTAATAGAAGAGTAGAAATTTATTGAAATATTTTTAAAAACAAGTTAGAACATTGAAAGATAATATCTTAGTTAATCTAAATTAGATTCAACATTGTCCTTTTACATTTTAAATATGATACAAATTATTTATGGGAAATATGTCCTAAATCACAATAGTGAGATTTGCCTTCAGAACGTTTTAAATTGTAATATTTTTTAAATTATACCAATATTAAAATTTAAAGAAAATAGATATGAATTGATGTTTTTTCCGTAATAAGCAGTATATTTTAAATCAATTTTGATTTTATCTTTTGATAGAGTATCAAGTTTAAAAACAGGTAATATATAGTTCAAATGAGTATTTAGCAGTATTTATACTGTCAAAATAAGAGTACATATAAACATCTACTTTTAAAATAATAATCACGACCACTTACATGAGTATTTGTCTTTATAAACTTGTGAGGAATAAAGGTTTAAAGACATATCTAATCAATACCATAAGAAAAATTAAAAATCCACAGTTATCACAATTAGATTATATAAAATATTTATATAAAAATGAATAAGGAAAGGAGAGTATTGATATATTTAAGTTGTTAAATATTATCATATAAAGTATATTATGGATAGTAAAAAAATACCAACAAAAAAGAAACAGGAAATAGTAGAGATATCGAAAAATCTTATAAATGAAAAAGGTGTAAACAATGTTTCTATACGTGATATTGTAAAAAGCGTTGGAATGGCTCAGGGACTATTTTATTATTACTTTAAAAGTAAAGAAGAAATACTAGAAATAATTATTAACGAATATGTAGAAGCATTTTGTAAGGAACTTGAAAAAAGCGTTGATAGTATCCAAATGGAATATGATAACTGGAAAGAAAAAATAGAGACAACTATTAAGCTGCTTGTTAAATTATATAAAGATAATACAAGTCCACTTGAAAAATTTAATAATAAAAAAAATAAAGACCTATATATGAGTATGGTTTATGCAACTATTGATAGATTAGCAAATTTAATTGAAAAGGTTATAACAGAAGCATTAAATAGCGGTTTTATAAAACTAACTCATCCAAAAGAAACAGCATATGTTTTAATATATGGGATAATTGATTTAATAAATCATAAAAAAATAGTTGATGAAAAAATATTTGTAGATATAGTTTTTCAAACTCTAGGAATAGAAAATGATTAGGAGAATGCCTCCTAATCATTTTTTGGACATAAATTATTTATTGGACAATTAATACAATCAGGTTTCTTCGCAATACAATATTTTCTTCCATGATTAACAAGTATATGATTGATTTTATTCCAATAATATTTTGGTAATTTTTTCATAAGTTCCATTTCAATTTTTTCCTGTGACCCACAATTTGAAATTCCCATTTTTCTTGTAATCCTCGTCACGTGAGTATCAACAGCAATTCCAACAGTTTTATCAAAACACTCCTGCAGTATAATATTTGCAGACTTTCTACCAATTCCAGGAAGAGAAACCAGTTCATCCATAGTATTAGGAACTTTTCCATCAAAGTCATTAACAATTTTTTCACAACATCCTTTAATACTTTTTGCCTTATTTTTATAAAAGCCACAAGGATAAATAATTTTTTGTATATCATATATATTTGCATTAGAAAGACTTAAAGCATTAGGATATTTACTAAGCAAAATAGGACAAATAACATTAACACGTGCATCAGTACATTGTGCAGCAAGTATTAAAGAAATAACAAGTGAAAAAGGAGAATTATAATCAAGGCCACACTTAGCATCTTTATATACACTTTCAAGTATAGTAACCATACTCATAATATCTTTTTTACTAGATTTAGTATAAATTTTCATTTTTAGCATCACCATATTAAAAATCTTTCATAATATATATTAAATATTTTACAATATTTTATATTATTTGTCAAAAGAGGGGTGAAAAAATTGTTCTGGGGCGCATTTAGAAAAACAATAGGATTATTTTGTCTTGCCTTCGGAGTAGGAGTAGCAATAAGTATACTACTTCCAGTATGGTGTTGGGTAACAGTAGTTGCAATAGCACTAGTAGCCCTAGGCATATCATGGCTCTTTTGCTAAAGGAGGTATATATAATGAAAATTGTAGTCTATAAACCAGGAAAATTCATGAAACTAATACTAAAAACCATCTTCAAAATCTAGAGTTAGTTTTGTAAAAAATGTAGTGTTAATATTGAATGTTAGTATTAAATGTTGATTTTAATTCTGATTTTAATATTTATTTTATGATAAAATAATCTAAAAAGTGTAAAAAGCCTTAGCTGTATTTTTGTGTTAAAAAACATAATATTACAGCTAAATTTTGTTTAAATAAATTAGATCTTTTGATAAAAAATATAACTTGAGTTAGAATTTTTGGCATTTTAATAATAGTATCCAATTCCAAAAGATAAAAAAGGTATTATTAAATTCGTAGATAATCACTAAAAAGTGTAGTTAGAACGCTCACCCTGTGTACCCCACAGTGTATATCAATATGTATTATATAATAGATAATAATATAATTCAATAAATTTGAGTATAAAATTGATGTCTAGTTTTGTAGAATTTTATGACTTGTTACTTATATGAATAAAGTGTTCTACTGCTTCAGGAGGAACATCATTGCAGAAAACTTGTTTCAAATTTATATTTGATAATGAATGCAAATATTGATTAAAGTAAATATGGAAAAGTAATGTTATACTGATTTAATTGGATATTCAATATAATGTGAAATTGCAGCTTGCACTGCAAATACATTTGTTAAAATAAATGACTTTAATGGAAAAACAGTTATAAAGTTTTGAGCTTTAGAATTATCTGGTAAAGATCACAAAAATGGACAGATAGTGTATAAAACAATAAATTATTCGTAGTTATCATAACGAAATATGGTGCCATTTTAGGCACCATATTTTTTGTATGCATATAAAAAAGAGATAACGATAAATGATAAAACCCTTTATATAAAGGTGGGCATCTTGTCAATACTCATTAGGATTCTCTGATAAGAAGAGCATTCAACACAAAGTATGATTCCCGATTCCCGTATCAATGCTTGTAGATTTTCATAAAATTCGTTATCTCTACTTATATTCTAACATTAATTTTTTTATATGTAAATACTTATACGCAAAAAAATAAAAATAAATTTTAGTAAAAAAATATTAAATAAAAGTTTAGTGGTTTGGGTTTATTTTTTTGTATATTTATGTTATAATATGCAAAATAAAGGAGATAAAATTATTATGAAAACAAGCGATTTTGATTATTATTTACCAAAAGAATTAATAGCACAAACTCCATTAAAAAATAGGGAAAAAGCAAGAATGATGTTACTTGATAAAAAAACAGGAAAAACATCAGATGAAATATTTGAAAATATAGGAAAATATTTAAAAAAAGGAGACACTCTAGTTTTAAATGATACAAAGGTAATGCCAGCAAGAATTTTTGGACATAGAGAAGGAAAAGAAGAAGCTATAGAAGTACTCTTATTAAAACAAAATGAAAATGATAGATGGCAATGCTTGGTTAAACCTGGAAAAAAGATGAAGATTGGAACTGAAATAATATTTGACGAAAAATTATTAAGAGCAGAAGTAAAAGATATACTAGAAGATGGACAAAGAGTAATAGAATTTAAATATGATGGAATATTTAATGAAATATTAGATAAATTAGGTACAATGCCACTCCCCCCATATATAACAGAAAAACTAGAAGATAAAAATATGTATCAAACGGTATACTGTAAACATGTAGGATCAGCTGCAGCACCAACTGCAGGATTACATTTTACACAAGAAATATTAAAAGAACTTGAAAGTGATGGAATAAATATAGTATATGTAACGCTTCATGTAGGACTTGGAACCTTTAGACCCGTAAAAGTCGATGATGTAACAAAGCATCAAATGCACAGTGAATACTTCGTAATAGATGAGAAGGCCTGTAGTGTAATAAATAATACAAAAAAACAAGGTGGTAGAGTAATAGCAGTAGGAACAACTTCATGTAGAGTACTAGAAAGCGCAACAGACGATAACGGAATAATACATCCTATGGCAAAAGATACCAATATATTTATATATCCAGGTTATAAATTTAAAATGTTAGATGCACTAATTACAAATTTTCATCTACCTGAATCAACATTAATTATGTTAGTATCAGCATTAGCAGGAAAAGAACACATAATGCAAGCATATGAAAAAGCTGTAGAAGAAAAATATCGTTTCTTCAGTTTTGGTGATTGCATGTTCATATCATAGTCCTAGAGTTAGTTTTGTAAAAAATTATTTTTTACAAAACTAACACTAGTGTTTTTTGGGGTGGTAAAAATGAAAGAATGGATTAATAAGGTCCTAATTATACTAATAATTTTTTTTGCAATATATTTTGTTTTGTATAAGTTTGTTAATATAGATGAGAACTTAAATGTGCCAGAGTCAGCAAAAGTTATAACTATGGCAAATAAAAAACAAGCTATAGCAGCACTTAGTGTTATTGGAACATCAATAATTTTAGAGATTACAGCTGTTATTATGTTTATAAACAAAACTGTAAGCCCTGAAACATTTAGAATAAACTTAGTAAAATTAATAGCGTTAACACTTACATTTCTTGTTATTTCTGGACTTTCGTATTATATTTATTTGTTAACAAGTGTTACAAGGATATCTTTTATATAAATTAAGGAGGAAAAATGGAAGCGTTAAATTTTGAAGTAAAGAAAATAGAAAAAAATACAGGAGCAAGGCTTGGAGTTTTACACCTTCCTCATGGAGATGTTGAAACACCTGTATTTATGCCAGTTGGAACACAAGCAACAGTAAAATCAATGACAACTGATGAAATGAAGGATATGGTTCATTCACACATTATTTTATCAAATACATATCATTTGTTTTTAAGACCAGGAGCTGAACTTATTAAAGAAGCAGGTGGCCTTCACAAATTTATGAACTGGGATAGAAATATTTTAACAGATAGTGGGGGATTTCAAGTATTTAGCTTAAGTAAAATAAGAAAAATAACAGAAGAAGGAGTAGAGTTTAGATCACATATAGATGGAGCTAAAAAGTTTATGGCACCTGAAGATTCAATGTATGTACAAAATTGTTTAGGCTCAGATATTATGATGGCTTTTGATGAATGTGCACCTTATCCAGCAACATATGATTATGTTAAAAATTCTATGGAGAGGACTTTAAGATGGGCAGCACGTTGCAAAGATTATCACAAAAACACAGAAAAACAAGCTCTATTTGGTATTGTACAAGGAGGTATGTATGAGGACTTAAGAAAGATAAGTGCCAAAGAAACAATAGATATTGGATTTCCTGGTTATGCAATAGGTGGAATAAGTGTAGGAGAACCTAAGGAAGAATTTTTAAGGGTACTTAAATATACAGCACCACTTTTACCAGAAGATAAGCCAAGATATTTAATGGGTGTTGGAACTCCAGACTATTTAATTGAAGCAGCACTTGCAGGAGTTGATATGTGTGACTGTGTCCTTCCAACAAGGATGGCAAGAAATGGTAGTGCACTTACTCATTATGGAAAATTAAATATGTTAAATGCATGTCACATAAAGGATTTTACTACTCTTGATCCAGACTGTGATTGTTATACATGTAAAAATTATACTAGGGCATATATACATCACTTATTTAAGGCTAAAGAAATTCTAGGCGCACGTCTACTTTCTATTCATAATTTAAGATTCCTTGTAAACTTAATGGAAAATGTAAGAGAGGCAATTAAAGAAGACAGTCTTTTAGAATTTAAAAATGATTTTTATAAAAAATACGGATATTTAGATTAACTGAATAATACAAGAACTTATAAAACAAAATAGTAATATAGAAATGAGGAATTATATGGCCAGTAATACAAAAAGAAAAGGTGAAAAAAATATTTTTGTCACTGTTATAAAAGTTTTAATAGTAGTTTTTTTATTTTTAATTCAAATTGTAGGGATGCTTCTTTTATATACAACGGCACATGTAATATATATGTATGCAAGAGTTGTATATATAATAGCAAAAATAGCAACAATTCTTTATATTATATATCATCATGATAGTGCAGCCTACAAAATATCTTGGATTATATTTATAATGTTTGTACCAATAGTTGGTATACTTGCATATATACTTTGGGGTAGAAGTAAAATGCGAATGAAGAAAGAACTAGAAATCAGAAAAGTAAGAGTATATTCTGAAAATCTACTTCAAGACTCAAAGAATATATTAGAAAAAATAAAGAAAAAAGATAAGTACAAATATAATCAAATAGAGTATATGACTAAAATATCAGGATATCCATTGTATGAAAATGGAGGAGTAGAATATTTTGATATAGGTGAAAAATTTTTTGATTCATTAAAAAAAGATTTAATGAAAGCTGAAAAGTATATATTGATTGAATTTTTTATATTAGAAAAAGGAAAATTATGGGATGAAGTATTTGCAATTTTAAAAGAAAAAGCAAGACAGGGTGTAAAAATTCAGATAATAATAGATTCATTAGGTTGTCTTTTTAAAAATAACAAAGATATAAAAGAAGAATTAGAAGCAGTAGGTATAGAATTATACAAATTTAATCCATTTTCGCCAATTTTAAGTGGATATATAAATTATAGGGACCACAGAAAAATTGTAGTAATTGACGGAAAATACGGATATACAGGGGGAGTAAATGTAGCTGATGAATATGTTAACTTAGTATCTAAGTTTGGGCACTGGAAGGATGTTGGAATAAAAATAGAAGGTGAAGCAGTATGGAGCTTTGCAATAATGTTCTTAAGGAACTTAGAAACCATAACTAACAAAAATATTGAGTATAACTGGTATAAGAGAAAATTAAAAAGTGAGAAAAATAATCAAGGTTATGTATTACCACTTGCAGATGGGCCAGATAATCGTAAACTACCAATAGAAAATACATACATCCAAACAATAAACTATGCAAAAGATTATGTATATATGACAACTCCATATTTTATAATAAGTGAACAATTACTAACAGCAATATTAAATAGTGCAAGAGCAGGAGTAGATGTTAGATTAATTGTACCACACATTCCAGACAAAAAATTAGTTTATCTTGCAACAAGATCATACTATGAAGTTTTACTAGAAGCAGGAGTAAAGGTATATGAATATAAACCAGGTTTTATACACTCCAAAACTTTTGTTGCAGATGATAATACATCAATAGTCGGAACAGCAAATTTAGACTTTAGAAGTATGCATTTGAATTTTGAAGATATTGTTTGGACATATAATACAGGAGAAGAAGAAAAAGTAAAACAAGATTTTCAAAGAATGCTTACAAATTGTAAAGAAATAGATCTAGATACTTGGAAGCAAAGATCAAAATTAATCAAAATATCAGAAGCAGTAGTGGCAGCATTTGCCCCGATGCTATAAGAGTTAGTTTTGTAAAATTTTAATATATGTTCTTAAGGTTGGAAAAATATCAAAAAAAATAAATTCAGCCTTAAGGCTTTTTTATAATATATGAACTTGAGTTAGAATTTTTGGCATTTTAGTATGTAGTATATACTACTAAATTCGTAGATAATCACTAAAAAGTGTAGTTAGAACGCTCATCCTGTGTACCCCACAGTGCATAATTGTTTATTTAAGTATTCGTATACCTTCATTTTTTATATTTATGGCTGCGTTTAAATCTCTATATATAACCAAACCACAATATTTACATCTATATATTCTTTGTGAAATTTTTAATTTCTTTTTTCTTTTTCCACATTTAGAGCATTTTTTTGAACTAGGGAACCATTTATTTACTTTTATTAAATATTCATTAAATTTATAAAGCAGTTTTTTTACAAAAAGCATAAAACCTGTATTATACGTATTTTTACCATTTCCGAGTTTAAAAACAATTTCTTGTATCGAAATGTCTTCAATTATAACCAAATCATAATTTTTATAAAGGAAGCTAGAGAGCTTATTTAACGTATCACTTCTTATATTAACAATTTTTCTATGTAAATTTCTAAGCTTATTTATAGATTTCCAATAATTTTTAGAAAATCTATTTTTTTTATTTATTTTTATTTGGAGTTTCGATATATCTTGTAAAAGATAAAAAAATCTTGTAGAAAATTCTGGAATGAAATTATCACTTGATACAAATATATTATTTATTTTAAAGTCTAATCCTATCACTTTAGAATTTATAATAGTTCTTTTATTGCACGACTCTTCATATTCAAAAATTATAGAAATGTAAAACTTTCCCTTTTTATCCTCAAAAATAATGGCTCTTTTTATCTTAAAATTACATGGAATTTCTCTCATTCCTCTTACTTTTATGAAGCCTAACTTTGGTAAACGAATTTTATTTTTATTTATTCGTATATTATTATTTACTTGGCTTGTTGTATATGAATTTTTATCCTTTCTGCCTTTGAATTTTGGAAGCTTGGAATGACCTCTATAAAAAAGTTCCATACCTCTTACAAGGTTACTGTATTCAGCACATAGTGCAAGTGAATCTACCTTTTTATAATTTTCATTTTGCTTTTTCAAAGTAGATACTTTCGGAATTTTGTGAGAATTTGAAAATTTTTTACTATCAAATGATTTTTCATTTGATATACACTTTTCTACTTCGTATATATAACTTGAATAATTTTTTAAGATAGCTTTTAACATAGAATTATAAATCGTTCTACACATAGTAAACGTTAGATACATCAATTGTTCCTGAGTTTTATTTGGATATGCTCTAAAAGTGTATGTTTTGTATTGCATAAAAACCTCCTTTGGAATATATACCCTCATTATATCAAAGAAAGTTTTAGTTTAAAAGAAAAATGAAGCTAAATTTAGAGTCTAGTTTTGTCGAATAAAGGTAAAAAATCATATTTTATGATTTTTTACAAAACTAACTCTGGTATAAATGAGGGGTGGCTGTAATATACTGGAGGGTAGAGGTGTGTGTGTTGAATAATATTTGTGATTTGAAAATTTGTGTTCTTGGTACTGATGATAGGAGTAAATTTTTGAGAAAATTGTATTTGGATGATGTGGGTAAACTTTATAGTTTTGAAAGTGCAGATGTGATTATTGGTCCAACGCCTTTTTCAAAGGATGATGTTAAAGTAAATGGCGAGGTGCTTAGATGCGAGGAGTTAATTAAAAGCTTAGAAAATTCATCTAAAGTGCTATATGCTGGTGCAATTTCAAATAATATAAAAAACAAATTAAAAAAAGCTAGTATTAAATTTTTTGATGTTTTAAATGAAGATGGAGTTTCTATTTCAAATGCAATACCAACGGCAGAGGGGGCAATCTCTGTAGCTATGAATATGACTAATTTTACACTCCATAAGTCAAATGTATTAGTAATGGGGTATGGAAATATAGGTAAAGTTCTTTCTAAGATGTTGTGTGGAATTGGTGCAAATGTTTATTGTGAGGCGAGAAATAAAAAAGATATTGCATTTATTGAAGCAATGAGATATAATAGTATAAAATTACAGGAAATCGATAGTTATTTAGGTAAAATGAATATAATTTTTAATACAATTCCAAGTTTGGTTTTAAATAGGGAAAGACTTATGTTACTAAAAAAGGATTGTGCAATTATTGATCTTGCTTCAAGTCCTGGAGGAGTAGATTTTACTGCTGCTAAAGAACTTGACTTAAATACTACATGGGCATTGGCGCTTCCTACAAAAGTTGCACCTAAAACAGCAGCTTTTTATCTAAAGAATGTTATTGATGAACTTATTGAGAAGGGATGATTTGGATGAGTGAACAAAATGGAATTTTAATTGATGTAAAAAGTATTGTTGAAAATAAAAAAATATTTTTAAAAAAGAAAGTAAACGAATTAAAAAGAAATGGAATTGTACCGAAGCTTGCAGTAATTTTGGCAAATGATTTAGATGCTTCTAAAATTTATGTGAGAAAGAAAAGAGAAATGTGTAGTGAACTTGGAGTTGAAGAAATTGAGTATATGCTTGATAAAGATACTACTACTGAAAAAGTGCTTGATATAATTAATAGATTAAATGATGATGATTCTGTTCATGGAATTTTGGTTCAACTTCCAGTATTTAAACATCTTGATGAAAGAAAAATTTTAGAATCAATTTCTCCAAAAAAAGATATTGATGGTTTTCATCCTTTAAATATAGGAAAATTGCTTATGGGAAAACCTGAAATTGTAGCTTGTACCCCTAGAGGGATAATGTCTATTATTGAAAGTACTGGAGTCGATCTTACATCAAAAACTGCAGTTGTTGTTGGGAGAAGTATTATTGTTGGTAAGCCTGTGTCGGCTCTTTTGTTAAACAAAAACGCTACTGTTATTACATGCCATTCTAAGACTAAAAACTTGAAAAAATATACTAAAATGGCAGATGTTTTGGTTGTTGCAGCAGGAGTTCCTCATCTTATAACTAGTGATATGGTAAAGAAAAATGCAATAGTAATAGATGTTGGTATAAATAGAATTGATGGTAAAATAATAGGTGATGTTGATACAGAAAATGTTCTTGATGTTGCAAAATATGTTACGCCTGTACCTGGTGGAGTTGGAATTACAACAGTTATTTCTCTTCTTGAAAATTTAATTGATATGGCATCAAAGTAAAAAGTCGGATGAATTTCATCCGACTTTTTATGCATTAAATACATGGGGGAATGTTAAAATTAAATATACCAGTTCCTTTAATTTCACTTAATGGGTAATAGGTACATTTTTCATTTTCATTACTGAAAATAAATGATGATGATTTTAGTATTTTTACCCTTTCAAGTGATTTTATAATTTCAGATTCTGCACTGTAATAAGCTTCAATTCCTTTATTTCCCTGGACTCTTAAATACATACATACAAGATAATAAAGTACATTGACACCTGAAATGTTAATACATTTTCCATTTTCATATCTGAAATAAGAAGTCTCGCATATTCTTATTTCATCAAATTCACCAAATTTTGGTATAATGTATTTCGGAGGACTGAATTTATAATCTTCTTTTTCTTCTTGACTGGGTATGCAAAGTACCTTAGCCTTTACTTTTTGATGTTCCTTTAAGAGTTCATTATTTTTTATAATATCACTCTTACATTCTACAAAAATTTTAACTAGGATTTCTTCATATTCATTTTTTGTCATCATATAAGCAATCTCCTCTGAATAAATTCTAAGTTTAAATTTTTAACTTAATTTAAAGTATAACTTACAAATATATTTTACCACATTATGTAAAATTTGTAAAGCTATTTTGAGATATTTAATGCATTATCATGGATTATATTTTAATTGTGAAAGCAAAGTGAAAAGTTTAAGGTTGTTTTGTAAATTTATTGACTTAGTTTTGACAGTTTGATATAATAATCAAGTAAATTGTTTTTTATATATAAGTTTGAGCCTTATGGCAGAGGAAGGATATGATGTTTAATGTTAAAGAAAATGAATTTACCAAATAAACTTACAATGTTAAGAATGCTTTTAGTTATTGTGTTTGTTGTATTTATGTGTTTACCCACAAAATTTGTATGGGCAAAATATGTTTCATTAGGAGCTTTTGTTGTAGCCTCTATTACAGATTTTTTAGATGGATATATATCAAGAAAGAAAAATTTGGTTACAAAATTTGGAAAAATAATGGATCCACTTGCTGATAAAATGTTAGTTGCTTCAGGTTTTATATTACTTGCAACAGCAGGTGTTATACCAGCATGGATGGCAGTTATAATTGTTTTAAGAGACTTTTTTGTAACTGGTCTTAGAAACTTTGGAGCTGATAATAATAAAGATCTTGCGGCTTCATTAACAGGAAAAGTAAAGACTGTATTTCAACTTTTAGCAATTATTCTTGCTCTCGTTGGAACATATAATTTTGGTGATTTTGTAACACAATCACTAACTATGACTCCAATTGAACTTTTAATAAATATTGGTATGAGCGTATCTGTTGCTGCAGCAGTACTTGCAACAGTTTGGTCTTTAATTGATTATATTGCAAGATTTAAAGATTCTGTTAAGGTTGATGAATAAAATACATAGATTAAATTATATAAAAAGGTAATATGGTAATGATAGTAATATCCTTACCACATTACTCTTTTTGTCGTTGTGCAATTTTTAAATAGGGGGATATATATGGAAAGTGAACAACTAAGTTTATTTAGTAGTGATGGAATAAAAGAAGAAATTGAAAAATTAAGAAAAGAAATAGAGTATCATAATAAAAGATATTATGATGATGATAATCCTGAAATAAGTGACTATGAGTATGATAAATTAAGTTTAAAGTTAAGAAAACTTGAAAAAGAACATCCAGAGTATGCTTTAGATTCTTCTCCTACAAAAAAAGTAGGTGGACATGTTAAGAATATTTTTTCACAGGTAAAGCATGATGTACAAATGCAAAGTTTGCAAGATGTTTTTTCATATGATGATGTAAAAGACTTTGTACGTAAAATGCAAGAAGAGTATGGAAAAGATATACAGTTTACTGTTGAGACAAAAATAGATGGACTTTCTGTATCGCTAGAATATGAAAAAGGCAAATTGATTAGAGGTTCTACCAGAGGAGATGGCTTTGTTGGAGAGGATGTTACAGAAAATTTAAAGATGGTTGATGGTATTCCAGAACTTCTTACTACTGATGATACATTTGAAGTAAGGGGAGAGGTATACTTACCAAGAAAAGAATTTGAAAGTATTAATAATAAACTTGAAGAAGCAGGGAAACAAATACTTGCTAATCCAAGAAATGCAGCGGCTGGTACTTTAAGACAGCTTGACTCAAGACTTGTAAAGCAAAGAAATTTGAGCATTTTTGTGTTTAATCTTCAAAAAGGTAAAAAATTTAAAACCCATTCTGAAAGTATTGAGTATATAAAAAATACGGGAATAAAAACTATTGAGTATATTAAAGTGTGTGTTGGTGAAGATGAGGTATTAAATGCAATTGAGGAAATTGGAAATTTAAGAGATGGACTTCCTTATGATATAGATGGAGCTGTTGTTAAAATTAATGACCTTAAAATAAGGGAGGAAGCTGGTACTACTGTAAAAGTTCCAAAATGGGCTGTTGCATATAAATATCCTCCTGAACAAAAAGAAACAAAACTTACTAATATAAAGGTTCAAGTAGGAAGGACAGGACAAGTGACTCCAATGGCAATCCTTAATCCTGTAAGGCTTGCTGGATCTGTTATATCTAAAACTACTCTTCATAATTTTGACTATGTAAAAGAAAAAGATATAAAAATTGGAGATACAGTTGTAATTCAAAAAGCAGGAGATGTAATTCCCGAGGTAATAAGTGTAGTTAAAAGTAAAAGAACAGGAAATGAAGTTGAATATGAAATTCCTAAAGTATGTCCTGTATGTGGCGAAGAATTAGAAAAAATAAATGATGAGGTTGCTCTTAGATGTACAAATAATGAATGCCCTGCACAAATATTTCGTTCTTTAGTACATTTTGCATCACGTGATGCAATGGATATATCAGGTCTTGGAGATGCTATAGTTGAACAATTAATTGATAATAATTTAATAAAAGACATTGCTGATATATATTATCTAAAATATGATGATGTAGTTAAACTTGATAGATTCGCACCAAAGTCAGCTAGAAACTTAATCAATGCAATTGAAAAAACAAAGAACAATTCACTTGATAAGTTGTTATTTGGCTTTGGAATGAGGCATATTGGAAAGAAAGCAGCAAAGGTATTAGCAGAAAATTTTGATAATATATATATGATAAAAGATGCAAGTTTTGATGATATAAATAGTCTTGATGATTTTGGGGCTATTATGGCACAGTCTGTTGTTGATTTTTTCTCTAAGGAAGAAACTGATATGTTAATTTCTAAATTTGAAAAGGCAGGAGTAAATCTTGATGGATTAAAAAAAGAGTTGGATTCTGAAATTTTAAAAGATAAAACTTTTGTAATTACAGGTTCTTTTGATAATTATTCTAGAAGTGATATAACTAAATTAATTGAAAAAAATGGTGGCAAGGTGTCAGGAAGTGTTTCTAAGAAGACAAGTTTCTTAATTGCAGGAGAAGATGCGGGTAGTAAATTAAGCAAAGCTGAGTCACTTAGTATACCTATTATTTCAGTTGAACATTTAGAAAAAATGATATTAGCATAGAATGCAAATGTATGAAAGAGGGTAAAGATATGAATCTACTTACAGAAAATTTAAAAAAAGTAGATATGTTTAATGATATTTTAGGAAGTCTAAAAAGTGAGAATAAGGCTATTTCCTTTAAAAATATAATGGATATACAAAAGGCATATTACGTATATAGCCTAACTACTAACAATGATAAAAGTAGTATTATTGTTTGTAGCAATATACTTACAGCTAATAAAATGGTACAGGATTTAAAATTTATTTCTGAACTAGAAGTTGTATATTTTCCTGCAAAAACTGTAGTATATTATGATGTTGAAGCTCAAAGTAGAGAAAATCAAAATGATAGAATGTACGTCATGTCTAAAATAAATGATGGTACAAAAAAAATAGTTGTAACAACAATTGATTCTTTAATGCTTCCAATGAATGATAATAGTTTTAAGAATAATGAAAGTATTTTTATAAAAAAGGACGATACTATTGATTTTTCTGGTTTTGTAAAACAGTTAGATTTTCTTCGGCTATGAAAAGTCTGAAACTGTTGAAGGAAAGGGACAATTTTCAGTTCGTGGAGGAATAGTAGATGTTTTTGCAGTAGAGAGTGATATGCCAGTAAGAATTGAGTTCTTTGGGGATAGTATTGATAGTATAAGATCTTTTGATGTATTAACTCAAAGGAGTATTTCATCTATTAAGGAGATTTCTATATCTCGTGTTTCTGATATGGTAATTACTAAAGAAATGTTAGATGATATAACAAGAAATCTTGAAAATCTTGTAAAATGTGGAAATATAAATAGTAATTTAAAAGAAAATATTAGTAAAGATATAGAGCTTATAGAAAATGGCATGCTTGATAATTTAACTGATAAATATTTTAATTTGCTAGTGAAAAATCCTTGCTTTTTCACAGATTATTTAAAAGATTATAATATTTTTATAGATGAACCTGAAAATTGTAAGAAAAAAGCAGATAGTATTTGTTATGAAAATGCTGAGACTTTAAAAATTTTAGATGAACGTAATTATATGTATATCCCTTTTGCAAATAAATATATTTCATATGATGACGTAATAAAACGTGTGTCTAAAATTACAAATATATATATGCAAAAACAGGTATTTGATAGTAGTATAAATAAAAAAAGAGTTATCTTTGACTTTAATTCAAAAGAAATGTTTTTTTATAAAAGTTCTTTTGAAACATTACTTAATGATGTAAAAGCACTTAAGAATAAAAAGATTCTCTTAGTATTTCCAAGTCAAGTACGAGTAGAACAAGTAAAAAACTATCTTTTAGATAACAATGTATCAGTTGAGGTGCTTGATAATATATGGAGAGAAGATAATCTAAAAAAATCAAAGGTATATATAACATATGGAATAGTTTCTGGTGGATTTTATTCTAGTATACAAGATCTTGTTGTTATTGCTGAACCTGTAAGTGGTACAAATGTAAAAAGAAAAGTAAAAAGAGAGTTTTCAAAAGGAACAGATATTGAAAGCTTTGAAGATCTAAAAATTGATGATTTTGTTGTACATGAAAATCATGGTATTGGTATATATAAAGGTATATCAAGTATAAATGTCCAAGAGGTTGTAAAAGATTATATAAAGATAGAATATGCAAATAATGGTGTCCTATATGTCCCTATAAATCAACTTGATTTAGTTAAGAAGTATGTATGTGATGATAGTTCTAAACCTAAGATTAATTCCCTTGGAACAAAAGAGTGGGAAAAAACTAAGAAGAAAGTAACTGCTCATGTTGAAGAAATTGCAAAGGAACTATTATCACTTTATGCAAAACGTGAAAAAAATCCAGGTTATGCTTTTTCTCCTGATACGCCATGGCAAAAGGAGTTTGAGGAGTCTTTTAAATATGATTTGACTGATGACCAAAAGCAGGCTGTATCTGAAATAAAAGAAGATATGGAATCTCCAAGAGTAATGGATAGACTACTTTGTGGTGATGTTGGTTATGGTAAGACAGAAGTTGCTCTTCGAGTTGCTTTTAAAGCTGTTATGGACAAAAAACAGGTTGCATATTTAGTTCCGACAACTGTGCTTTGTTTACAACAATATCGTACTTTTAAAGAAAGAATGGAAAAGTTTGGAATAAGAGTTGAGATGCTAAGTAGGTTTAGAACAAAGAAAGAACAAACTGATATATTAAAGGATCTAGTTGACGGTAAAATTGATGTATTAGTAGGAACTCATAGGATGCTTTCAAATGATGTGTTCTTTAAAGATCTTGGACTTTTAATAATAGATGAGGAACATAGATTTGGTGTAAAGGCTAAAGAGAGCATAAAAAAGATAAAGGAAACAGTGGATGTATTATCTATGACTGCGACACCTATTCCAAGAACACTTCATATGTCAATGGTTGGAATTAGAGGAATGAGTACGCTAAATGAACCACCACTTGAAAGGCTTCCTGTTCATACATATGTTATGGAATATAACGATACAGTAATTAAAGAGGCTATTGAAAAGGAATTATTAAGAGATGGTCAGGTATTTTACTTAAATAATAGAGTTGAAGGCATAGAAGATCTTGCAAATAAAGTTAAAAGTTTAGTGCCAAGTGCAAGAGTTGAGTATGCTCATGGTCAAATGGAACCTCATCAGATTGAGGATATAATGCTAAAGTTTATAAATCATGAATTTGATGTAATAGTATGTACATCTATTTTAGAATCAGGTATAGATATACCTAATGCTAATACACTAATTGTTGAAAATGCTGATAAATTAGGACTTGCCCAACTTTATCAAATAAGGGGAAGAGTTGGACGTTCAAGTAGACTTGCATATGCATATATAACTTACCAAAAAAATAGACAAATTTCTGAGGTGGCAGAAAAAAGATTAAGAGCGATCAGAGATTTTACTGAGTTTGGAAGTGGATTTAAAATTGCACTAAGAGATTTAGAAATAAGGGGAGCAGGTAGTTTACTTGGGAAAGAACAACATGGTCACATGTTAAAGGTGGGATATGATATGTATTTATCATTACTTGAAAAAGCAGTAAACAAAGAAAAGAATAATATTAGTGAAACTCAAAATATCGAGCAGGAAATAAAAATAGATTTAGATGTTTCTGCATATATTAGTGATAGTTATATAAGTGATCCAATACAAAAAATAAATATGTATCAAAAGATTTCAGATATAAATGATAAAGATATGATGCTTGATGTTATTGATGAACTTATAGATAGATATGGTGAATTACCTAAAGAAACAGAAAATTTAATTAAAATTGTTGAAATAAGAAACCAGGCTAGAAAACTTGGAATAACTAAAATATGTTCATTTGGTGAAATTTTAAAGATAGAACCGTATAATTTGAAAATTAAATTGACAAATTTTACGCGTAGTGATATACTAATTCGTGTACAGTTAGAGCTTGAAAAGCTTAGAAAAGAAAAGGGGAAGAGTGATGAGTAAAAAAAAGGAAATCAAAAAAAATAAGAATGTTGAAGAAGAAAAAAATAATAAAAACAAAGTAAATAATTCTAAAAAAGAAGATAGTAAAGTAGAAAAGAAAGAAGATAGTAAAGTAGAAAAAAAAGAAAAAGTATCAAAAGAAACAAAGAAAACTGATGAAAAACAAAAAGAAAAAAAAGAGAATAGTACTGAATTAAAAAAAGTTGAAAAAGTAAAAAAAGAGAAAAAACCTGTTAGTGAAAAGGTAGTTATTATTTCAATAATTGTTGCTATTTTACTTGTAGCATTTGGAATTTTTGGTTATTATTTTTATGCAACAAGTATGCTTCCAGTCGCAACTTATGACGGAGGAAAAGTTACAAAATCTGAATATGCTATATATTACAAAACTTTCCAACCTATGCTTACTTACTTTGGGTATTCAGATGATATAATTCCTGAACAAATTGCAAATAAAGCTGCATTAGATGAAATAATTTTAAAAGAGGCTAAAAAAGAAGGAGTTACGATTCCTGAAGATAGAAAAAAAGAAATTGATGAGCAATTTCAAGATAAAGAGCAATTATCTCAACTAGAAGAACAAAAAATAAATGCAAATCAATTAAAAGAGCTATATTATGCTGATGCTATAATAAGTGCATATATTGATAAAAAGGTTGCAGATGCAAGTGATGAGGATGTTATAAACTATATAAAGGCCAAAGAAGAAAATCCTAATTTAAATTCATATGAAACAAATCATGTGTTATTTAAAACAAAAAGTGATAGTGGAACAGCATTATCAGATGAAGAAAAAGCAAACAAGAAAGCTCAAGCTGAAGCTGTTTTACAAAGAGTAAAAAATGGTGAAGATATTACTACAATTGCAAAGGATTTATCTGAAGATACAGGAACTAAAGACAATGGAGGAAGCTATACTGTATATATGGATGGTCAAACGGATGAAAGTTATGCTAACGCTGTTAAATCTATGCAAGTTGGAGATGTTGTTTTAGTTGAAAGTTCATATGGATATCATGTAATTAAACTTGCAAGTATAACAGAAAATGGAAGAGCTAAAAATGAATATGATAGAGAAAACTTTGTTAATGAAAATATAAACAAGATTAGTACAGAAAAGAACTTTAAAGTTAATTCTGATAATCTAAAGAAAGCTGTTGAACAAATTACAGGTAAATCTTCAAGTGATACTACTAACACTACATCAACAAATAGTACACAAACTACTACAACTGATAACACAACAACTGATAACAACACAACAACTAATTCTACATCTACAGGAGAATAAGGTATGATTGAAGTTATAACTAGTAAGTCTAATGAAAAAGCAAAGTTTATAAGAAGTCTAAATGATAAAAAAGGAAGACAAAAAAATGGTTGCTTTTACTTAGAAGGAATTAAAGTTGTAAATGAGGTTATAGAAAGAAGAGGAGCGATAAACTTAAGGTTTATCGCTTATTCTGAAGAAATACTTATTAATGTCAATGGTGGAAAAGAAATTCTAAATAAAATTAAAAAAATACAAAATAAAATATCTTTTTCTAAAGATGTATTTAATACATTGACAGATACCAAAACGCCTCAAGGTATTCTTGCAGTACTTGAATTTACAAATGAATTAGAAATTTTAAATGATGAGAATATTTTAGTTCTAGACAAGGTTCAGGATTTAGGAAACTTAGGAACTATTATTAGGAGTGCAGATGCATTTGGAATAAAACAAATTATATGTACTTCGGGAACTGCAGATGTTTATTCACCTAAGGTACTTAGGTCAACTATGGGATCTATTTTAAGGGAAAAAATAACATACATTGATAATTTACAAAAATTAGAAGGACTGAAAAAATATGGCTTCGCTATTGTTGGAACAACATTAAATGAAAAAAGTATTTCAATTGAAAAATTTGATTTTTCAAAAAAAAGCATTTTTGTTATGGGAAATGAAGCAAATGGAATAAGTAAGGAAATAGAAAAAATATGCGATTATTTTATAAAAATTCCTATGACTGGAAATGCAGAGTCTTTAAATGTTGGTGTTGCTACTTCTATAATTTTATATAAACAATTTAAAAAATAAATGTATAAAAATTAAAAAAATTCATATTATAATATTAAGTATATCATTTTCTTTGATATACGTTAAATATTATTATATTTGTATAACACAGGTACGTTTTAAATGGTGCCTGTGTATTTTATTTTAATGTATATATTTTTTTAAATTGCACAATATATAATTAGACAATTTAATTTGTTTTGTTAGGAGGTATCTTATGAAAGCGTTAAATTATATAGCCTTAATTCTTATAGTAATTGGTGCATTAAATTGGGCATTGATTGGTCTATTTCAATTTGACCTTGTAGGTGCAATTTTTGGAGGTATGACATCAATGTTAAGCAGAATAATATTTACAATTGTTGGGCTTGCAGGTCTTTGGTCACTTACATTCTTTGGAAGATTAGATGAAGAATAAGGTTAAAAATTAATTTTTATAAAAATACAGCATTTACTTTCTTGTAATATGCTGTATTTTATATATATAAATTTATTTTTAATTCATATTTTAATTTATATTTTAATTTATATTAATATTATTATTTTTTCTTAAGGAAATCAAGTATAAGGGAATTTATTTGTTTATCATCAGTTTCAATTTTCTCATCGTGATTATATATATTAGATATACCAGGTATTATTGTATCTAATTCTTTAATTTTTTCTATAGTGCTATCATTTGGAAATATTATACTCCATATATTTTTTCCATTGCCACTTCCTAAAATAACACTTGCACTATCATATGTACCACTATACATTTGAGTTTGCATATTATCTTTTTTATCATATGATATTTTTCCAATTTTAATACTTGAGGTATATTTTTTATCATTTTCACATATTGTGTTATTTGCAATTTGTAAAATTTCATCCTTATTTTTTTCTATTTCATTTTTTAATTCATTTTTATTATTTATATTAAAATTTGATATGTATTCTTTTATTTTTGACTCTGCTTTTAGTTTTATTATTTGATCCTCAATACTATTACTGTTTGCAACTACATGTAGTCTAAAAATATCTTTTGATATAAATTTTGTTTTATATATATTAAAAGCAACTAATGTATTTAATAGTATAAATGAAAAAATTGCTATTAAAAAAGTTATATGTTTTTGTTTCATGTTATCACCTGCAATTATTATTAGTAATTAATACATATAAATACATGTTTTTTTTGTCTAGTATTGACTAATAAAAATATAATTTGTCAAAATAAAAATTATGTCGAATAGCATGTTTAAAATTCAACAAAATAAAGCAAAAATAGCTAAAATTAGAAATTGACTTTAATAAATCTTGGTGATAAAATTAAGCTATAAGGGGGAATACAAAAGATGAAAAAAATTAAATTATGTTGTTTTACAGTAAACTCAACTCATTCATATATCATTGCAAATAATTTTATAGATAGTGAGCTTGAAAATGTTAAAGTAATATATATTAATGAAAAAAGTGAAAAGAGTGAAAGAAGAAAAATAAAAAATATAATAAGTAGATTTTATAAAAAGATGAATGATAAGGTGTTTTATACAGAATGGCTAAATGAGAAGATTATAAATGACTATGAATATGAAAGATTTGTTTTTGTTGTAAATGGTAAGGAGGAATTTATATCTAAGGTTAATAAGTATTTAGAACTTAATGAAAGTGATGGTTATATAATAAATTGTTATGATATTTTTGATATTAAGGGAGATGTTAACAATATTATACAAAGACATGACTTTTATATAAATACAGCAGGTGTAGTTAGAAAGAAAGTTGCAAATTAAAATTATAAAGAAGTGTAGAAAGTAAGTCTAAAATAGATTGAAATCTGCACTAATTTTATGCATAAAATATAAAAATTATTATGAAAACTTGCATTTTTTTTAGTGTATCCTATATATGTCAAAAATAAAATTTATAAAATGAGTTATAAATATAGTAAAAAAATAATGTATGTGGTAAAATATAAATATGACAAAAGAAAGAGGAATGTGTATGAAAAAGAAAAAAGGAATATCCCTGATAGTATTAATAATAACGATAATAGTAGTAATAATACTTGCAGTAACAGTAATTTTAACAATAACAAAGAATAATCCAATAGAAAGTGCAAAAGAAGCAGTGTTTAAAGAAGATGTACGAGCATTTCAGGATGAGCTTAATATGTATATTTCTAATGAATATACTAGACTACAAGGACAAAGAGATATTAAAATAACAGCACTAGGGTATGACAAAGATGGAGATGAAGATTCAGTATATACATATGTACCAGATTTTAAGAAAAAGTATGAGGGAAAACTTGCAATAAAAGATGATATGATAGTATATGTAGGAAAAGATGCTAAAGAAAAAGAGTGGTTATTAAATTCTGGAGTATATATTGCAAAAACATTGACTGTAAAATATGTAGATCAAGATGGAAACAGACTAAAAGAAGATGAAAGTATAACATTAATGGATAATTATTATTCAGTAGATGTACCAGAAATAGAAGGATATATACGATTTAGTGAAAAATTAGAAGGGAAAATATCACAAGATATTGAAGTGATAGCAGAATATTATTTAGAAAATGACAACTTAGCCTTTATGGGATTAGATGCATCAGGAAAAGAAACAACAGATGAAGCAAGTATAGTATCATATGAAGTAACAGGAATAGGTGAGTGCAATGTATCTAAAATAGCAATACCAAGAGAGCATAATGGAAAGCCTGTAATAAAGATAAAAGAAAATGCTTTTAGTAAAAATTCTACTTTAACTAGTGTTATAATAGGGGATAATATAGAAGTTGTTGGTAGGCGAGCTTTTGAAGAAACTAGTATAGTGAAGGCCATGTTAAACGCAAAGGATGTTGGAGCAGGTATTTTTTTATATAATTCAAAATTGGATAGCGCTATTATTGGAGAGAATGTTGAAAAAATGAATTCGTTATTTACCTTTTCAGGTGTAAAAGAAGTAACTATATTATCTGATAAAGTAAATATAAATAATAGTATTTTAGGAGATACTATGTCGTCGCTAAAAGAAATAAAAATAAATAATAATAATAGTAGATATATGGTTGAAAATGGAGTTCTTTTTTCAAAAGATGGCAGTAAGATATGTGCCTATCCAACTGGTAAAGAATTTGATAGTAGTGTTTTTTCAGGCAATGTAAAAGAAATAGGGGATTATGCGTTTGAATTCTGTACAAAAATTTCAAGTGTTAATGTACCTAATACAGTTGAAAAAATAGGTAGAGGAGCATTTGATTCTTGCAAAAATATGGTAAGCGCAAATATAAATGCAAAAGAAATAGGTTCGGGGCTATTTATATATTGCTCAAAAATAAATAATGCGGTTTTAGGAGACAATATAGAAAAGACTGGTGATGGTTTATTTACCTATTCAAGTTTAAAAGAATTAACTATATTATCTGATAAAGTAAATATAAATAATAGGGTTATAGGTGAAGCTCCTGTAACAAAAATAAATACAAATGAAGATAATAGTAAATATTTATCTAAAGATGGAATTTTGTTCTCAAAGGATGGTACAAAAATATATGCATATCCAAGAAGTAAGGAATTTGACAATAGTGTTTTTTCAGGCAATGTAAAAGAAATAGGAGAGTATGCGTTTTGGTATAGTTTAAAATTAATAACTCTTGATATACCAGATAATGTTCAAAATATTGGAAATTGGGCTTTTGATACTTGTAAAAATCTTACACAAGTAACTATAAACTCTAGTGAATTGGGCTATTTTGCATTTAATAATTGTCCTAATATTGAAACTGTTAATATATCAAAAAATACTAAAAAATGGAGTAATAATATTTTTAATGCAAATAAAAAGATTTTAAGCATAAATTACCTTGGAACAATGGATGAGTGGAATGGTACACTTGGTAAAACAAGTTCATGGAAAAATGGAAATACAAGTATAAAGAAAATAATTTGCAGTGATGGAGAGATTACATTATAGTGACGGAAATATTATATTTTAGTTGACAAAAGAAAAACATATTGATATAATGTTTAAGTAAGAGTATACCTAAGTTTTTTAAATGAGCGGTATAGGGGTGGTATTACACCTTACACAGATGTAGGAAAATCCTACGGAGGAGTCTTATTATGTATAAGGGCCTTCGTGGGATTTTTTAGGAGGAATTAAAATGAAATATTATAGAAAAGTTACAGGAAAAAATGTATATCTTTCTCCAATGAATATTCAGGATGTAGATAAATATGTAAAGTGGTTTAATGACTTAGAGATAACAGATAGATTAAATCAGAGTGCTAATATTTGCAATGAATATGGTGAGAAAGAATGGATAGAAAAAAATCTTTTAAAATCAAGTAGTAATTTTGCAATAGTTAAAACTGAGGATGATACGCTGATTGGAAATTGTGGACTTAACAAAGTTGATCATATTTCAAGAAAGGCAACTATTGGAATTTTTATAGGCGATAAAGATAATAGAGGTAAAGGGTATGGTAGTGAAGCTTTGAAGCTTTTACTAGATTTTGGCTTTAAATACTTAAATTTAAATAATATTGATTTACAAGTTGTTGATTTTAATAAAAATGCAATAGCTTGTTATAAAAAAGTGGGATTTAAAGAATATGGAAGAAGGCATGAAGCATATTATTGTGGTGGTAAGTATCATGATGTCATTTCTATGGAAATTTTAAGAAAAGAATATTTAGAAGAAAGTGAACATTAATATAAAAGAAAGGAATTAATCAATAAAATATTTAATTAATATTTTTGTAAGATTAATAATATATGATTATATGAAAATAAAATATGCAAATAATCCACAGCCAAAAAAAATATTGGACTGTAAATTTAAGAGTATTAGAGTAGATGATGAAAATTTTAATGGATATATATCTTTAGTTGACGTTACAAAAGCAAAAGGTGTGTCTATTGTTCCAAGGAATAATGGAAAGAGCGAAAAAATTTTTGATAATTATCATAAATGGCTACTTCTTTATCCTATTGGTAAGGGATATACAATTACAGCAATGTATAATGAAAAATGTGAATTAATAGAATTTTATTTTGACATGGCAGATAACATATCAATAACAAAGGATAATATACCATATATGCATGATCTGTTTTTAGATGTAGTTGTAACAAAAGAAAATGAGATATATGTATTAGATCAAGATGAGCTATATTTGGCACTTCAAAATCATGATATTACTCCAAGACAATATGTTGAGGTAAATAAAACTTCAGAATATATTATATCTAAGTATAGTAAAAAAGAAAATTTTTCAAAGTTAAAAGAGTATTGCAGTTATTATTTAAAATTTTTATTAGATAATAATGAGTAAAGTCTTTTCTAAATAACTTTGCTGATGTAAAAAAATATAAAATTAAAGAAGCAAAAGTGTATAAAAACTAATTAATATCCTCTACAGCATTTTTTAGTGCTATAGGGGATAAATTTTAAATATTTTATATAATTGTCATTTAAAGAAATTTTTTTATAATATCTTATTTTGTAAATTTCTCTTTATTTTTATTGTATTTTGTAGTAAAATGTAAGTGTTAAATTATATATTTTTTAGAAGGGAGATATTATGCAAAAAGTATGGAGTGTAAAAAAATATGATAAAGAAAAGATTAATGAATTAGTAATGAAATATAACATATCTGAGATGCTTGCAAAACTAATTTTAGCTAGAGAAATTGAAGATGTTGATATGTTCTTAAATGGAACACTTGAAGATTTAAAGGATCCATATAAAATGAAAGATATGGAAAAATTTGTTGAAAGAATTAATAAAGCAAAAGAAAATAATGAAAAAATATGTATATACGGTGACTATGATGTTGATGGGATAACTAGTATAACTGTAATGTATAAATTTCTAAAAAAACTTGGCTTAAATGTAATTTATTATCTACCAGATAGACTTATGGAAGGTTATGGTGTAAATACAGGAGCTTTAGATAAAATAAAAAATGAAGGAGTAAAATTGGTAATAACTGTTGATTGTGGCATAACAGCAGTAGAAGAAGTAAATTATGCAAAAAGTATAGGCCTTGATATGTGTATAACTGACCACCATGAATGTGCAGATAAATTACCTGAGGCAGTGTGTATTGTAAATCCAAAACAAAAGGATGATGAAACTTTTTCTATGCTTGCAGGTGTTGGCGTAGCATTTAAATGTATAACAGCATTAGCACAAAAATATAACATGCCAAAAGATAGTTACTTAAAATATTTAGATATTGTTGCAGTAGGTACAATCTCGGATATAGTACCACTTGTAGATGAAAATAGGATAATATCTAAGTATGGGCTTGAAATGATGAAAGAAACTAAAAATTTAGGACTTAAATCTTTACTTAATATTATTAATTTTAAAAATATAGATAGTACAATGGTATCTTTCGGAATGGCTCCTCGAATAAATGCATGTGGAAGAATGGGAAATGCAGGAGTAGCAGTTGAGCTATTATTAGAGAAAGACAAGAGCGTTGCAGATAGTTTGGCTACCAAATTAAATAATCAAAATACCAAAAGGCAACAAGTAGAAAAGAAAATATTTGATGCGGCTGAAAAAATGATACAAAAAAATCATTTAGATTTAAAAAATAGTATTGTACTATATAATGAAAATTGGCATAATGGAGTAATAGGTATAGTTGCTTCAAGGCTTGTAAGTATATATTACAAACCAGTAATTTTACTAACAAAAGAAAATGGAGTCGTAAGAGGATCTGGAAGATGTTCAACAGGTTTTTCTTTGTATGATACTTTAACAAAATGTAAAGAATCATTAATTCAGTTTGGTGGGCATGAACTTGCAGCAGGTTTAAGTATTGATGAAAGCAAGATTGAAGAATTTACAGATTTATTTGAAAAAGTTGTAACAGCTTCAATGACAGGAGAAGTAAAACAAATAATTTCTGTTGATGAAAGAATTGATTATAGAGATTTAAATGTTAATTTATTAAAAGATATTAATATATTAAAACCATATGGACAAGCAAACAGAGAGCCTTTATTTATGTATAAAGGATTAAAAGTACAATCAATTAGAACAATTAAAGAAGAAAAACACCTAAAACTTACATTAAGAGATGATAAGTATCAGATAGAAGCATTAGCATTTTCTCAAGGAAATAGGAGAGATGAGCTTAGGCTTGGTGATAAAGTTGATGTACTTTGTAGTGTTGATATTAATACATATACGACTCCAAGAACTATACAATTAATATTACAAGACTTTAAAAAATCAGTAAATGGATAGTAATAATATCCTAAATTAGTTATTAACGAAGTTAACAAGAATGAATATAAAGAGGTTTGAGAGTGAAAAAAATAAAGAATGAAAATATTATCTTAATAATGCTTGCAACTTTTAGCATTTCAATTGGATTATGGGGAAATTTTAGGCAATTATGGTTACAAGATAATGGCTTTAGCATTGAAAATATTAGTAGCATAATTAGTATAGGGACATGTATAAGTGTACTAGGAATATTATTTATAGGAAGATATATTGGTCTAAAAAGACTAAAGAATACTGTTATAGTTGCCCTTATTATTAAATTTATAAATGTAATTTTAATTTGTTTTCTAAATCATAGTGGATTAAATAATATAATTAATATATGTATAGCCATTGATCTTGTCATGGAATATATTGTAATAACTAGTATATATCCATTAATAACAACAATTAAAAAAAGTAATACTTTATATAGTAAAAGAAAGCTTACTGAGTATTTATTTAGAGATATAGGAATTTTATTTGGTGGAATATTTATAGGAAAGTATATATTAGGTAATGTTATAAATTATAACATGTGTTTAATAATATCAAATCTATTTTTATTTATTGCTATAATATTTTCAGTAAATATTAAGAATTTAAATATAAAAAGTAATAAAGTTAACAAAATGAGTATGAAAAATGTAGTATTAAAAGACAAAATATTAACTATATATTTAATTTATGTTTTTATAACTACAATAGCTAACTCAACAGCGCTTGGCTTAAAGATGTTAACTCTTACGGATTATTATTCTTTTTCAGATAGCTTGGCTACAAATTATTTCCTTGCAATAGGACTTGCTGCTGATGTCTTTGGAATAATAGCACTTAAATTCTTAACACCTAAAAATGATTATATAACGATGACAATAAAATTCGGAATTAGATTTATTGGATATTTACTTGCATTTCTTACTAATAACATGTTAATCACATTTATTGCAATATCGTGGTCTATTTTTATTGGGGATGCATATGAAAATGTATGTGATGGCCCATATGTAAATTCAGTTGATACCAAATATCAATTGGAGTTTACAAATTTAAGATATATTGTAAAATATTTAGGAGAGGCGATTGGTGTTTCTTTTTGTGGAATTATGTTTGTAAAAGGACTAAGATATATGTTTGGACTTTCAGTTATATTTATGGCTTTTCAATTAGTCCTATGCTATAGACTTATATATATGAGAACTCATAAAAAAAAGAGGGTAATATGTAAAAAAAATCCTAGTATAAAATATAGGGAAAGAAAATGTGCATATGCTATGATTTGTGACGATAATGGAAATGTTGCTATTACAAATGATGGAAAATATTTTTTCTTTGGCGGTGGTACTGAAGAAAATGAAACAGCATTAGAGACGTTAAATCGTGAAATGATTGAAGAAACAGGATATAAATTAAAGGATATAAAATTATTTGATGATATAATTTCATATGAGTACAATTCTAGTAGAGGTTATCTAAAAATAAATGCTACAATATATACTGCTAAATTTGATGAAAAGGTATGTGAACCTATAGAAAAAAATCATCCTATTTTATGGGCAAAACCTGAAGACCATATTGATAATATGTATCATGAATATCAAAAAGTTATGTTAAAAGAATTTTGTGAGAAGTTATAAAATATAAAAGGAGAATTTTGTATGAATGTATTATTTGCAACAACTAACCCAGCTAAAGTTAAGACATATAAAGAGAAATTAGAAAAAAATGGAATAAATGTTTTAACCATTAATGATTTAAAAGAAAAAATAGAAGTAGAAGAAAATGGAAAAAATGCTATAGAAAATGCCGTTATAAAGGCAAAAACATATAACGAAAAAACAGGAATGATTACAATTGGAATGGATAATAATTTGTTTTTTGAAGATTTTCCAGATGAAAAACAACCAGGTGTATTTGTAAGGCGTGTAAATGGGAAGTCGTTATCTGATGAAGAAATGATAGAATATTATTCAAAGTTAGCACATGATAATGGAGGAAAAATAGTGGCAACTTGGGTGTATGGAATTGCAATATGTAATGGAAATAAAGAGAAAACTTTTAAGTATAAGAAAAATCATTTCTATATTATAGACACACCAAGTAATAAAAGAAATCCTGGTTATCCACTTGATTCTATATCAATACTTCCAGAATTAAACAAATATTTTGTTGATTTAACAAGGGAAGAAAAAGAAAAAAATAAAAATGACAAGAGCAAACAAGAAATAATAGATTATATGGTTACAAGTATAAAAGAAATAAGGTAATCTTCTTTAGTGTAAAGGAGGCTAAAAATTATGAATAATATAGCAGATACATTATCAAAAGTAATGGATGATAATGGTGTAAAATATAAAAAAAATGAATTAGAAAATGTAACAGATTATGCAAATAAGATATATAAAGATAAAAAAAGATTAAGTGGAAAAAGTGTTATGGAACATACGCTTGGAGTAGCCAAATATGTCGCAGGTCTTAAACTTGATGATACATCAATATACGCAGCTCTTTTACATGAAGTAATAAAATATGATGAATATAACGAAGAAGATATGTTAAAGGCATCATCAAAGGAAGTAGTAAATATGGTAAATACTATTTCAAAGTTGTCATATTTTAATTTTAAACATGGAAATAAAAAAGTTGACGTTGAAACTTTAAGAAAGATGTTTATTGCAATTGCAAAAGATATAAGAACTGTAATTATAAAACTTGCAGATAGACTATATAATATGCAAAATATAAAAGAAGTAGATGAAAAAACAGCAAAAGAAATGGCAAAAGAGTGTCTAGATATTTACGCACCAATAGCACATAGGTTAGGTATGTCAAAACTAAAAGCTGAACTTGAAGATATTTCTTTTAGAACGTTATATAAAGATGAATATCAGGAAATAAAAAAACAAATAGATGAAAAAAAGTCAGAAAGAGAAGCATACATAAATGAAAGAATAGCTGAAATTACAAAGGCTCTTGATAAAGAGGGTATTGAAGCAACAGTATATGGAAGGTCAAAACATTTCTATAGTATATATAAAAAAATGAAACAAAAGGGATGTAAGGCAACTGATTTATTTGATCTTCTTGCAATAAGAATAATTGTAAACTCTGTAAAGGATTGTTACAGTGCATTAGGAATTGTACACGATATGTACAAGCCAATGCCAGGTAGATTTAAAGACTACATTGCAGTACCAAAAACAAATATGTATCAATCGCTACATAATACTGTGTTTGGCGCAAACGGAGTGCCCTTTGAGGTCCAAATTAGAACATGGGATATGCACAATGTTGCAGAAGAAGGTATAGCAGCTCATTTTTCATACAAAGAAAAAACTTCAAAAATTGATAATGCAGATAAAAAATTAATATGGATAAGGAAAGCTTTAGAACTTCAACAAGAATTAGAAGATACAACAGAAAATATGAGTAAAATGAAAACAGAATTATTTGGAGAGGAAGTATTTGTTTTTACTCCAAAAGGAGAAATAAAATCTTTACCAAAAGGTTCAACACCAATTGATTTTGCCTACTCTATACATCAAAAAATTGCTGAACAAATGGTAGGTGCAAAAGTAAATTCAAAAATGGTACCAATAAATACTGTTTTATCAAATACAGATATTGTTGAGATAATTACATCAAAAAATTCTAAAGGACCAAGTAGAGATTGGTTAAAATACGTAAAAACTTCAGGTGCAAAGTCTAAAATATCAAGTTTTTTAAAAAAACAAGGTAGAGATATTAACATTGCACATGGAAAGGAAATTTTTGAAAAATATTTAAGAAAACAAAAAATTTCTAAAGATGAACTTACAAAAGAAAAATATTTAGAAGAAATGTTAAAAAGCTTTAGTTTTAAAACAATAGATGATTGTTATGAAAATATTGGATTTGGAAGTGTATCCCCATTAAAGGTGATGAATAAATTAAATGAGGCATACAAAAAAGATAATATAGAAGTAAAAAATGAAGGAATATCTAAAGTTTCTTCATTAAGGTCAAAATCAAATTCTGATTTAGTAATAGTAGAAAATATACCAAATTGTAAAGTACAATTTGCAAAATGTTGCAATCCAATACCAGGTGATGAAATTGTAGGATATATAACAAATTCAAATGGAGTATCTGTACATACGCTAAATTGTCATAACATTACAAAACTTAATAATAATTCAAGAAAAATAAATGTTTCTTGGGTAAAAAATAACAATACTTCATTTACCACAAAAATTGTTGTAAAAGCAAATAACAGAAATAACATATTAACTGATGTAATTTCAAAATTAAATGAGTTAAAAGTAAATATTGAAGGAATGAATACAAAAACAACACAAGATAGGGAAAATATAATGGAATTTTCTTTAAATATATCAGATGTAGCACAATTACAAAAAATAATTAGAAATTTAAAAAAAGTTGATAGTGTTTTTGAAGTAAAGCGTTTAAAATAACTTTGGGAGGAAAAATGATAAATATTGAAAATGTAAGAGTTAATGTAGGAGGACTTGGACATTTTACAAATACATATATAGTATATGATGATGTAGAAAAAGAAGGTATAATAGTAGATCCTGGATATGAAGCAAATAAAATTATATCCAAGATTGTAGAGCTTGGTATATCCATAAAATATATAGTTTTAACACATGCACATGGGGATCATACAGGTGCTTTAAAAGAGGTTTATGAATATACTAAAAGCAAAGTTTTAATACATGAAAATGATTATGATATGCTAATTGGAAAAGTTGAAGATTATAGTATAGCACAAGGAATAAAAAGAAAAGATTTAAGTTCATGTGATATTGAAAAAGTAAAAGACAATTTTTGTTTTAGAGTTGGGATATTAAATTTTGAAATAATACATACTCCAGGTCATACGGCAGGAGGCATTTGTTTATTTGAAAAAACTAGTAACTGTCTTTTTACAGGAGATACGATATTTTATGATTGTTATGGAAGATGTGACCTTGCAACTGCAAATTTTGAAGAGATGGTGAACTCTATACAAAAAATATTTGATAGGTTTGATGATATAATAATTTATCCTGGACACGGAAGAGCTATAAACTTAAGTAAAGCAAAAAAATATATACGAATGCTTTTAAAAATGAAAGGGATAAAGATAAATTAAAAAATGTATTTAATTTTCTTTTAAATTATGATATTATATTTATATAGATAATATTATATTTTTAAAATAATTTATAAAATGATAGGAGACTAATACTTATGGGAAGATTTAGTGAAATTTTAGAGGAAGAAAAGAATAAAGAATATTACAAAAAATTACATGAATTTGTAGAAAATGAATATGCCACTAAAACAATATTTCCACCAAAGAAAAATATCTTTTTTGCACTTGAGAATACACCATATGAGCATATACGAGTAGTAATTTTAGGACAAGATCCTTATCATGGTGAAGGAGAGGCACATGGAATGGCATTCTCTGTCAATCCTGGAATAAAAACACCACCTTCACTTGTAAATATATACAAAGAATTAAATAGAGAATTTGGATGCTATATTCCAAACAATGGATATTTATTAAAATGGGCAAAACAAGGTGTACTTATGTTAAACAGTGTTCTTACGGTAGAAAAAGATAAACCGGCCTCACATCAAGGAAAAGGGTGGGAACTATTTACTGATAGAATAATAGAGGAGATAAACAAAAAAGAAGACCCTGTGGTATTTATGCTTTGGGGAAACTTTGCTAAGAAAAAACAGGTATTGATTACCAATCCAAAACATCTGGTTTTAACTTCGTCACATCCAAGTCCATTCTCTGTGCATTATGGATTTGAGGGCTGCAATCATTTTATAAAAGCAAATGAATTTTTAAGAAAAAATAAAATTGCCCCAATTGATTGGCAAATTGATAATATATAAAAAATATTTACAAGAAAAAAGTTTAATGATATAATGTGGATAAATTAATAATAATCTCTAAAATAATTTTAGGAGGGACAAAAAATGAATCTACAATATATAGATTTACATATTCATAGTAATTTCTCAGATGGCAAAGAGAGTGTAGAAAGCATTGTAAAAAGTGCAATAGAAAATAATGTAAGAACTATTTCTCTTACAGAGCACTACAATCTTTCTTCACTTGAAATTGCAAGAAATATTGCTAAAGGTAGTCTTGAAATAATACCAGGAATTGAAATTGGTTCCAGCCTTTTAGATTATGGAATATCAAAAAAGCATGTATGTCATTTTACAGCATATTTTGTTAACCGGAAAATATACAAAATTCTTGATGAGTATGAAATAAACAGAAAGAAAAATGTTGTAAAAATAATATCTAGATTAAATAAAATGGGAATTAGTATTACTTCAGGTCAAATAGCAAGAGAAGTGAAAAAAGAAAGTATAGGAAGATATGATATTGCATATACTCTTTTTAAAAAAGGGTATGCCGTGTCACCTGCACACGCATATTCAAAGTATCTTGATGTTGGAAAAAATGCATATGTTGAAAGAGAAAAAATGGAGCCTACAAAATTAATTGATACAATAATTAAATGTGGTGGTGTTCCGGTTCTTGCACATCCAAAAAGTCTTAAATTTAATAATAATGATTTAGAAGCTTTTATTAACATATTTAAAAAAGCAGGCCTTTGTGGAATAGAAGTATATAATCCACACAATAGCGCTGAAAAAAGGGAGGAGCTCCTCGAATTATGTGATAAACATAATTTAATTTCAACTGTTGGAAGTGATTTTCATAATTTTGATAGCGATATTAAAATTGGTCTTGGAATTGGTGAAAATCTAAAAATTTCTGATTATTCAATAATAACAAGATTAAAAGATGCAAAGAATAAAATTGATGAAAATAATAAGTTAAGATAATCAATGAGTCCAAAAATATTTATTTTTTGGACTCATTTTAAAACGGTCATTTTTTTTAGTTTTTAATATTATATATTTTTTACAAAACTAACTCTGATTGTGAGATATTGATTTTATCAAAATATAGTGTATAATATTAGTATGGGTTATTGGAAAGTGGGGGATTAATGTGAAGAATAAAGAGTATGCTTTGGCGTTATCTGGTGGAGGAACTAGAGGTGCATATGAGATAGGAGCGTATAGTGCTTTAAAGGAAATTGGCATAAATATCGTTGCAATAGCCGGAACATCTATTGGTGCTTTAAATGGAGCAATGTTTGTTTCTGATAATTTGGATAAGGCTGAGGAAATGTATAACAATATTAAAATTGATAATGTTATAGATATAGATGAAGATACTGGAATAAACCCAGATAAAGATATATTTAATTTTCAAAATATATTTAAGCTTGCAAAAGATTATACTAAGAAAAAAGGACTAAATAATCTACCTTTAAAAAAGATGATAAAAAAGGAAATTGATATCGATAAAATATATAATAGTGATATTGAATTTGGACTAGTTTCTTATTCTATAAAATCAAAGAAGGCACTTGAGGTTTTTAAAGAAGATATACCTAAAAAAGATTTTATAGATTATCTACTTGCTTCATCTTGTTTTCCTATATATAAAGCACAAAAAATAAAAGATGAGGAATATGTCGATGGCTTTTTTCATGATAATATGCCAATTAATATGTTAATAAAAAAAGGATATAAAAATATAATTGCTATTGATATTGGAAGTGTAAATGCCAATAAAAGGCTTATTGATAAAAACACTTATGTTAAAGTTGTTAAAGCAAGTGAGAAACTAGGTGGGACATTTGAGTTTAACAAGGAAAAAATAAAATTTAATATTAATCTTGGATATCTTGATACAATGAAATCATTCAATAAATTAAAGGGGCATATGTATTTCTTTAGGCCCTATGAGTTTAATAGGATACTTCATAAATTTACGTTGGAACAATTATATGGCCTTGAATATGCAGCAGAAATTTATGGAATAGATAAATATAGGGTGTATACTTGTAAAGAATTTCTTGATTTGTTGTTAGAATCACATAATAAAGCTACACAAAATTATAACAAGGTAAGGGAGTCGCTAGATTTTAAAAAATTACTTAAAGGAGGAAAAGAAATAAAAAATATAGTTGACAAAGGTTTGGGGCTTTGTCTTGTAGAGGACATGATAAATAATAAACCATCATTTAGAAACATAAAAATAATTAATAAATTATTTTCGACTTATTTTTTAGCTGCTGATGCTATGATTGAACTTGAAAATCTATAGAAAAAGAAGAGACAACTGTCTCTTCTTAATTGTTATATAGCTCTTTCAACTTTTCCACTTTTTAAGCATCTAGTACAAACTTTCATTTTCTTTGGTGTTCCATTAACGTTAGCTTTAACTGTTTGCACATTAGCTTTAACTGTTTTGTTAGTTCTTCTATGTGAGTGACTTACGCTCATAGAAAAAGTTGTATCTTTATCACATATTTCACATCTTGCCATTTTAAATGCCCCCCTTTTGTTCAAGTTTAATGAATTACCTAAATATTTTAACACAAATTTTTTAAATAATCAAGTGGTTATATATAAAAATAGAGTAATTTACGTAAATTACTCTATAAAATTATTATATTCTAATAATTGTACCAGTTGATTGGTTAGACAAGAATTTTTTAGAATTATTAGCTTCTTTAGAAATACCACCACTTAGAACAACGGTATCGTTAGATTTTACAAGTCCTCTTGATTTTAATTCTTCAATTCCTTTTTCAAGTAATGCGTCATAGTCTTCAGTATTTTCAATTAATATAGCAGTTACGTTATTTTCAACAGCCATTTGTTTGTATGTTTTAGCATCAGATGTTACCACATATATTGGGCAACCAGGTCTGAAGCTTGATAGTAGAGAAGGAGTAACTCCATCTTTAGATACTGCTATTATTGCATCTGCATTTGCAAACATTGCAGAACAACATACAGCAAAATTAGCTTGTTTTTTGAATTCAAGTTCATTATCAATAGAAGTTGCTTTTTCTATATTTTTGAAATAGTCAATATTTCTTTTCTTAAATCTATTCCAGTAACAAATATCTTTTTCTGTAGCTTCATCTATTTTAGCCATAGTTTTTACAGCTTCTCTTGGATAATCACCTTGCGCAGATTCTCCAGATAACATTGTAGCACTTGTACCATCGTATACTGCATTTGCAACGTCTGATACTTCAGCACGAGTTGCTCTTGGATTATGTTGCATAGATTCAAGCATTTGAGTTGCAGTTATAACAAATTTACCAGCAGCAGCTGTTTCTTTTATCATCATTTTTTGAGCAGCAGGAACTAATTCTTCAGGAATTTCAACTCCTAAATCACCACGAGCTACCATTATACCATCAGATACTTCAAGTATTTCTTTGAAATTGTCAAGTCCTTCTTGATTTTCTATTTTAGATACTATTTTAACTCTGTCTCCACCTACTGATTTTAAATAATTTCTCATATCAATAACGTCTTGAGCTTTACGAATGAAAGATGCTGCGATAAATTCACAATCATTTTCAACACCAAATTTTAAATCTGATTTATCTTTTTCAGTCATAGCTTCAAGTTTTAATTTTGCACCAGGTACATTAACACCACGTCTACCTTTAATAGTTGCACTGTTTAGAACTTTACAGTTTATTTCTGTTCCATTAATACTTTCAATTAATAAATCCATAAGTCCATCATCAATTAAGATATGTCCACCAACTTCAACATCATTTGGAAGACCTTTGTATGTTATACCAAGTGTAGAATTGTCTCCTTTAATATCTCTTGTTGTAAGTGTTACTTTATCACCTTCATTAAAAGTGTGTTTTGCATCATCAGCAAAATCTGTAGTTCTTATTTCAGGTCCTTTTGTATCAAGCATAAAAGCAACATTTGTATTTAATTTTTTGTTTAATTCTCTTAGTGTGTTTATTTTAGCTTGATGTTCTTCATAATCTCCATGAGAAAAGTTAAGTCTCATTACGTTCATACCTGATTTTATAAGAGCTTCAAGTATTTCTGGTTTTTCACTAGCAGGTCCAATTGTACATACGATTTTTGTTCTTTTCATAAAATATTCACTCCTTAAATTACCTAATATATATGATTTATATACATTCATATATATTTTTACGTATATCAAATATTAGTATACATTTTTTTTAAATAAAAGTCAACAAAAATTAGCAAAAAATGTCAAAATGTTACACTCATATAGTTGATTTGTTAATTATTTATTATTTATTGTGCAAAATTACAAAAATATTACAAAGAAATTACTTTTTTTAATTGTAAAGAAAGGTATATTAGATTTTATTGCACAAATAATAAAAGTGTGATATAGTGAAAAATGTATGTATAATGGAGGTTCTGAATATGAAAACAGTAAGAAAGATGCTTTTTGCTTTTGTTGCTTTTGTAACATTTTTTTCATGCATTAATGTTGCCTTTTGCGCACACAAAGATGTTAGATCTGTAAAAACAGGAGATGTTATATATTTTGACAATAAAAATGTAAATTGGGATAATGTTAAAATTTATTTCTTTAATTCTGAAACTAATGCTTACATGGTTCCTTGGGATAACAGTGTTACTATGACTAAAGTAAGTGAAAATAGTACTATTTATTCATATACTGTTCCAGAAAGTTTAAACGCTGAAGCACACAATTGTGATTGCATTATTTTTCATAATGGAATTGGAGGGGACTCTAATCAAAGTATTGATTTAGGATTCTTTGAAACTGGTTATGCATTTATGGCAGATAACAACTCTACCGATAAAAAAACAGGATATTGGTATGTATATGATAAGAGCGAATTACAAGAGTTATATAATTCTGTAAAAGACTATGAAAGCACATATTATACTGAGGATAGTTGGAATAATTTTAAAGAAAAATTAGATAGTGCAAACAATCTTTTAAATAATGAAGTAAGAGTAGGAGATGATCCTGCTGGTGGTTATGATTGTGCATATGAGACTGGAATTTCAGATTTGAAGGCAGCAAGAGATAATTTAATTGTAAACAAAGAACCTTTGAAAAGCAAAATAGATGAAATTAAAGGTTTATCTTTGGTAGGATATACTAATGAAAGTGTTTCTAATTTAGAAAATGCTATAACTGCTGCTGAAGCTAAGTATAATGACGTAAACATAACTGCAAATGATGTAAGAGATCAAATATTAAATCTTGAAAATGTTAAGAGTAATTTAAAAGTTGATATTGCACCATTAAGAGAAAAGATTAATGAGGCAAAGGCTATAAATTTAACTGGTTATACTGAGGAGACAGCAAATGCATTAAAAGATGCAATAAATAGTGCTGAAGAAAAATATGCAGATGTTGATATAACTGTAAATGAAGTAACTAACCAAGTTAGTATTTTATCTGATGCTATTTCAGCTTTAAAAGTTGATAAAGAAGAGTTAAAAGTTTTAGTTGAGATAGTAAAGGATTTATTAAATGATTATTCTAAATATATTGATCCTACAAGCATGGCAGAAATGAGAGAATTATTAAGTAAAGCAGATGAAGTAATTGCAGATGATAATGCAACTGTTGATGATGTCTCAAATGCAATTAAAGATGTGGACAAAAAAATTGATGAACTTAAGTTTAATAGAGAACTTATTACATCTTTAATTGAAAAAGCTAAGAGTTATGATTTTAATAAATACACAGATGAAACTGTAGAAGCTTTAAAAAATGCTATAAAAGAGGCAGAGGGATTATTAATTAAAGATAATATTAGTCCAGAAGAATTTGATGAAGTTGAAAAAGATGTTTTAGCTGCTATAAAAGGACTTGTTGAAAAAAATATTGATAATGATCAAATTAATAGTGTTATTTCAAATAATCCAAGTACAGGTACTTATATTGTAATTGTAGTTGTTGTTATAGGTATTGCATTTGCTGCTTTAATTGGCACAGCAGTTTATTCTAAAAAGAATAAGAAAGTAAATAAAAAAGAAAATAAGTAAAATAAGTAAATAAAATATTAAAGAGTTATTTAACGTTAAAGTTAATAACTCTTTTTTTCGATCTTAAATATTTTTAAAAACTTTATCATAAAAATACAAGTATTTAATATATTTGTAGTAAAGTAAAAACTTGGAGGTAGAAAATGAAAGATTTGAGATTGTATAAAGATATAGCGACAAGAACTAATGGAGATATTTACATTGGAGTTGTTGGGCCTGTTAGAACGGGAAAGTCTACATTTATTAAAAATTTTATGGAGAAATTTGTTATACCTAATATTAAAGATGAAAATAGACAAGAAAGGGCAATAGATGAACTTCCTCAAAGTGCTGCAGGTAGAACCATAATGACTACTGAGCCAAAATTTATTCCAAATGAATCAGTTGAGATATCATTAGATAACAATGTAAAAATGAAAACAAGATTAGTAGATTGTGTAGGTTATTTAGTTGACTCTGCTGTAGGTCATATGGAAGATGGGCAACCAAGAATGGTAAAGACTCCATGGTCTGAGGAAGAAATACCGTTTGTAAAAGCAGCTGAAATAGGAACTGAAAAAGTTATAAAAGAGCATTCTACAATTGGGCTAGTAGTAACTACTGATGGAAGTATAACAGATATTCCAAGAGAGGATTATATTGAAGCTGAAAATAGGGTAATAAGCGAATTAAAGGAGATAAATAAACCTTTTGTTGTTCTTTTAAATTCTACTCATCCGGAAGATGAAAGTACGAAAAGATTAGCTGATGAGTTGAGTAGTGTACACGATGTTCCTGTTATTCCAATGGATATTGCTAATATGGATAATAGAGATTTATCATATACATTTGAAAGAGTTTTAGATGAATTTCCTGTTACTGAGATTGGATTTAGATTACCAGCTTGGTTTAGTATACTTGATATTGACAATTGGCTTAAACAGGATGTTATAAACATTGTAAAAAACAGTTTTAGTGAAAGTTATTCACTAAGAGAAATAAAAGAATTAATATCAAGAATTGATGATGAAAGTGATATATTTGATAGAATAGAAATTGCTGATGCAAGAATGGAAGATGGAACAATAAAAATAAGGATGGACATTAATTCTAATATGTTCTATAAAATATTAAGCGAAATATCAAATTTAGAAATTACATCAGATGGCGATATATTTAAATTATTAAAAGAATTTTCAAGATGTAAAAGCGAATATGACAAAATTGCCATGGCTTTAGAAGAGGTAAAAATTAAAGGCTATGGAATTGTAACACCTGAAATGGATGATTTAAAACTTGAAGAACCTGAAATAGTAAAACAAGGAAATAAATATGGCGTTAAACTTAAAGCATCAGCTCCATCTATTCATATGATAAGAGCAGATATTGAAACTGAAGTTTCTCCAATAGTTGGAAGTGAGAAACAATCTGAGGATTTGGTAAAATATCTTCTTAGTGAATTTGAAACTGATCCTAAAAAAATATGGCAATCAAATATTTTTGGAAAATCTCTTCATGAACTTGTAAATGAGGGACTTCATAATAAACTTTATCGTATGCCAGATGAAGCCCAAATGAAACTTCAGGAGACTTTACAAAGAATTATAAATGAGGGAAGTGGAGGCCTTATTTGTATAATATTATAAATAATACAATAATAAAAATTAAAGGAGAATTATAGCTAAATTCTCCTTTAATTAACGTTAAAATTAAAATAGAGTTTTAAAAACGTTATTTCCTGTTATGCCCCAAAGTATAAGTAGCAAAGAAATTATAATTAAAAAGAATACAAGTAGTTTAGAAAAAAGTTGTTTTAAATCAAATAATACATATCTAAAGTAATTTTTGTTTGAAGTATTTTCTGTATTTTTATTATTTTCATAATTCTCATAATTTTCTTGATCTCTATAATATCTATGATAATCCTGATCATTTTTATATTGAAATGTATTAGTCGTAGTTTGAATGAATTCGTTTATCACATTATTTTTGGATTTTATAACATTTTTTAGGTACTCATTTTCTTCTTTTAAATTTGAAATTAGAGCTTGGTATTTATAATATTGTGAATCTTCTTGTATATTATTTTGTAGTTCTATATCATAATCTTTTCTTTTTTGAGTATCTGATAGTATGTCATATGCTTCTGTTAGTTCTTTTGTAATTTCTTCTGCTTTTTTCTTTTCTTCACCTTGGAAAAGATCAGGATGATTTTTTTTAATTTTTATTTTATATATTTTTTTTATAATTTCGTCACTTGCTTTTGGATTTACTTCTAAAATTTCATAATAATTTTTCATATTTTCCCTCTTAATATTTAAATTTTATATCATATAGATATAAAAGTCAATAAATAATCTGTATCAAATTTTGTAAAATAATGTAATTTTATATATAATTATTAAAAAACGTTGAGTATTCATACAAAAATGTTGACAAAGCTAACATAAAGTGATATAATGACGAAACACTCAAAAATAAAATCTAAATTAATTAAGGAGGATAATTATGTGTAAAACAAATAATTTAAGTACAAAAAGGAAGCAGCCTGCAGATAAGCCACCGAAAGATATTACAGTGAATTTTACTGCTGTTAGGAAGATAATGGGACCAAACTTTAAAACATATCTTGAAAGTAGAAAAGATATATATGAGAGTATTGGTTGAAATGTTTAAGATGAGATTTTTAATTTAATCTCATCTTTTTTTGTTAAATTTTAAAAATGAAAATAGTTGTTTTTAAATAAATGTATAAAATATAGATTTCATAAGATTGTAACAGTATTTTTTATGCATCAAAATTTGTTGAAAATTGTTAGATTATATAATATAATTTACATGAATTTTGTGTGAGGAAAGGAAAGTGATATTATGGCTACAAAATATATTTTTGTAACAGGTGGAGTTGTGTCAGGACTTGGTAAGGGAATAACAGCAGCTTCAATTGGTAGAATCTTAAAATCGAAAGGAATAAGTGTTACAATTCAGAAATTAGATCCGTATTTAAACGTTGATCCGGGTACTATGAACCCTTGTCAACATGGAGAAGTTTTTGTAACTGATGATGGCCTTGAATGTGACCTTGATTTAGGACACTATGAAAGATTTATTGATGAGAATTTGAATAGATATAGTAATATTACTACTGGAAAAATATATATGCAGGTATTGAATAAAGAAAGAAAAGGTGAATACCTTGGTAAAACAATACAGGTAATACCTCACATAACAAATGAAATTAAGGAAACGATATATAAAGCTGGAGAAATATCAGGTGCTGATGTTGTAATTACAGAAATTGGTGGAACCGTTGGTGATATAGAATCTCAACCTTTTTTGGAAACTATAAGGCAAATAAGAGCCGAAAAAGGTTTTGATAATGTTATGTTTGTACATGTAACTTTAATTCCATATTTGCCAAAATCTGAAGAGTTAAAAACAAAGCCAACTCAACATAGTTGTAGAGAACTGATGAGTATAGGTATTGTACCAGATATGATAGTTGCAAGGACAAGTTTCCCTTTAAATGATGATTTAAAGGAAAAAATATCACTTTTTTGTAATATAAGTCCTAAAAATGTAATTGAAAATTTAGATGCTGATTCTATTTATGATGTTCCAATTATGTTTGAAAAACAAAGTGTATCAAATATAATCATGAATAGATTTAATCTTAAAGAAACAAAAAATGATCTTTTAAATTGGCATGATTTGTGTAAAAAAGATGATAATATAAATGAGAGTGTTGAAATAGCAATAGTTGGAAAATACGTATCTTTAAAAGATGCATATATTTCAATTTATGAGGCGTTGCACCATAGTGAAAAAGTAAATAATGTTAATGTTAAAATACGTTGGATTGATTCCGAGACACTTGAAAAGAAAAATGCTGAAAAAATTTTAGATGGCATAGATGGAATGATTGTTCCAGGTGGCTTTGGAAATAGAGGTATAGAAGGAATGATAAATGCCTTAAAATATGCTAGAGAAAACAATATTCCATGTCTTGGAATATGTTTAGGCATGCAACTTATGGTTATAGAATTTATGAGAAATGTTGTTGGACTAAAAGATGCTAATAGTTTAGAATTTAGTAGTACAACAAAAAATCCGGTTATAAATATAATGGAAGATCAAATTAATGTTGAAAATAAAGGTGGAACTATGAGGCTTGGAAAATATCCTTGCACACTCGATGCAAATACTAAAGCTTTTGAAGCATATAAAGATAGTCTTATATATGAAAGACACAGACATAGATTTGAATTTAATAATGACTATAGAGATATGGCTATTAAGAACGGACTAAATATAGTTGGGACTTCTCCTGATAACAAATTAGTTGAAATGGTAGAAGTAAGTAATAATTTATGGATGGTTGGTTCACAATTTCATCCAGAGCTAAAATCAAGACCAAATAGACCACATCCATTATTTAGGGATTTAGTAAAATATTCTAAAATATATAAAGAAAGTAAGGTAAGTAAAAAATAGAGGTGAAAAAGTTTTGAGAAAAGGAGATGCAAGGAAAAAAAGAAGTAAACTAACATATATATTACCAATATTTGTATTATTGCTAATAGGAATAGGAT
>ERZ860076.26-NODE-26-length-109266-cov-4.260294_pt1 | contig 109266 bp, 91 predicted proteins | sample MGYA00509982_ERZ860076 | MGnify/ENA primary metagenome ERZ860076 (study PRJEB30046, sample SAMN00715193) | human gut metagenome | study: EMG produced TPA metagenomics assembly of the A metagenome-wide association study of gut microbiota in type 2... | reverse complement strand
ACTCTTTCCCATGAAGGAAGTGATGGCACTGTTCGTACCGGACTACAGGGACTCGCTATTTATCTGCGTCCTGATTTCACAGGTCTGACCTTTAAGCGATTTCTGGAGATACTGCTGGATGCCATGAGTCAGCTCTTCTTCTCTTTGAGCGTATCCATGGGTATTATGATCACATATGGTTCCTATGTAAAAGATGATGTAAATCTGTGCAAAGCTACGAATCAGATTGAAATCTTCGATACCGCAATTGCTTTTCTGGCTGGTATGATGATTATTCCTGCTGTCTTCGTCTTTCTTGGAACCGATGGAATGTCCTCCGGTCCAAGTCTGATATTTATTACTTTGCCCAAAGTATTTGAATCCATGGGATTCTTTGGCAGAATTGTCGGTATCACCTTTTTCATTATGATGGCTTTTGCTGCGCTGACTTCCTGTGTATCAGTTATGGAAACACTGGTAGCCAACTGTATGGAGATCTTCCATCAGTCCAGGCAGAAAATGTGTGGCTTGATTGGCGGATATTCACTGGTAACTGCTGTACTGATCTGCCTTGGATATAATGTTCTTTATTTCGAACTGCCACTACCAAATGGCTCCATTGGCCAGCTGTTAGATGTAATGGATTATATCAGCAACAGTTTCCTGATGCCTTTCATTTCATTGCTGACTAGTATCCTGATCGGGTGGGTCATCGGTCCTAAGTGGATTACAGATGAAGTGATGAAGAATGGCGAGAAATTCCCTAGGGCCGGGCTGTACCGGTTCATGATCCGCTATGTTGTTCCTGTTGTCATGCTGGTTCTGTTCCTTATGTCCACAGGATTTTTCAATCTCTTCTCTTAACTTAAAAGCAGGGGCTGCCCCCTACGATTGCATATCCAGCTTGGATACTCTGCGATCATAGGTGAGCAGCCCATTTACTTCTTCTTCAATATCAGTCAGTTGTGTATACACCGCAGCACTCATTCCCTGCATATATAGCTTCTGAATTTTATTCTGCATTTCTTTATACTGTTTCTTAAATTCCCTTACACTGCAATTGCCATATCCAAATATCTCATCAGAATATGTATGCCCTGATATACCACAGGCAATTCCTCCATACTCTGAAATGGCATAAGGACGTTTCCCCGACTCTGCAGCCAAGTCAAAGAAATAGATATGCACGCTTCTCATATCACCTGCATTCTGGTCAAACCAGCCACTGTGTGCGTCAATCAGCCGGGTTCGGTCATGGGAACGTACCATTTCCGTATTCTCAACGGCATCAAACTGTCCCCAACCTTCATTGAATAATACCCAGGTACAGATACAGGTGCAATTATACAGCTGTCCTACTGTCTCCAGACATTCCTTTTTCCACTCTCTCCTGCCCTTGGGATTCTTCCTGGACATCAGTCCATAATGATTGTCTTTAAGCTTGCGCAGTCCCTTGAATACAGTGGGGATATAACTGGTATACAACATATGATACTCTTCTCCACCGTTGATCATATCCTGCCACACCAGCATTCCAAGCCGGTCACAGTGATAATACCATCTCATTGGTTCAATCTTGCAATGCTTGCGGATCATATTAAAACCATGCTTCTTTGCCATCTGAATGTCCTGGATCATCGCCTCATCACTGACAGGTGTCAGCAGACTCTCTGGATAATATCCCTGGTCAAGTATGCCATTTTGAAAATAAGGAACATGATTCAGACAAAGCCTTGGAATATTGTTCTCATCCTTCTCCACACTGAAACAACGCATACCAAAATAGCCTGCAATCTGATCTTCACCATACGTAATAATCATCTGATACAGGAAAGGATCTACCGGCGACCAGCTGTGCATATCCGGGACAGGCAGAACCACTTTACGCATACCTGTTACTGTCAATTCGCTTACCGGCACTTCATTCTCATAGATTACCACCTTGCACTGCTGATATTCGTCTTCTTTCTCATTGGTAAAAAGTTCTACCTCTACATTGCTTTCATCATATAACGGCGTAATATGCAGCCTCTCTATATAAATATCCGGCACCCATTCATACCATACAGTCTGCCAGATGCCGCTCTGCGCCGTATAGAACATACCACCGCTTTGCAGCTTCTGCTTGCCTTTTCCATGGTATGATGTGTCGCTCCTATCCCTTACGCACACCTGTATACAGTTCTCACCCTGCATGATATAGGAAGTGATATCCATGGAAAATGCCTGATATCCGCCCGAATGAAATCCTGCCTGTGCACCATTGATATACACCCTGCATCGCTCGTCACATGCCCCAAAATGCAGAATAAGCCGTTGTTTATCCGGTATCTCCTGTAAATGAAAGGTTCTCTGATACCATAAGAACTCTTTGGGCTGGAGTTGCCTGTGAACACCGGATAAATAAGATTCAGGTGAAAAAGGCACCAGAATCTCACCGTCGTACTTCTCCGGCATTCTGCTGCTGGAAGTAAAAGCATAATTCCACATACCATTCAATATCGTATAATTACTGCGTACCATCTGTGGTCTTGGATATTCTTCCAGTACTTTGGTACAGTCCAGATGCTCTCCCCAGACTGTCATAAGCTGATGGCTGTCTGTATTTTTCTTATGCAGCTGTAATGCTCCTATCATTTCTTTTACTTTCATCATAATCCCCGCTTTCATGCATATATTTATGCATTTACACTACTCTTTTATCATACGGCTTCATATGCCAGTTGTGCGAGTCTGACAGCTCCCATAATACCCTGATCGTCATGCAGACTTGCCGGTACTATGTATTCGTCCATATTTTCCAGGTATGGTGTTTCATAATAATGATTCAGATATTCCAGAACTTTTGCGCGTATCATAGGAAATAACTGTTCCTGATGCATGACACCACCACCAAGAATGATCTTCTGAGGACTCAGTGTAAGTATGATATTGGTCATTGCTTTGGCAAGATACTCGCTTTCCAGCTCCCATACCACCTGATTATCTACCAGTTCATATGCCTTCTTGCCCCATCTTGCCTCAATAGAGGGACCAGAAGCCAGTCCTTCCAGACAGCTGTCATGGCAGGGGCATACGCTCTTACCAGGATCATGTGGATTCTTTGCAATCAGAATATGTCCTGCTTCTGGATGCATCATACCATGCAAAAGCCTGCCACCTACTGCAATACCTGCACCTATTCCTGTTCCTATGGTAAAATACGCAACGGTATCCAGTCCTTTGGCACAGCCATAGGTCATTTCACCCAGACAGGAACCATTTACATCTGTATCCAGCCCTACAGGAATATGTAATGCATTCTCCAAAGTTCCTGCAATATCATAATGACGCCAGGGAATCTTTGGTGTGTTCAGAATATGACCATAAGTCGGAGAACCCTTTACAACATCTACAGGTCCAAAAGCCCCCACTCCCAGCGCTGCAATATCTTTATCTGCAAAGTATTCTATAATCTGCGGCATGGTTTCCTGTGGCGTTGTTGTAGGAATCGAGCGCTGCTCCAGGATTCTTCCTGTCTCATCTCCTACTGCCATTACCATCTTCGTGCCACCAGCTTCTAATGCTCCGTATCTCATATCATTCAATCCTTTCACTTCTAATATTGATTTCTTTTATTTATTCCTTTAACATACTTGCATGATTCAGCAATAATGTATTGTACAGAAACAGAACATCCGCATCTGTAAAATCCACATACTCTCCCAATCGTGATGCTGAAATATAACGAGTATCAATTAATATAATCTCATGGTATACCTCTGAGAGCAAGGGTGCAAGACTACTTCCAAAAGAATCTCGAAAAATAATCAGCTTTCTGTCAGTCTGTGCCTGTGGTGATGTCAATACCTGAACCGGCGACGCTCCCCCAAGATAAAAGTCATAGAGATCTACCTGTCTCTCTTTCTCTGTAATCTGTGGTCTGTATACCGATTCTATCTGATCGTCCTCCAGGTTCCACACCTGTACATTCTCTATGATCTCATCTGTATAGTAACATATCGTATCCGGTTGTAGTGGCAATGCAGATTGTCCATAGTATACGCCATAAAAAGGATAGATCGACTCTTTCCTGAGTGTTGATAAATCTATGGAAAAATCAAGCTGCTCCCCGATCCTGTCCACTACGGGCTGTAGTCTCTCCTGTCTCCAATGTGTATCTGTACAGTAATAATCTTCTATTGTCAGTGTATCCCACAGTGAAATTTGTGACATATCTGTCAGTTTTTTCTGTAGTATGTTATCCAGCTTCTCATAGTCCATAACCGGGTATCCATATGCTGACGCCTGATAATAGTTCTTATCAGGTACGATTGCATAGTACGTTCTGGCATCAGGAAAATACTGTTGTTTCAGACTAAGCATCCTGTCTGCTGCCTTGGCAATCTCTGACTCTCTTAGCGGATATTCCAGCTTACCCGCACAACCTCCTGCCACATAGATTCCATTATTTTCCTTCTGCTGTAAAATATCATATGCATAATATGCCTTCATACGCCGCAGCTGTTCCCTAAAAGGAAAATGATCCAACAGGTATTCTTCTATGGATTGCATGCAGGATTTATCCAGAATGCCATCCATTGTAATAGCCGGCATGGTCTTTAATTTACGGCGTTCCGATATTGAATACTGCTGCTTAGGCATAATCAGAAGCAAAACAGGAGCTGTAAACAATATTCCAAGGAACAGAATAATCCATAATTTCTGTAATTTTCTCATTATGCCATCTCCTTTTCCAGCAATTATATCAGAATCTGAAATACAAAAACGGATTAAAAGAACCATCTATCAGATATGCAGTACATAATAGCAAAAGCAGTACTACTCCGATAATACTGGTAATATCCGCAAGAATCCTTTTCTTTACCCTTTGCACATAACAATTCCACAGCATCTTAGGTAATGGAGTCGTTCCAATAACGCTAACGATTAATAATACCGCCCTGTTCCTGATTACATACCGATGCAGCTCTGTATTGACTGTTGCAGACGAACTATGAATCAGGGATATCAGATTCTGCTGTAATATATGCATATCTTCTATTTTGAAAATAAGAAAGCTGACAGCAATAACAATCAGCATATACATATGCTTTACAATCTTCCATATAGTCTGTGCCACAGGAGTATCAGGTACTGTAATGTGAATGGATTTCTCCAGAATCAGCAGGATTCCAAAACCGGCACCCCAGATGATATAATTCCAGCCTGCTCCATGCCACAGCCCAGTCAATAGCCAGACTATCATAATATTTAAGAGCCATCTGGCTTTGCCTGCCCTGTTGCCTCCCAGTGGAATATATACGTAGTCCCGGAACCACGAACCTAATGTAATATGCCACCGCCGCCAGAATACAGTCGCACTTTCTGCGATAAAGGGATATCTAAAATTCTCTGGAAAATGGAATCCAAACATTTGTCCAAGTCCAATTGCCATATCCGAATATCCTGAGAAATCATAATATATCTGCATGGCTGCTGTTGCTGCATAGAGCCATGCCAGTATAACAGATTCTCCTGTCATTCCTGCTATCTCCTGTGTAAACTCTCCCAGCACGTTAGCCAGAAGTACCTTCTTGGCAAGACCAATGACAAATCTGATACTCCCCTGTGCAAAATCTTCTTCTGAAATATATCTGTCTGCCAGCTCCTGTTCTATCTGCGTATATCGCACAATAGGCCCTGCAATCAATTGTGGAAAAAGCGTTACATACGCAATAAGGTTCACAAGCTTCTTCTGCCTTGCAGCTCTGCCATAATGTACATCAATGCAGTAACTTACAAGCTGAAATGTATAAAATGAAATTCCTATTGGCAATGTTATCTCCGGCATATCAGGCATAATTCCATGCAGGAAAAATGTACTGTATTTATAATAAAACAAAAAAACAAAAGGTACAAAAACAGACAGAATATAAGATATTCTGCCTATCACTGTACCTTTTCTATTGTCTGCTATTCCTGTCAGAATATAAGCAAATACAACCTGTCCCAGCATAAGGAAGAGCCCTGCCGGCTCTCCCCATGCATAAAAAAGACAGGATATCATACATAGACATAAATTCTTCGCTCCGGATGGCACTACTTTGTAAATCAAAAGCGCCAGTGGCAGAAAAAAGTAGAGAAACGTAATACTGGAAAATAGCATAGGAACTGCTCCTTTAATTAGATAGGATTTTCTTTCTCCAATATCTGATCAGAAACTGTCATATTTCTTTGCTTTGCAGCCTTAACTGCTGCTTCATAGACACTGTCTGCCGTATCAGAATCTCCCATTACAAAGAAAATGTCTTTTCCAAAGGAATTGGCAATCTCCTTCTCTGCTGTTACACAGATCCACTTAGCCGGATCTACACTGTCAAATACCCGTTTCTTTATCTGGTCTACATCTGCATCATCATTTGTCCTGATGTACATCGCAGAATATGCGATTGAGCCAATTCCTGACTCTGACATATAAATGCCCTCTATTCCTGTAATATCTGTCAGGCCTGTCTGATAAGTCACAGAATCCATATCCTGCAGATCCACCTCACTGGTTTCCAGATATGCAGGCAGGATATCCTCTGATACCTGTGCATATACATCATCAAACAAAGCCGATACCTCATCCAGACTCTCCAGATGAACCATGGTATCTTCATCATGTTCCTGTGTTGTTACTTCATCCGGATTACGATCTGTATCTGCTCCACATCCGGTAACGAGCATTGCTGCTGCAAGCACTGCTGCAAGCGTAGTCGTCAGTTTTCTTCTTTTCATTGCTGATTCCTCCACGTTTATAATATGTACTCTCGGAGTCTTCTAAATGAAGCATTCTGAGAGTACATTAATATAAGATCAGTGTCTGCGGTTTTTGTATAGATTATACATATTATATCTGATTAGTTAAATGGAATAACTGCTCCGTCATATGTATCGTTAATATACTGCTTGATAGCATCAGACTTCAGGACATCTACTAAAGCCTTTGTCTTTTCACTGTTTTCATTGCCTTCTTTTACTGCAATTACATTCACATATGTCTTAGCTGCTTCTGAATCAGCAGTCTCATATTTGATTGCATCCTTAGCTACAGAAAGACCAGCCTGTAATGCATAGTTACCGTTTAATACAACGAAAGCAACTTCTTCTCTTACTCTTGCTACCTGCTCAGCTGCCAGCTCCTGAATCTTAACATCCTTAGGATTCTCTACGATATCATTTACAGTTGCTTCCAGACCAACACCGTCTTTAAGTGTCAGTATACCATTATCCTGCAATAAGAGCAATGCTCTTGCTTCGTTTGTTGTATCATTAGGAACTGCGATAACATCACCACTTTCCAGATCATCCAGGCTGGATTTTGTTCCAGGATAGATACCAAATGGCTCATAATGGATGCCGCCTGCATTTACAAGGTGTGTACCATGTTCTTCATTGAAGCTGTCAAGATAAGGAATGTGCTGGAAATAATTGGCATCAAATTCACCACTCTCAACAACATTGTTCGGCTGTACATAATCATCAAATACTGTTACCTGAAGATCCCATCCCTGCTCTGCAAGAATAGACTTTGCCTGTTCCAGAATCTCTGCATGAGGTGTAGCACTTGCTGCTACTGTAATTGTCTTATCCTCTGTAGATGTGCTCTCTGCTGCCTGTGTTGCTGCTGTGTCTGTGCTTCCTGTTGCTTCTGCTGCAGGTTCAGATGTTGCTGTGTTGCCGCATCCTGCTAAAGATGCTACAGCTAATGCTGCTGTCAAAATGACTGCTGTTACTCTTTTTTTCATAATTTCTCCTCCATTAATAATAAATATTAATAATAAATATCTATAACCTCCGCTGTGCGGATTGTTATCTCTTACGCCTGTCGATCTTATTGGCAATATGCATGCCTATTGTCTGGAATATCTGCACCAGAACGATCAACAGAATCACTGTTACAACCATGATATCTACCTGATAACGGTGATATCCGTAACGAATAGCGATATCTCCAAGACCGCCTCCGCCTACAGTGCCAGCCATGGCAGAATAACCAAGTATTGTACCGATTGCGATAGTAGCACCTACAAGAATGGATGTTCTTGCCTCTACCAGCAATACTTTGAAGATAATTGTAAAAGTACTTGCTCCCATGGACTGTGCTGCCTCAATGACACCACCATCCACTTCTTTCAGGGAAGACTCTACCATTCGACCGATAAAAGGTGTTGCTGCTACAACCAGCGGCACTATTGTCGCTGTAGAGCCATAGCTCTTACCTACGACCAGTCTTGTAAAAGGAATCAATACGATCAGAAGAATCAGGAATGGAATACTTCTGATAATATTGGAAATAAAATCCAGAATCTTATAAACTACTGCATTGGGTCTGATGCCTGTCTTGTCTGTAACTGCCAGTGCAATTCCAAGAGGCATTCCAAACACATATCCCATAATCGTGGATGCCAGAGTCATATATAATGTTTCGCCGATTCCTACCAGAATCATATTGATTACTGCTTTATCCCACATAATCAGTTACCTCCTCTACTGCAAGATTTCTGTCTTTCAGATACTGTATCATTTCATGGCTGATCTTCTTATCTTCCGGTAAGCCCAGAATCATCTCACCATGAGCAATACCACTGACATTTTTTGTATCTGCTCTGAGGATATTCACCGGTGTCTGGAATCGAAGTACCATATTGGCAATCACCGGTTCAAAGGATGAGTTCGCTGAAAATACGATTCTCACACAGTTCTTTGTCTGTAATTCATCAACCAGCTCTGCATTCTCGGATGCACTTCTGATTACAAGCTCCTTGGCTTCCTTAGACTGTGGATGACTGAATACTTCCAGAACTTCTCCTGTCTCTACCAGATGTCCACCGCCAACAATGCCTACTCTGTTACAGATTTCTCTAACAACTGCCATTTCATGGGTAATAATTACAATGGTAATTCCATATTTCTCATTAATTTCTTTTAATAATGCCAGGATAGACTTGGTCGTCTGTGGATCCAAGGCACTGGTAGCCTCATCACACAGCAGAATCTTGGGATTGGAAGCCAGCGCTCTTGCGATTGCCACTCTCTGCTTCTGTCCACCGGAAAGCTGTATCGGATAAGCCTTGGCTTTATCGGAGAGTCCTACGATCTCCAAAAGCTCTTTGGCTCTCTTCCTTGCATCAGCCTTGGAAACTCCCGCAATTCTCAAGGGGAAGCAGACATTATCCATAACATTCTTCTGCATCAACAGATTAAAATGCTGAAAAATCATTGCAATGCCTCTGCGCTCCATACGCAGTTCCTTCTCGCTCAAAGCCGACAGATCCTTACCCTCTATCTCTACAGTACCAGAGGTTGGACGTTCCAGAAAATTCAAGCATCTGACTAACGTACTCTTACCGGCACCACTCATACCAATGATACCAAAAATATCGCCTTTATTGATTGTAAGGCTTACATCCTGTAATGCATGCACTGTACCATCCTTGGTCTCGTAGGATTTGGATACATTTTTTAAAGTAATCATCACTTTACCAAACCTTTCTTCTTTATTTTATTGTCACTGAATATTCCAGTATAGATACATGAAACCATGCAATATTGTAAAGCACTTATATTATTATGTCAAATTCGTTATTAAAACAAATACATATTATCATACAATTCCTATATAGTAAATAGGAAATTTATTGATAGTTTATTTTACTTATTTTCTCTTAACTATATAGACTTTTTTTATTTTGTATTTTAAAATAAAAATAAGTGCTTAAGATAAAAATATATTATTTATTGGCAGAAAGGAAAAAGAAATGGAATACAATGAAAAATATTTTAAAGCAAGCGCCAACAAAAAGGCCCGTATGGTATGGATTATCCTGCTTGTCCTGATTACATTAGGCCATGCTCCACAGATTGGAAAGGGAATCTCAGTAGGTAATTTCATCATAATGATTGCTCTCGGATGGCTTCCCTATTTATTTGGACGTATCATGTGTAAACTCAACGGTGATGACTGGGACAAATACAAAGAGGTCGTAGCGATAGGATATGGTATTTTCTATGCCTATATTATCTGCGTATCACCTTTTAGTCTTTCATTTATCTATATTTTCCCGCTTATCACAATGATGGTACTCTTCAATGATTATATTTTTCTCATTAAAATATGTGTTCTAAATGATGCTGTGCTGCTTCTGAGTGCTCTTATACTCTACATTCAGGGAACAATACCCGAAGGTTATGTCAATGACCTGCCTCTGGAAATCAGTACGATCACCCTCTGTTATATAGGCTGTATTTTGTCTGTAAAACACATTACTTCCTCCAATGATGCACTGACCGGTTCTATCCAGGGTAATCTTGAACGTGTCGTGAATACTGTAAATAAGGTAAAAGGTGCCAGCAATTCCATCGTAGATGGTGTCACTGTTGTCAGGGAACTTGCAGACGAGAACCGTCAGGGTGCCAACTCTGTTGTAGAAAGCATGAACAAGCTGTCTGATAACAACAATACACTGCATGACAAGACAATGTCTTCTGTTGATATGACAACTGACATCAATACACAGGTACAAAGCGTTGTAACCCTCATTGATGAAATGGTCAAACTGATTAATGAATCGGGACAGCATGCAGACGAAAGCAGCCACGAACTTGTAAAAGTCATGGACACCACAAATGTCATTGCAGACCTTTCTTCCCAGGTGGAGCAGATTCTTGGAATCTTCAGTAATGAATTCCAAATGGTAAAGGATGAAACAAGTACCATTTCCGGTATCACATCACAGACGAATCTGCTGGCGCTGAATGCCTCTATTGAAGCTGCAAGAGCCGGTGATGCAGGACGAGGCTTCGCCGTTGTAGCAGAACAGATCAGGCAGTTGAGCACAGATACCAAATCTTCCTCTGAACGCATTATGGGCGCTCTTGGCAACTTACAGGAGACTTCTGAGAAGATGACTTCTTCCATTACCCAGACGCTGACCCTGATTCAGGAGCTGCTGACCAGTATGGCTGGAATTAATGAAAATGTTACTCAAATTGCAACAGATTCTACACAGCTTAACGGTAACATACAGACAATCGACCATGCTATGAAAGAGGTAGAATCCTCCAATCAGAATCTGGTCGATAATATGTCCCTGATCACAGAAGTCATGGGTGTTATGACAGACTGTGTATCTGATGCAGAAGATACTACCAAAACAATGCTCAGCAAGTATGAAGAAACCTCTGTCAATGTGGAGAATATTGAAAAAGTCGTTGATAATTTGGTCAAAGAGCTCGGTTCCGGCGGTTTCATGGGAATCCAGGATGTTACAAAAGGCATGCGCATTGCACTGTTCGTAAAGGATGCAGCCGGCCATACCAGTGAATATAACGGTATTGTCAGTGGTACTATAGATAATGGTATTCTTGCTTCCATGAATACCTCTTCTCTTAACTTAAAGGATAAAACAATTACCTATTGCATGCAGATTTCTGTGGCAAATGAAGTATACTACTGGGAACAGGCGCAGGTTTCTATTCCAAAGAACAGCCCAGCCGGTACATACCAGATTACCGTAAATACCACCCCTTCTGTTATGAACAGACGTAAATATGCCAGAATGCCAATCCATAATCTGTGTACTGTAACATTTACTGACAGCAATCAGACTATTGACGCACAGATGCTCAATATCAGTGGTGGAGGATTTGCTTTCAAGTCCCCGGAAAGAATCTTTATGGAATCTAAGGGTAAACATATTACACTGCATCTGAAAGCATTCCCTCTGGAAGGTCAGAGTGAACAGTCCGCTACGATCATACGATGCACAAATGATGAAGGTACTTATATCATTGGATGCCGTCTGGATGCTGATAATGAAGATATTGCAGCATATGTCGCTAAGAATTATAAAGAATAGACAAATGAGCAACAAAAAAGTCACGTTTTTCGCGTGACTTTTTTATTGCTATCTTTTATTTCCAAAATAGGATACCACCAGTGTACCTACGCCTGTATGCGCTCCGACTGTGGGGCTGATTGAAAGAATCATGGTCTTGGCATCCGGGTATTTCTCTTTGACCATACTCTCCAGTTCTGCTGCTTCATCCTGTATATCAGAATGTGAAATAAATACTTCATTGACTTCCCATCCGTCTGTATTCTGTGCGATCGTATCAACCAGCATCTTCATTGCCTTTTTCCTGCCTCTGGTCTTGGCTATGTTAGATAACTTGCCTTCATCATCCATATGCAGAACCGGCTGGATATTTAATGCTGTACCAATAATCGCAGTTGATTTGGCAAGTCTGCCGCCTCTTACGAGGTGGAACAGATCTTCTACTGTAAAATGATGTACAACATGAAGCTTGTTCGCCTCAATCCACTCTGCAATCTCTTCCATTGTCTTGCCCTGCTTCTTCATTTCTACAGCATGGTAGACCAGCAGTGCCTGTCCACACTCTGCACTCAGGGAATCTATTACAATAATCTTACGATCCGGATACTCTTCCTGTAATTCTCTGCCACACATTGCTGCATTATTATAACTGCTGCTGATTCCTGAAGAAAATCCAATATGAAGAATATCGAACCCTGCATCCAACTGTTCCTTCATAACCTTCATAATATATTCGGGATTGGTCGCACTTGTGGTAGGCATCTTGCCCTCTCGGATCTTCTGGTAGAATTCCTTATCCGTTAATTCTTTTCCAATGTCCTTACCGAATTCCTCTTCATCTATATAATAATGTAATGGATGTATCGCAATATTGTTTTCCTTCAGATAATCCTCTGGCAAACTGGCTGTTGAATCCGTTGAAATAACAAACTCTTTCATTTCCTATACCAAACCTTCCTGTAAAATGTAACACTTGTTGCTTTTTGTTTCTGTCTGTATTATAATTTCTATTATTTCTACTGACAACGGTCAAAATGCATGGCAATGTTACATAATATACATTTTATACACATGTGTTACTTATCTATACCGTGTTATGTATTAAAAAAGGAGACTTTACATGATTTCCAACCCCACAGACCGCCGCGTACAGCGCACACAGAAAAATATACGTAATGCCCTCATTTCTCTGCTCTCTGAGAAAGAACTATCTCAGATTACGGTAAAAGAGCTGTCCGATAAGGCAGATATTAACCGTAAAACCTTCTATAGCTATTACTCTGGAATTGATGACATTCTGGATAAAATCGAGGATGAAATTGTAGAGAAGCTGCTTGCCATTATCCGTGATTATGACTTTCGTTCCTCTGATTTTGATGCTTATGCGCTTTTTTGCAGTCTAAACCAGATCATCAATGATGATTTTGAATTATATCGAAGTCTCATATTCTCTAATAATTATGATTTTCTGCTTATAAAGGTGAAAAATACAATCAAAAAGACACTGTTGGAAAGATATGCTCCAAAAATCAATGCACAGAATAATCTGCTGGGACTTTATGCCGAATACGTAGCATCCGGCATTGTATCCATGTACATTGAATGGTTTCATTCTGACAACAGTGTCTCTCTTGAGGAGCTTGCCAAGGCGGCAAGCGATATTACTTTATTTGGTTTTTCTTCTTATCGGAAATTATGATTTTTGAAATCTCAGAACCTGCACAGACTCTCCATCAATATGACAGGAACAGCAGCCTTGCGTAAGCTGAATTTCTTCCTCCCTTGGAGATACTTTCAATGGTTCTGCAAAGGAGTTCTCATCTTTCAGGGCAAATCCTGACATAATATAGGCAGTTCCTTTTGCCTGTTCGATGCCTTCCATATGAAGCACTGTATCTATCGGTCTCTTCTGCACATTAACCAGCTTTACAATCACATCTCCTGACTGGCGGTCAATAGATGCAGCTGTATAGAGAGGTTCTATCTTTACAGGGGCATGATGTATCTCATGAATGAGTTCGCCGTCAATATATGCCCTTAAATGTCTGCCCTCTATCTCCAGCTTCAGTTCATATTCCCTGTCAGCTGCTACAGTAAAGGAAGACTGGGTAAGACAGGAATTACGTCCGGCAATATCCTGTGTCAATGCACTGTCCATGTTCTGCCAGCCGCCAATCTCCCACTGATAACGGTTCTTCTCATCCCGGTTCCCATATTGAAGCATAAAGCCCCGTCTGCCATACAGCATTTCACCTTTTACTGTAATGATATAATGGTCAGATTCTACTGTGTGCAGCAGAATATCCTTCGTTACCACTCTTGCATCAGGATCTGCTGACAGATACTGTTCTGCCTTGTCTCCTACAAAATATACCTCAGAGTCTTTCCAGATTGTACTATTCTGAATATCTTCAACCATAATCTGAGAATATCTGACAACCGTGTCAGGTTCTATTCTAAGTCCAAAACCGCCTTTGGGATCATCCTGTATCGTTACACTGTCGTCTATCCCTGTCATTTCCAACTCGATTCTGTCATTTCCCTGGTGATTCATAAAAAGCTTCTGTACGTAATAGTTGGCTGTTCCGTATGCCTGATGATTATCAAACCAGATCATATCAGGCTTCCAGTTAATGTAATTCACATTACACAACAATGGTGCATAACACGCCAGTCCAACTTTCTCACTGTTGCGTTCCATACCGGTCATATAAGATGCCTCTATGAGCGCATTATACCAGGTGTTACCCCAGCTTGCATATTCGCCAAGAAATACCCTGGGATCTTTCTCATCAAAAGAATCATAACGGTGATGATTGGCAAGGAACCACTCCGGCGCCATATAATAATGCTCGTCTACCAGATCTGCATGATTTCTTCTGGCACAATTCCAGCCCTTCTCATACTCTCCGCCTGCCGCAAAAGGCCCACTGCTGGCAATGATCTGAATATCAGGATATTTCTCCTTGATTGCCTTATGGAAATAGGGATATCTTTCAAAGAAGCCTTCTCCGACTTCTTCATTGCCAATTCCTATATATTCCAGTCCAAAGGGTTCAGGATGCCCTAATTCACAACGTATCCTGCCCCATTGTGCAGATGTATCATCATTGGCAAAAGAAATCAGATCCAGTGCTTCCTGAATCCATTCATCCAACTGGTCAAAAGGCACTTTTCGCTGGTGATGTGGATCATATCCTGCCGGAAGTACTGGTAAGGGCTTCGCTCCTATCTCTTCACAGAAACAGAAATACTCATAATATCCCAATCCAAGAGTCTGGTTATAGCCCCAGTTATTCCTTCTTGCCGGGCGCTCTTCCAAGACACCGATTGTATTCTTCCAGCGATAAAGGGAATCCCTGTCCTCTGCATTAATAGAACCGTCATGTACAAGACAGCCACCAGGGAATCTCATAAACCGCGGCTTTAAATCTGCCAGCAAAGTGGCAATATCAGCTCTTAATCCATTTCTTTGCTGCATGAATGTCTTTTGAGGGAATAAGGAGACCATATCCAGATACAATCTGCCCACTGCGTCTATATAGATTGACAGATTGCCAGCCGTAGTAGTCTCCTGCGCTGTAATCTCTGCTTCATAATGATTCCACACAGTTCCATTAGATACCACAATATCTGCCTGTCCAAGATTCCTGCCCTCATCATTTTCCAAGACGATCCTAAGTGGCAGCTCTCCTCTTCCGTCTGTAGCAGACAGACAGGAAAAGCGGTATTTTTCTCCTTTTTGCAGATACATTCCAGGGGTAAAGCCCGTATTTCTGACACCGGCTCCCATTCCTGTCTCAAATATTTCACACACAAGATAGTGAGGATTACGTCTGCTGTAAGGATGGGAATCCTGTATCCACCACTGCATTCTGCTGTATTTCTTCTCGATCTTCTCCCATGCCATAAGCGGATGGTAGGACGGGTTATCTACAGCGCAGAACTCAAAGCTTCTGTTCTGCACCATCTCTGCATATAATCCACCATCTGCTGCATGATTCAGATCTTCAAAGAAAATTCCATATAAATCACCTAATTGTCCTGTAACCCGGTCAGGTCTGACAGTTATTTTGGACTGCCCCATATTCTATATCCCCCTTCGTATTTTCATACTTTATATGATTAATACACACGAATCACGCCTGATACCTCTTTCACATCAGACATACCCTGAAATACTACCAATGCATCATTGAAATGTCTCTCTTCTACTTCATCTGTGATGATTACCAGCTCTGCCACGCCATCTTTACGGCTCTTCTGCACTACCTGAGCAATACTTACGTTATTGTTGCCCAATACACTGGCGATATTGGCAAGTGCTCCTGTACGGTCAGCAGCCTGGATACGCATAAAGAATTTGGAACAGGTATCTTTAATATGTTTTACTGGAATCTGTCTGTAACATCCACAGCCGATTCTTCCTGAGGAGTGATGCATGATATTGCGCATGGAATCAATCACATCCCCCATAACAGCACTTGCTGTTGGCATCTTACCTGCACCACGTCCCATGAACATGGCATCATCCATTGCCTGTCCATGTACAAATACTGCATTGAAGGAATCTCTGACTGTTGCCAGCGGATGATTCTCATTGATCAGCATGGGATGTACTTTTACCTCTATTCCATCTTCTCCATGTCTGGCTACGCCAAGAAGCTTAATCACATAGCCGAATTCTTTCGCATAACGGATATCTTCTGCTGTAATCTTCGTAATACCTTCTGTATATACCTGTGAAAAAGTCACTCTGGAATGAAAAGCCAGGGATGCCATAATGGCAATCTTTCTGCCTGCATCATAGCCTTCTACATCCGCTGTCGGGTCAGATTCTGCGTAACCAAGCTCTGTTGCCTGTCTGAGGGCATCTTCGTAGCTCATTCCTTTTTCAGACATCTTCGTCAGGATATAATTGGTAGTACCATTCACAATACCCATAATCTCTGTGATATTGTCCCCCGCCATGCTTTGTTTCAAAGGACGGATAATAGGGATTGCACCACCTACACTTGCCTCAAAGAGCAGATCCGTTCCTGCTGCATCAGATGCTTCCAGCAGCTCTCTTCCGTCTTCTGCAAGTAAATCCTTGTTCGCCGTAACTACCTGCTTACCGGCAGCAATCGCTTCTAATATGTAAGTTCTTGCCGGCTCTATTCCACCCATTAACTCAATTACAATGTCTATTTCAGGGTCTTCCACAATATCCTTCCAGTTATCAGTCAGAATCTCCTCTGCAATCCCTTCACGCTTCTTATTCAGGTTTCTGATCAGTACTTTCTTGATCTCTAATGCAGCGCCCGTCTTGTACTCTATATCTTCTGCCAGAATTTGCGCCAGCTCATATACGCCACTGCCTACTACGCCTGCTCCAAGCAATGCTGCCTTGATTACTCTTTTATCGCTCATTTCTTCTTCTCCTCTGTTTTTTAACTCTGTAATCTGTCCGCTATATAACTGTCCATCATCTGACGAAGCTGTGCGAACTGCTCCATCGTATGTGGATTCTGTGATTGAAAATGCATCAGCTTGTCCAGATATCCCTGCTGTACCACTACTTTCACACTGTATGGATATACCAGCTCATATACAAGAGAGATATGCCCTACAACATGATCTACAGAAGTTCGCTTCAAGGCACGAAGTGTCGCGTGCTTCTGGGCAAAGCTGTCCATTACAGCCTGTGTGACCTCCGCATTCGCCAGATCTTTACTTGTCACATTATAGATTTCCTCCAGAGGAACATCCACATTGACCTTTAAAATATCTATCTTATCTGCATCTCTCAGAATATCTGCAAACTGCTTCTCTCTGTCAGTATAATCCTGCGGTACACGATATGCGCTGTGGCATGAAATGACTTTTCTCAAAAAAAGCAGCTCATCCTTCGTAATGGCATCCCGGTCAATATAGTCCCATATCTTCTCCTGGTCAAAAAGTATCTCTGCGCCATACATTGCATGGTCTATAGACTGTGCATCATTAAATGTTCCAAACCGGCGCAGCTGCTCAAAACGCCCCACATCATGAAGCAATCCGCTAAACCATGCAATATCCACATCATCTGAGGATAAAGAAATGCTCTGTGCGATCTGTTCACACAGAGCTGCGACACGATAAGTATGGTCAATCTTCAACTTGACCTTCTCATCCTGAGCATTATATTGTGCAACATAGTTTCTAAAAGCTTTACCGGCTTTATCTCTGTCGAGTTTCATGTGATTACCATGCCTTTCCATTCTTTTAGAAATATGTTACACCATGCATTATGCAAAAGCAAGTACTAGGCTAAATGAATCATATCAATCAGAACAACCATTGCCAGTCCATAGTATACAACAATGGCTACCAGGTCATTGACTGTTGTAATCAATGGACCGGATGCTACTGCAGGATCTACTTTAATCTTTTTGAAAAACATGGGAATCAGGGTTCCTACCATGCTTGATACAACCATGGCTCCGATCAGTGCAACGCCGACACATCCTGATACCAGCAGGGAATATCCCAGTGAATACTGCTTCAGGAAATGGATGTACATTCCAAGGAACAGAAATGCCATAACGCCCAGAATGAAGCCATTAAAGAATCCTACTTTCATTTCCTTGGCTACCAGCTTAAACTTCTGTGTGCCCGTCAGGTTCTCATCCATCAGAACACGGATTGTAACTGCCAGTGACTGTGTTCCTACGTTACCTGCCATATCAAGGATCAAAGACTGGAAGCACATGACAATCGGAAGTACTGCTACTACTGATTCAAACATACCTACTACTGTAGATACTCCCATTCCAAGGAACAGCAGAATAATCAGCCAGGGCAGACGCTTCTTCACACTTTCTGTAGTCTTTTCCTCCAGATCTTCCTCTGCGGTCAGACCACCGAGCTTTGCATAATCATCGCCCATTTCGTCATCTACTACTTCTACAATATCCTGTGCGGTAATAATACCGGCAATTGTACCATCTTCCAGTAATACAGGAATAGAATCCTCTGCATAATCCTTGATCTTCTCGATACAGTCACTGATCTTCTCATGGTCAAGTACATAAGGGTAAGAACGGCTGATGATATCTTCCAGATCCTCATGTTCTCTGGCAACAATCAGCTTCTGCAATTCGATAGCACCGTAAAATTTCTCTTCATCATCTATAACATATATGGTAGAAATGTTGTCATTTTCTCCTGCCTGATTGACCAGCTCCCGCATAGCCTGTCGAATGGTCAGATTGTTATGAATCACGATAAAGTTCGTGGTCATGCAGCTACCGATTTCCACATCTTCATAGGAAAGAAGAAGCTTCACATCCTTCACTGCATCCTGATCCAGCATGTTCACGATCTGATGCTTCGTTCTGTCATCCATATCCTCCAGAGCATCTACTGCATCATCGGAGTCCATCTCTGAAACTACCTTTGCCGCATTCTCCAGTGAAATCTCTTTGAAATAAGGTTCTGCATCATCCAGATAAGCAAAAATCTGTGCGATTCTCTGTACTCCCAGTATTGAATACAGTCTTTTTCTTTCTGATGCTGTCAGGCTGTCCAAAGCCTCTGCGATATCATTATCATGATAATCGGATAATTTATCCAGTAATTCTTCCTTAGGTAAATTACTTCTGATAATTCTGATCAGTTCATCTACATATTCCGGTCTTTTCATCATTCTTTCTGTCATTGCTGCCTCCAAATCTCTATGCAGCCCACAAAAGGGCGCAAAAAAACACCGCTTCAGAATTCCAAAGCAGACCAACAAGTTACCTGCTGTGATGTAAGGACTCTTCTGATACGGTGTTATAAAAGACACAACAACAAGAAATGCAGCTAGTCAATCTCCATAGACAGCCACACTTTCGCTATTACATTTATCGCACCGTACATTGTACTTCGTCCTGTACTATCGCAACTGTCCATGCAAATTCACCTCTGCTTTCTTAAATATAATTTTGACGTGACAAGTATATCATTTTGTATCTTCTATTTCAACTAAAAATTATAAGTAACTATTCAGAACCCCATGCGCAAAACCGCATCTTCGATGCTTATCTTTTGCTTATGTGGTTACTTCGCCATATAAATTGTGTCAAATATGCTTATAAATAAGCATATTCTGACTCAATTTGCATGGCTCTGAATAGTTACAATTATAACTGTATTCCAAATTCTTCCGGCAGGAATCTGGGGCATACATTCTCTAATGATGTAATTACAGATGCTGCGAGCCGGCTTCCTATCTCGACAGCTTCTCTCAGGGTTTTCCCATAGGTAAGACCGCTGGATACGCCTGCACAGAATGCATCTCCGGCGCCTGTAGTATCTTTTACACGCACCTTCTGGGGTGGGCAGATTCCTTTATCTCCTGTCAGGTCGGCATATACAGCACCATGGTCTCCCATAGTTACGATCATGGCTGGGATTTTGCCTAAGGTGACACGTTTAGCAAGAATCTCACAGAGTTCTTCCGGGGTCTTATCTGCATAATCTTCCATAAAGAACATGCCTGCTTCAAGCTGATTACAGATAAAGCAGTCAAAGTTCTGCAGGAAGTCTCTTCTTTCTACTGCTATGCTCATATTGCTTACAACACCAAAAAGTTTTTTATTATGTTTTTTGGAAAGTGCCACAACTTTTTTGATAATATCTCTGTCCATATCTACTTCAACAATAACAGAATCCGCATTGGCAAAGATTTCATCGCCTTTTTCCTCAAGAAGGTCAAGTATCGGCATAAGATTGGGTCTTTGTGAGATAGACCCTGCAAGATTGCCACTGTGGTCAAATACTGCAAGCCAGGTTCCCATTCCACCGGGTATTGTAAGTACGTAATCCGTGTTTACTTTATGATTGTTCAGCTTTCTGACTACGTCCTGACCTAGGGCACTGTCATCCACTATGCTGACAAATGTGGGTCTTAATTCTATATTGGCTATATCTTCCACAACATTGCGGCTTACTCCGCCATGAATATATTCTACATGTCCAACATTTCTTCCATCGGGTATATAGATATCATCCGGAAATCCCTTAATATCAACAAATACCGCACCAAAAACAACTATTCCCATACAAAACCTCACTTCTTCAGGCTCTTACAAAATAAATTCAAAGTCACGAATTGTACAATTCTGAATTCTCTAATATATACTTTCAATACCTGATTATTCATCTGGAAATATTATAAAGCATGTTGGCTGATTTGCAAAGCGAATTTGTATACTTTACATTTTGGGCTGTTATCTCAGTTTTTATATATGGCTATTTTTTCCGGGCTGCGCAGCATGTTATGCTCTGTTAATACGCTGCGGTAGCGGCAGATACTGAGGATAAAGCCGCACAGGGCAGCATATACAATGGAGTTGTAGAAGCCGTAGGTGAGGAAGGGCATGCATACTGTTGTGGAGGGGAATGCGCCAAGGTTCATGCCGATTCCAAGTGTACTCTCTGTCAGTAGCAGCATACCACATCCAAAACCGATCATCCTGCCCAGCTGATTACCTGCTTTGGCTGTAATTCCAAAGACCTTGATAATGAATGTTGCCAGCGCTGCAATCACTGCCAGTCCACATATCCAGCCATAGGATATGACAAGCTGCAGAATCATCCATTCTCTTCCAAATGCAAAGAAACTCTGTACAGGTCCTTCTCCTCCGGAGCTGCCAAGCCATCTGCATTCAGAAAGTGCTGCTCTGTGTATATTGTAAAAATAGCCTGCGCCCTGTGCATCTGATTGCGGATCAAGAAATGCAATCATACGCATCTTCTGATAATCTGCTGCACCAAAGAAATAGAAAAATACAGCACTCAGTATGGGCAATATGAAAGCTGCAAAGGCGCACACAGGCACTGCAATCTTTCGTTCTAATCGAAACCAGCCCTTCCAGAGTGCATATAGAATCATCCCATAGAATACAATCCAGATACACATGCTGGAAGATATGCTGCTCTGTAAAGAGAAAAAGAGTGGCAGAATCATATATGCGATTGCCCGCAGCAGACCTTTCATCCTGCTTCCTCTACAGGTGTATAATACTCCTGCGTATACCGGTATATACAGCATTGTCAGAATGGCAAAGCCACGCAGACGACCATTTATCCAGAGAGACATGCAGTTGAGCACGCCTGATTGTGCTCCCCAGTACACGAATAGAAATGCCGCAGTCATTATCCAGTAGCAGGCTTTCGCATAACGTGCCAGGAAACTGTAATCCAGATAACAGATTCCAATCATCACTGCCAATCCAATCATGGTATACAGACATTGCATTCCCGAAATGCCCGTTGCTGCATATTGAACCATAAGTCCACCCAGATTTAGTATGACAATCATAATAAAAGTTCTCCAGTCCATTCTTGGTCTGTGAATTCTGTCCAGTTCTACACCGATAGCAACAGGATCGCCCATACTTTGCACTGCAGCTGCAAGTGCCTGTTCATGTGTCATGCCTTCCTGTTCCAGTGCAGCAGTCGCATCTTCAATATGATCTGTTATCTCTCTGGCTATCCAGGCTCTGGCTTTCTTACACCTTACCTGTTCAAGCAAAGCTCTGATAAATTCATCCATTTCTTAGCCCTCCATGCACAGCACATTGGTAACTGCTGTCTGATATTCCTGCCATTCCTTCTTCTTATCCTTTAAATAATTTCTCCCATTCTTCGTAATACTGTAATATTTACGGGTTTTGCCATTCACCTCATTCTCATAGGAGGTAAGATATCCCTTCTCCTCCAGTGAATGAAGCAGAGGATACAAAGTACCCGCCTTTAGGCTGAATACATGATTGGAACGACTCTCCAGTGTCTCTATCATCTCATATCCATACATATCCTTCTCTTCAAGAAGCCGAAGCAATAACATTGAAGTACTCCCTGATACCAGGCTCTTATCAATTGCCATTTTCAATTCCTCTCTTTCTCATAATTATATATAGATTATCTATATATAATTATATGTAGATAATCTATATATGTCAAGCTCTATTTTACCCGATGATATAACTTTCAACTAAAAAATGCCCCTTCCATAGCAGCTTTATCCTGCTGTATGGAAAGGAGCATTTTCATTACTTATCTTCTGTTTTCTTTAACTTCTTTGTCTTTTTTACGGCTTTAGGTTTCTTAGGCTTTTTCTCATTATTCCTGTGTCTGCCTGCAAGCTTCCTGATCAGCAAGAGTAAAAGAACAACAACTGCTGCGCTCACAGCTATGATAATGATCTTCATTGTATTGGAACTTTCCTCTACAATGCAGAATGTACCGATTGCACCTTTCATGTCCGTCTGTAAATACTGTCCTCGCACTTTACTGTCAACCTGCTGCCATTCACCATCCAGATAGCTCCATACGGCTGCTTTTTTATATGGATTCAGAAGACGTACAGCAAGTGTGTCAGCTCCTGTTACTGTTGTATTTTCCAGAGATACCTGATATACGGTATAGTCGTTCTTACCTGTAACTTCCTGTGGTACTACCTCATCTGAAATAGTAGTATGAAGTATTGCATCTTCTGTGAAGATACCTTCTACCAGAACAAGTGCTTTCTTGTTCTCGCCCTCATCGGATGCCAGCATGTTACTTGTGTTGTCACTTTGTACAACAGTTACATTATCCTTATATTCGCCTTCGATTACAAGGTTGCCCGTCATAACCCGGTCAGATACATCCGGCCATACTCCATAGCAATTGTCTTTTGCAGGTGCCTGTGGGAATGTCAGCTTCGACAGACTGTCACCGTAAGCCAGCTCCTGTGTTCCCAGATACATATCATCAATCTTGAAAGTAACCTTCAGATGCCAGAAATCAGTAGGCATACCTTCTACAGCAAGCAATTCCTCATAGGTTATCGGCTCTGCGATTCCAATATAGCTGATATTATCAATACCATAGATGTCATCACCTACATAATAGTTATTCGTTACTGTAGTGGTGCTGTCCTGCTCATCTTCATCATTCAGTGCGATCTGTCCGGCAATTGCTCCATATCGTGCCTTGGCGTCTGTGATGTTTACCATAGAATAGCAGTCCTTGATATTCGTACCGTATCCGGCGATACCACCTACATTATTACCGCCAGTCAGGTTAGACAATGCATAACTGTTCCTGATCAGTGAAAGTGACTGTCCACATATACCACCTACATAATCACCTTCCGTACTTTCTACAGCACCATAGCCCTTACAATCTGTAATAACACCATACTTCATATATCCGGCAATACCGCCTGCACCATCTTTCTTGGATGTTACATAGCCCTGATTCGTGCTGCCATTAATGATACACATTGTAGTATAGCTGTCACCCAGTGAGAAATCTGTGCTGCCTGCCGCATTATCCTCAGGATCTTCTTCATCAATTGCCATTGATCCTGCTATACCACCTACATTAATATCGCCCTGTACAATACCCTTATTGGTACTGTTATCTACACGGCCGGTCGTTGCAGTCTCAATCTCTTCATCTGAGACATCTGAGTAGAAGTTCTTCTCATCATTGATATTATCCAGGTTGTCAATCTTATCTATAAACAGGTTAAAGACTACGTTCAACTGGTCATTCACTGCTTCCAGGTCATGATTTACCTTGTCTGAATAATTCGCTGCGTGATCGCTGATTGCCTTGATACTGTCAGACATACCTCTCAGCTGTGTATGCAGAGTATCCATATTATCATCAAACTCATCACCCAGCTTGGAGAAATTCAGATCAGACTGACCATTCAGGTAATTTACGATTCCCCTTGCTCCGGATGATGCACTATTTAAGCTGTCAATGATGCTCTGTACATGCTTGGAAGCCGTATCCAAGTCATCATGGGCTGCACTGGCTGCATCTTTGATATATGGAGCTTCAATACTTGCAATCAATGCAAGATCACTTAAAATCTCTGATGCTGCTGTTCCTGCCTCTGATGTATAATCCATCAGATTGGATACCTCGTTCATCAGGTCTTTCTTCTCAGCAGAGTTCAGGCTGTTCCAGTCCTTTACAGTGCCATCATCATCTGTAATAATCTGCCGGATCTTATCTACTGACATGCTGATATCATTAGATTTACCATTCAAAGTTCCTGCATTGGCATTGATTCTGTCCAGAGCATCCTGTGTTGCATCATTCTGATTCTGCTTCTGGAATGTAATCTGTGCAGATGCAGGTTCTGCATCACTCTTTAAATAGAATTCATAAGTCCATGTACCGGCAGATGCCTTACCCATGGAAATGGTATTTCCATTTTTGTCCTTCACAATAGGGGTTGAAGATACTGTATAACCGGAGTCGGGTGTTACTTTCAGTGTTACCTTCGTATCATTACCACCTGTGTATGCTGCGTCTCCGCCTGCATTGGAAGTCACCATCAGCTGTATCGGTTCATATTCTGCCGTAACTTCCACATCCTCTGCCGGCATGGTAAATGTATATCTCTTGGACTCTGTCTGATAAGATACCGCTGTGCCGGATACCGTCTTAACAGAAAGTGATTTCAGTCTGTAACCATTTCCTGTGGCACTGACCAGATATATCTCATCTCCCGGTTCTGCACTGGATGAGCTGGCTGTGATCACGCCACCAGTTCCTGATGTACAGGTAACCGTTTTCGTATCTGCTGATTTAACGAAAGTACCATACACTCTTAGAGCCACATTGCTATTCTTCGTCAACAGATAACGGTAGCTGTCACTGTCACCTTCCTGCGTCATATCGCTTTTAGGGACACTTTGAATCCCATGTGTCGCTCCTGCAACAACCTCGCTGATCTCCAGACAATTACCACTGTCCGGTATCTCATACCCAGAGTTTGGTGTCATTACAATATTGTACTGGTCTCCACTGGCTGCACTTCGGGTTGCTGTTACAGTACCACCTACTGTAGATTCCACATATACCAGAGAATTATCTGTCGTATCTCCTGTGTATTTGAAGGTTGCTGCCACAGTCACATCACTGGAGGGCATTGTAAATGTATATTCTCCTGCATTGGAGGTAGATGTGGTAGCATCATTGCCATTATATGTAACTCTATCTACCTTGTAGTTATAAGCTGCCACTGTATGTACTGTCACAGTATCTCCTGCTGCTGCCTGCTGACTTTCTACAGTCACTGTACCACCAGTTCCTGACACTGGTGTCACTTTATGAGTGTTGGATTTTTTATTGAATTGTCCTTCAACAATCACCGGCTTATTACCGGAAATATAAGAAGAACGGTTCACTGTCACCTTGTTATTGGTAAGTGACACAGAAGTGCCGCCAATACTTACACTGCCTCCACTAAGCTCATATCCGTTATAAGCCTCTGCCTCAATCTCTACCTGTCCATTGTCCTTGTCTGTAATGGTAATATTACCACCTTCATTGGACTTTGCAAGGAAGGCTCCCATGTAACTGTAAACAACTGACACAAGCACATTTTCCTTAGGCATGGTAAAGGTATAGGTGTTGTCTCCTGTCTGATTCGTGGTAATGCTCTTACCATTGGCATCTGTAACAGAGATTCCATTCAGTTCATATCCATTATCCGGCTTTGCAGTGATCGTAACAACTGCTCCTTCATCCGGGTTCACATTATCCGATGCAGCACTTCCACCTACACTGGAGGTCACTGACAACCTGCGATAATCTGTCTCATTATAAGCATTGGAAGACATTTTATCAGATATATTAAGATCCTCATTCAGCTTCTTAAGGGCATTATTCAGGTCTGTAAGAGAATTACCTGCCGCATCTGTGTTATTCATAATACCGGGCAGCATATCCAGTACACTCTCCATACGGTCTGTCAGGCTGTTGACCTGATCGATATTACTGTCTGTAAAATTGGATAATCTGTTAGATAACGTATCGCTCTGATCGATCACTGCGTCTGAATAATTCTTCAGTACATCTACATCATTCCGGATTACATTGGTTCCTTCTTCCATGTCATCCAGTGTCTGCTGTACCAGATCATGCAGCTTGTTCACAGCATCACGGATGGATTCTGCTGCATCAACCTCAATATATGGCTCCATCTGTCCAACGATACCACCTATGTCTTTTCTTCCATATACAGTACCATGGTTGGTACATAATGCTACAACACCGGACTGTCTGCCTACGATACCGCCTATATTGTAACCCGTGTGTTCATAACCAACCTTACCTACATTGGTACACCTCATGATCACACCCTTGGAAAAGCCGACAATACCACCAGTATCCACACCACTGGCAACCTTCACATCTGTCTCATTCTCACGGATATTCTGCAGGATATCGACACTGATCTCGTCATCCTCTTCTACCCACTGGGAATTATTATTGATATTCGCATAGTTAGAACAGTTATCTACCGTACCAAAATTCTTACCTACGATACCACCAGTATAATAATAGCCAGTCACCGTTCCTTTGGTTGTACAACGCTGAACCGTACCTGTTCCTTCATTAATGCCTACGATTCCAGCTGTCTCATACTTGCCTTCTACCAAACCCTGAAAAGTACAGTCACGGATCGTACCCCTGTTAATGCCACATACCGCACCAATGCATTGTTTCTCATCTTCTGAGGTCACATTACCGGACAGATACAGATTCTCAACAATACCGCCCTCTTCTACATAACGGAAGAAGCCCGTTACATAACCATTGCCATTATAGCGGTAGTTGGTTATCTTATGTCCATTACCTTTGAATACACCTCTAAATACCGGTATATTTAAAAAATCAGAACCTGCAAGATCAATATCCTGTGTAAGCTCAATGATCTTATTTCTCGACCATTCATCTATATGGCAGTTCTCTGCCAGTTCTTCCAGATCTCTGGCAGATGATATCTGTATTGTTTCCATCTGCGTATCTGCATCATCCTGCGTCTGTTCCTCCTGTGTGGTCTTAGCCATGACAGGATATACAGGTATCAGAGTACCCGCCATCACAAGTGCCAGGGAATAGGCACATATCCTTGTGAAAAACAATTTACTGATTATCTTCTTTTTCATCAATCAGTGCCTCCTCTCCTTCTTCTATATGGGCAGCATCCGCCAGTTCCTGACCATCTAACTGCTCAATCTTGCCAATCTTGACAAGGGCATTTACATCACCTTTGATAACACCATGGATTTCACAGGAAACAATACCATTAATCTGACCCTGTACATAACCATCCACCCTGACAAGCCCTGAGGTTTTCTCCATTTTAACCGGAACAGATACCTTAAAGGATGTATGGTCAATGACTTTTTCACCTAATAACAGGATCTGCGGCAGAACGAACATAACAAGTAAAATAGAAATAATCGTTCCCCGGCCAAGACACTGTCCGATACCGCAGATAGCACCATCTGATGACATTTGACCGATCAATACACCGGCAAGTACCATCATGGAACCTGATGTGATGATAGTCGGGAAAGCAAAGTTCATGGTTTCTATGATTGCATCCTTTTTGGACATCTTATCCTTTAATTCCATATATCTTCCTGAGATAACGATTGCATAGTCGATATTGGCACCCATCTGAATAGAACTTACAATCAGGTAGCTCATGAAGAACAGGTTGTTATGCTGTAATGCCGGGAATGCGAAGTTAATCCAGATAGCACCCTGAATAACCAGGATCAGAAGTACAGGCATACCTGCTGACTGGAAGGTAAACAGCAATACGACCAATACCGCCAGAATAGATACTACATTAACGACCTTATTATCAATCTGGAATGTCTTATATAAGTCATACTGGCTGGTTGATTCACCGGGAATCAGAATTGTTCCATCATAATATTTCTGAGCCATGGTATGCATTTCATCCAGGAATGCAAATGTCTCATCGCCCTCTTCAGGCAGTGTCAGATACACAAGGATACGGCTGTAATCCGCACCCTGCAGCTGATCCAGCGCAATCTGCATCTTCTCATGGGCATCCTCTAATGTATCATGCATATCATCATCCAATGTCACGTAACCTTCATCTACTTCATCATACAGGAACATGAACATATCAATCAGAGGCACACTATAAGAGGAGATACCATTCACAATCTTTGCATAATTCTCATCATTTACCGCATATGCCATATAAAGCAGCTCTGAAACTTCATAGTCCAGTTCTAGAAGCTCTGAGAAATCTCTTGCCGTCAGCTTATCTGTCAGCATGTAACCATCCATTGCCTCTGTGTTGGCAAGTCCCTGACAGTAATCAACCTCTGTCCTTGCTTCCAGGTCATTAATCAGCTTGCGCTCTTTCTCATAATCACCGGCAGGGATGACCAATGCTACCATATTGGTATCACCGAAACTCTCAGCAATCAATTCATCTGCAAGCTGCTGGTCATTCTGTACAGGTGTCTCAATCTGTGAATAACCATATACGAAAGGACACTTGGACTGGAATATGTATGCTACAATGATCAATGCCACAAATAAAGGAGGCACGATTAGTCTGGTATGATATGCAAATTTACCTACGAAAGGAATCTTTGGTACGAAATTCTTATGTTTCGTCTTATCCATTGCTTTACCAAATAACATCAGAAGTCCCGGCATCAGCAGGAATCCCGCGATCAAGCTCAAAATGACTGCCTTGATCAAACAGATTGCCATATCACGCCCAATACCATACTGCATGAACATCATGGCGATCAGACCACCAATCGTTGTCAAAGAACTGGAGCAGATCTCAGGAATCGCCTTACTCAGTGCGACAATATCAGCTTCCCTGATAGGCAATGTCTCATGCTCCTCTTTATATCTGTTACAGAAGATAACAGCATAGTCAATGGACAATGCCAGCTGCAGTACAACCGTTACCGAATTAGATACGAATGAAATTGTACCAAGCAGGAAGTTCGTGCCCATTGACAAAGCTGCGGCTGCAACGAAAGTCAACAGTAATACAGGAACTTCAGCGTAAGTCTGTGATGTGAAGATCAGTACCGTTACTACGATAATCGCAACCAGTACACTGATCGTATTCATCTCAGATTCAATCTGCTCTGCCGATGCATCACCCATGGATGTAGATACATAGATATCATATCCATCCAGACTCTCTTCTATCTCTTCCAGACCCTGAAGCGCCCTGTCATCTGTTTCTTCATATTTGAATGTAATAGAATACAGCGCCGAGAAATTGTTGAAATAATTCTCCGTACTGTCAAAATCCAGCATAATGACATCATCTCTTGCCTCGATATCATCTGCAATATCCTGTGCTTCATCATATGTGATGTTCGCTACCATTACCTTGGCAGAGCCGTAGGTAATAAACTGCTCTTCCATTAGGTTCAGACCCTGACTGGTCTCTGTCGTATCAGGCAAATATGCTGACAAAGAGTTCTCTACCTTGACCCAGCCCATTGCAACAACCGAGAATATGATTAATATTCCGAACAATAAGAAGAACAGGTTTCTTCTGTCTACGATAAAGGTTGCTACCTTTATCATAAAATTACTGTCCTGCTCTAGGCTTTCCTTTTCTTTTTTAGACACGTACATCTCTCCCTTTTTACAAAATTTGTAAACTTAACCCATATTAGTTTAGCACATTTTTATTGAAAAAACTGAAAATTATATAAATTTTATCTAAAACCGTCAATTCAAAAAAAGAAGTGCCATATTACGCTTTAGCACTTCTTATTCAGCGAATTGATTTTAGCAGTCACTTCTTTGGCTGCCCTTATATGTGTCAGTTTACTTGGATGCCAGTCTGCGCCGTAGCCTGCTTCAGCGGTATGAGGTTCAATATGCAGTGCAGTAATGCGCTCATCCCCTGTCTTTTGGCGATATAATTCTACTGCCTTTTGCACATACGGATATAATCTGTCTGTCATGATACCATAGACGCAAAGTATATATGCCCCCGGATTGTGACTGCGCACCTGCTGTATGAACTGTGCATAGCAGGCCGCATACTCCTCCTGCCTCTGTGCAATGTCTTTACAGTAGCTGTCATCATTGGTACCCAGATTGATCACCACAAAGTCTGGACAAAATCTGTCAAAATCCCATTTCTGCAGTGTAACAGCCACTCCATCCACCTTGCCTCTTGAATACCCGGTATCCTCGTATTTATCAGGCACAAGCTCTGTCAGCAGCTTCTCGTCTGACTCTGTATACCCTGAAATGATGCCATAACCGCTATAGGACACCATGCTGTAATCTGCATCAAGGCTCTGTGCCGTCAGATATGCATAGGAAGCTGTCTCATCCTCCGTTGCCGTAGAGAAATGATGCTCCGGATCATTATCATCCACGCCATATCCGCAGGTAATGGAATCTCCGATAAACTCAAGCTTTAACGGCTTGTCCGGTGTCGGACTGATAACATCTGTATCAGCCATTACAAATTCCTGTATTCCAACAATGGAATGCGGAGCTTCTGACAGTTTCACAATACGAACCGTAATCTCCTGTGGCTTGTCACTTCTCCAGACACAGTACGTTTTCTGCGGAACTTCAATCCGCTCATCTATGATACGTTCATTATTCACATAGACAGCGATTCTTGCATAATCGACATCCTGCTGAGTCTTAATCTTCTCGTATTGCTGCGTTTCCAGCTTCGTCAGGTCATCCCCTGCCAATACCACATCCAGAGAAGCTCCTCTGTACGTGAACTCTACTCCACTTCCTGATAAAGCACACCATATCGTGCCATTATCATCCGCGATCGTACGACCAATATATTTGATTTTTGCATCTGCTGCTCTCATTTACTGATTACCTTCCCTTTCCAGCCAACTGTGAAACATTATTCTCCCGTTAAATGAACTGTTATCATGTCATGGTGTACTGCCGGAAGAAACCGTTCAAATACATCCTTCGTCCGCATCTTCAGGCTGGATGTATTAATGCATGGATGACATCCGAGATATTCTCCCTGCAATACATCCTCATCTACCAGCAGCTGCACTGCATTCTCTTTATCATTCATAAGTCCCATAATACTCACTGAACCCGGTGTAATATCCAGAAGTCTCTCCATATCCTCCGGTGATGCAAAAGACAGTCTTGCACTGTTGATCTGGCTGGACAGCTCCTTCGTCTTGAATGGTTTATCTCCTGGCATCATAAGCAGATAGAAGTTTGTCTTTTGCCGGTTGCACAGGAAAAGATTCTTGCATATCGTAACCTGTAAGATTGCATCAATCTCATTACATGCTTCCATAGTATCTGTCTGCTCATGGTCTGTTCTTACATATTCTATACCCAGTGAATCCAGCAGGTCATATACTCGAATCTCTTTATCCAGTCTGCCCTGTGTATTTTCAGGTCTGCCCTTATATAATTCCATTATTTTGTCTCCTTATTCAGACCAAGCGTCTCGTTCATGCTTCCCATCCGATAGCCCAGAAGATCCAGTGTCACATAGGTAAATCCATATTCTTTGAACTTCTCAGCTATAAACTTACGGTTCTCTTCTTCCATCAGCTTGGAAAATTCAGATGGTTCAATCTCAATTCTTGCCATCATGCCGTGGATTCTGACTCTGACCTGATGAAAGCCCATGTCTAATAACAGCTGTTCTGCCTTATCTACCATACCAAGCTTCTCTTCTGTAATAGTCTCTCCATATACGAAACGGGAAGAAAGACAGGCAAAGGACTGCTTCTCCCAGGTCGGCAGATCCAGATATCTGGAAACAGCACGGATATCTGCCTTGGTAAACTGACATGCACGCAGCGGACTCTTAATCTCAAGCTCTGCTACAGCCTGTAAGCCTGGACGATAATCTCCATTATCATCCAGATTAGAACCTTCTACGATATTCTCAATATGATTTTCCTCTGCAATGGCACGGATTTTCTCAAATAATTCCTTCTTACACAGATAACAACGATTCTTTGGATTCTGTGCAAATCCATCTATATTTAATTCTTCTGATTCACAGATGAAATGAGCAATACCTTCCTTTTTACAGAAATCAATTGCTTCATTTAATTCTCTCTTTGGAAAAGAACATGACTGTGCAGTTACTGCAATTGCTTTATCTCCCAACGTATCATGGGCTACTTTTAATAGGAAAGTAGAATCTACTCCACTGGAAAAGGCAACTGCTACAGAATGCAATCCCCTCAGATATTCACGTAAATTCTCCAACTTCTCCATCTGTTCTCTTGTTATTTCACTCATATCCTTTAACACACCTTTCGTACTTGTTATCGTTACTATTCTCTACTTTTTCATGCTTCTTGTCAATTCCATTCTTCATGTCGTTTTTCACAGAACTTACACATATAGCACAAATTTCCATCACATTTTCCAACTATACTAAGCTCATAAAATCAAACAACACATATGTGAACCAAACATAATAAGGAGACATCAATATGAAAAGAATGAATCAATTTGTTTATGCCCTGCTGATTGGCTGTGTACTGCTGACAGGCTGTGGCAGTAACACCAATACAACAGAAACAAAAGAAGAAGTGATTTCAGATTCACAGGCAAACGCCTCTACTGAAGCAACTCAGAGTGAATCTGCCTCTGAGGAAGAAAATGATTCCGTTACAGGACGGATTGAAAGTATAGATGAAACATCCATTACACTCGCTGTTATGAACATGCCAGGCGGCGCAGCTCCTGATGGCAATGGCGGCGGCGACAAACCAAGCGGTGAAGCCCCCGATGGTAACGGCGGTGGTGACAAGCCAAACGGTGAAGCTCCCGATGGTAACGGTGCCCCACAAGCGCCTGATAATAACGCTGAGTCTGTAACAATCACTTTGACAGACAACACACTCTTCTATGATGAATCAGGCTCTGCGATCACTATAGATTCCTTAACTGAAGGTACTACAGTAACTGTTGCAACAGATGCAGATGGTAATGCAATCTCTGTAACAATCACTACTCTTTCAGCTATGGGCGGAGGTATGGGAGGCGGTCAATCCGCCCCTTCCTCTTATGAAGCAGTGAACACATACAGCGAAGATACCTCTATCTCCAATGAAAGCATCTCCTCTACAGGTACAGATGAGAATGCCATCCTGGTAACAAATCAGGCTAATGTATCCCTCGACAATGTAACAATTGACAGAACTTCATCAGACAGCACAGGCGGGGATTCCTCCAGTTTCTACGGAGTAGGTGCCGCCGTTCTTGCTACTGACGGAACTGTTAATATTTCCAACAGTACGATTACAACCAATGCTTCCGGCGGCGCAGGTATATTCGCTTATGGAGATGGCGTAGCCAATGTATCTGATACAACGATCAATACAACGCAGGATACTTCTGGCGGTATTCACGTAGCAGGCGGTGGTACTCTGCACGCTACAAATCTGACTGTAGAGACCAATGGTGGCTCTGCTGCTGCAATCCGTTCTGACAGAGGTGGCGGAACAATGACTGTAAATGGTGGCAGTTATACTTCTAATGGCTCAGGCTCACCTGCTGTATACTGTACTGCAGATATTGATATTCAGAATGCTACACTGACAGCTACCTGTTCAGAAGCAGTATGTATTGAAGGTCTTAATTCTCTGAAGCTTACAGACTGTGATCTGACTGGTGATATGCCGGAAAATGAACAGAATGACTGTACCTGGACTGTTATCCTCTACCAGAGCATGTCTGGTGACTCCGAAGTAGGTAACAGTACTTTCAGTATGACAGGCGGCTCGCTCACTTCCAAAAATGGCGGTCTGTTCTATACAACCAATACAGAAAGTACTTTCTATCTGTCTGATGTAGATATTACCTATTCTGACAGCAATGATTTCTTCCTGAAATGCACAGGTAATTCCAATGCAAGAGGCTGGGGACAAAGCGGTGCCAACGGTGCTGACTGTATATTCACAGCAGATAATCAGGATATGACAGGTGATGTAATCTGGGACAGCATCAGTGACCTTGACTTCGACATGGTAAATGGAAGTACACTGATTGGTGCTTTCGTTCAGGATGAAAGCAATGCCGGCAATGGTGGCAATGGCTACGCTAACCTCACTATTGACAAGACATCTACGTGGATTGTAACCGGTGACAGCACGCTTAGCAGTCTGACCAATCATGGACTGATCGAAGATGCCGACGGCAAGACAGTTACGATTAAAGATACAAATGGTAATGTACTCGTAGACGGCACAAGCAATTACACAATTACGGTAGAGTCCTATACAGAGGCATAATTTCTCCCCTTTTCCCCGAAAAAGGCACGATATATCCACTTTACAGATACATCGTGCCTTTTTATACTCATATCGGGCGTATTCCAAGGGCTTTCAACCACTTATGAGCAAGCTCATGTGGTATCACAAACTATATACTTCCGTATACTTTTTCTTGAAATAATCAATAATCGGCTGTGCGCTGACTTCCTTACCGCATACCTTCTCTATGACTTCTTTCGGTAAGCGGGTGCTTCCATACTGGTGAATCTTCTCATTGAGCCATTTGGTAATCTCACCAATCCTGCCCTCTCGCAGAATGGTGTCTACATCGCCGAGCTCTTTGGTGATCTCTTCGAGATACATACCATCATAGATATTGCCCAGAAGGTAAGATGGGAAATATCCAAAAGATCCATCTGACCAGTGCATATCCTGTAAAATACCTTCTGCATCATTTGCAGGTGTAATCTGCAGGTATTCCTGCATTTTCTCATTCCAAAGCTTCGGCAATTCCTCTACAGACACGCCATCACGGAAGATTGCCTTCTCCAGCTCATAACGGATAATGATATGGAAACAATAAGTAAGCTCATCTGCTTCTGTACGGATCAGACTGTTTCTGACATGATTAATCTCATGATAGAACTCATCCAGGCTGATTTCCTTGAACTTGGGAAGCAATGCGCCAAGCTTCTCATAAATCGGTACCCAGAAATTCTTATTTCTCCCCAGTACATTCTCATAGAATCTTGACTGGCTCTCATGAATACCACAATAGCGGCAGCTTCCTGCTATCGTACCATCATAGGCAGGATTCACGTTCTGCTCAAAGATTGCATGTCCACCCTCATGAATCGCTGAATACATGGAACTGAGCGCATCATTCTCATAATAATGGTTCGTTACACGTACATCTCTGGATGAGAAATTAAGCGTAAATGGATGCTCTGTCTCCCCTACAGTACCCGCTTCCCAGTTGAAGCCTATATAATCCAGAAGAAGCTTCTGTACCTTCTTCTGCTCTTCTACTTCATATTTACCTGAAAACCTGGAATCATCCGGCTGTTTAGCCGCCAGAACCTTCTGTACAAAAGGCACCAGCTCCCGCTTCAAGTCATCAAAAAGCTTATCAATTGTAGCAGAGTCCATACCTTCCTCGAACTGATTCAGAAGTACATCATATACTTCTTCTCCGGGATTCGTATATCCTGCCATCTTCTTTGTCATTTCAATGATCTTCTGTAGATGCGGTGCAAAAATAGAGAAATCAGAAGCTCTCTTTGCTTCTTTCCAGGCATTACCTGACTCAGATTTCTCCTGAACGAATTCTTCATAGAAATCTGCCGGGATTCTCTGATTCTCATCATAATCACGTTTCATTCTCTTCACAATAAACTGCCACATATCATCCAGCTTATCAAACTCTTCCGGTCTGGATAACTCTTCCAGCATATCGCCCAGTTCTTTTGCTGTGGAAAGCTTGAACATTTCTGTTGAAAAATATGTCATAGCCTGTGCATGCCCTTCAAATCCAAGCTTGGGCATCACGGTCTCCATATCCCAATTCAGTAACGTAACTACATGTTCATACTGATTCATCTTTGTGATATACTCTTTTAAATTCTGTAATGTATCGCTCATCTTAAACCTCGTTTCTATACTTCCAATTTATATACCGCATGGGCTGATGCCTCATGCAGTTCACAGCCTTTCCTTGGCTGCAGATCATAATATACCTCTTCTTCATATGGATAAACAACCAGTGTCAGATACTTGGGATATCCGTAACGCTTCAATGCCACAGTCCAGTCCTCACCATTAGAAAACCAGTCTGTCAGCAATTTACCATCCTGATACAGCTGCGCCCTGTTGCCGCCATAATTCATTGTCAGATATACATCCTGCAGATAATCTTCTGAAGTATCATCTGCATATTCATCCCGCACTTTATCATAAGTAAGCTGTAATTCATAGACTTTGCAGACGTTATGTGCCTTTTCCTGCTCCAGTATACTCTGTATTGCATATGCAGGAGGTTGTGTCTGTGATGTCTCCCTGGTTGCAACTGACACCTGTGTCATAATATCTGGTGGCAGGACATACATATCCGCAGGCTCTCCTGCCTCTTCATAGATTCTCACACGCTCCTCTTCCTCACCGGCTATCAGATACAATACACCATCCTGTTCGTACAAAGGATGTTCCGTAATATACAGTCTATTGCCAAATACATAAGCATGCTCTGCATCTTCCCTGCTCAGAACTACAATATTGTCATAAGGTTTGCCCTCATAGTCAAAATACGGCTTCTGACCATTATCATTATTATAGAAGAAATATCTGCTGCCGATTCTTGTAAGAAGTGATGCATTGGTGCTTATCAGTCTGCTCTCTCCCATCTGCAAGCCAAAAGGAATTACGGCACACTGATCCGCCTCGCAGCACAGATCATGCAGTACAAGCGGCTCCTGACCAATTCCTGTAATCTCTACATTCAGCCCCTGGATTGGCTGCATATGGCGCAGTCTCTGATGATTGTTAATAAAGAGAAATCCACCCTTAGTCTCCTCACAATAACGCACACTTACTCTCGGCGTTGTCATATCTTCTGCATCCTGTGACTGCTCCTCTGGGAAAAAGGCTGCTGCCGATGCCAGTTCTTCTTCAAAGGCATGAATCATCAAATGCAGCATTTTCAGTTTGTGATAACTGTCATGAATCTGTCCCGATTCACGAATGCATGTCTGGAAATCATAACTCTTTACCGGAAGATCATTGAAATATCCAGTCTCTCTGGCTTCCTGCAATGTGGTGTCTTTTCCATCAGGATTCACACCACCATGATACATGTAATATCCCAGCAGATTTGCTCCTGCCCCCAGCATACACCATGCCTGTGCCTGAATATCCTCAGGATATGGATAGGTTCTTCTAAGTGCTGTCACCTGAAGTCCTCCACCCAGCTCTGCTGTAAGATAGGGATTGTCTTCCTTGGAGAATGTACAGTCTGCGCCCTGATCAATTGCAAGATCCGCTCCAATGTTCTCATCCTGTCTGAATGGCATCATCAAAAAGTTCTCACACGCCGGCATCTCATGGGTATGCCCTGCCCAGGGTGCATCCACATATCCACCCAGTACAGGCAGAGTCTCTCCCTCCAGAACAATTGCGCCACCCCAGCCGGTTGCTGTATAATATGGCACTTCATATCCAAGCTTCAAAGCAAGCCTCTTGAGACTCTTCATATGCTCTACACCACGGCTTTTATCAGAAGGTCCTCCTGCATGGCAATATTCGTTCTCCAGCTGAATGCCAATAATAGGACCTCCATCCTTGCACATTTCACCTTTAATCTCCTGTGCAAGCCTTGTCCAGAACTGCTCTACATACTGCATATACAGGGCATCATTTGTTCTTGTCTCATGTTCCCTTGATGCTCCCTCTATATAGCCCAGACCATTATGTCCAAGCTCTGCTACCAGCCAGTCCGGGAAACCGCCATTTCTTGCCTCACCATGTGCCCAGGGTCCGATACGCAGCCATACCGGCATATCCAGCTTCTTACAAAGCTCCAAAAACGTCCTGATATCCCTGCTTCCGCCAAAATCCCATTCTCCCTTGTGTTCTTCATGGTGATTCCAGAATACATAAGTAGCCAGAATATCTACCCCGCCTGCCTTCATTTTCAGAATCGCTTCTTCCCACTCCGCAGGCATCCATCTGGAGAAATGAAATTCTCCCATAACAGGCAGAATTGCCCTGCCATTCTTCGTTAAATAACGGTTATTGACCCCATAAACATTTCCCTGTTTATCTTTGCCACCCATATTTGTATTTATTTTCAGTGGCTGTGTCTGTTCTATATGAATCCGCATGCCTGTATCCTTCTTTCTTTTATCCAATACTTATTCATTATAACAGATATTTAACTGATTACCACTGTATAAATTTTATATACCACTAATAATTTGAGGAATAGATTGTCACATACTTATCCTGTCCCGCATTATTCAATGTTACCGCAGCATCTCCTGTCATGGGGTCTTCGATTGCTACACGGATCTTCGCCACATCATCAGGCAGTTGTCCACTCCACTGTACTTTCAGGTTCATATCAGGCATTATATCTGAAAGATTCATATCCAACTGCTGTTTCTCTATGAAATTATTCTCTTCATCATAGAAGTACAGGTACACAGCCCAATCCTCATACATGGGTGCGATTCCCTGATTATTCCACGTAACGGCTATATCCCATATACCCGATAATCTGTTTCTCTTCACAGCTGCCTTACTGATACCAAGCTTATATCCAAGCAATTCACGGATGACTGCTGCTTCCTGCTGGTACTGTGGCGCTTCTAATGCATGGGGAACCTTAGGTCCTATGAAGCTCATATGAGACTGACGGATCAGGCTTTTGGTCGTATCCATATCTGTTACCAGCAGTTCTTCCCAGCTTCTTACACTGGTAAACTCTCCACCTACTGCTGCCTTTTTGTAGAAATCCGGTATGGCATATAAGGTATGCGCCTTGGCAGGCTCTGTATATACGCCTCCATCATTTAACCATTCCAGCCATTCATTGGTATCCTCTGCTTCTCCTGTCATATCATTATAGACACCCAGGCCATATTCTTTTACTCCAAGGAAAGGTCTTCGCATCATAAGCTGTACATCCGGAAAAGCCTCTACATACTGGTCTACATACTGCATACAGACAGATTCCTCTGGAACGGGAACAATGCCTTCACCAGATTTCACATGCCACTCGCCCCAGTGCCCCAGACTGCCAAGCTGTACATAGCTTAAAAATCCCGGTCTTACTTCCTCAAATGCCTCTGCAATCTTCTGCAATACCTTGCCATGTGCCTCTATCAGATCCGGATTGGCATAGTTAGGGGAATATCCCTTACCATACGAAGTATCATAAAAAGTCCCATCTCTGGTCTTCTCATACAGCCACTGTGGGATATCCATATGTTCTTCCTGCCCAGGTACATCACATAACAGCCGGAACACTGCATGCTTCCCCTGACTTGCATACTCCTGTGCCTGATTCTCATTTATTAATGTTGTAAAATCATACACCCCCTCCTGCGGTTCGATATCGCTCCATGTCATACCAATGTACACCAGCGTATTCTCACCCACAGCGTCAGGATAGTCTGCACTCACCGCATATCCAATCAAAGGATTATACAGTATTTCCTGTTCATTCTCATCTGTGTATATGGATGTTTGTATGATAATTTTGTTATATACAATAATCAGGATAAGTACTGTTAAAATCAAAAATAAGATGCCTTTTCCAATATTTTTATTAGCCATGGTATTCCCCATTAAACTGAACAAAGGATGTATTCTTGACATTTGGATTCTGCTGTATCTTCTCTGCAATTACCATCTGTGTGTCTCTGCACTCCACCTGAATCGTCATCTCTGTCAGTTCATTACGGAGAATCTTGGATTTTACCTGATATCTGGTCTTGTTAAGCTCACGCAGAATCTCATCCCCTGTCTCAGCTCCGACATACTGTACCATCAGAATATATGTCTGTGTTCTTGACTTCTTACTGAAACATACTGCGATAAATACCGTCATAACTACAAAACCGACCAGTACCAGTATGTACATGCTGGCACCCAGTGTAATGCCTGATGTGATTGCCCAGAACATATACAGAAGATCCAGCGGCTCTTTGATAGCAGTACGATAACGTACAATAGAAAGAGCACCTACCATACCAAGTGAGATCACGATATTCGTGGAAATTGCCAATGTTACCATACAGGTAAGGCATGTCATTCCCACCAGTGTCAGTGCGTAAGACCGGCTGTAGATGACTCCGTTATAGAACTTCTTGTATACAAGGTATATGCAAACCCCAAGCAATACTGCCAGAAGCATGTTAATGATAATACCGCTCATGGTATCCCATGATACTGACTGGACGAAATTATCCGATTCCAGTACTGACTTTTTGATCATATCTTTTACGCTCATTGTAATAACCTAACCTCTCGTTATATTAAAATGCCTTTTCTCTCTATCTTGTGATCACAGCACATCACATACTTGGATGCTGCCGTATACTCTGCCTCACTTGTTGTCAGCAGATCCTTAATAAAATCTGGAAGCAGCTGTGTATACTTTACTTCCATAATCAGCTCATTCGGCTTCATGACTGACCAGGATGGCAGCTCTGGATCAAACAGATCTCCCATAAGAGCCGTTTCCTGCAAATGATAGTCAAAAGTGATCCGCACATTTCCCGGTTCAAATACATAAGGAACTCTCTCATAATCAACAATTACTCTGGGGCGTAGAAAGTTTGTCACACATTCATAGTAAAAAGTCTGACATACCTCTTCCTTTCTTTCCCTGAGTATCTCATAATTTCCTGCAAGAATATTCCTTACTTCTTCTGTGGTCAGCCTGGCTGACTGTTTGTAAATGTAGGCTCCCTGCTTATGCTTGCATTCCAGCTTGATCAACTCATCACTGTAATTATAGAATCGTATTCTGTACTTCTTTCTGACCGCAGTACCCATCTGCTTCTCTTCATACGCACTGTTCCAGTAATCATCAAAATACAAACTGCGTATCTGGTAAATTCCATTCTCGGTATTGTTATCCCTGTCCAGAAACATATCAAGGCGTGCCATCATAATATCCTTATACGCCTGTGTGATCCTGTACTTGAGTTCATGCCGGAAATTCTGCTTATTCGTCATTGGCACCATCCTCCACAATACTGCCATCTTCCAGATAGTAGAAGCATTTGATACCGTATTGCTTCCCTTCTTCTGCCATGTAAGTATCGAATGCGTACTGTTCTCTTCCTGATTCATTGGTTGCCTTTACACGAATATAATATTTACCCGGTTCCAGCTGCACCGGCATGGTAATCATTGGTGAATGCAGATTACTTTCCTCATACAAAACAGTAGTAAATGTGTAAGTATCAGACAATTGCACAGTATAGGTAATGTCTTCTCCCTGGAAATCATAAGAAATATCCCACTCCAGATGCAGTCCGTCCGCATTCTCCTGCGGGACTCCTATATAAAAGGGCTGTGGTTTCTCATAGCTTTCCAAATATTTCTGGTAATTAATTTCTATTTCTTTTGGAAATTCTTCCAGAACCTGCTGTCTCTCTTCATAAGTAAGCCGCATATACAAAACATCCGGCAGTCTCCACAAATACGGTTCAATCAACTTATTATACTTTTGTGCCAGCTGCGTCAGTTTATCTTCTGTCAGTAAATTTCTGTACAGCAGGATTCTTTCATCCAGCTTGGCACGCAGCTCCTGAGACTTGAAAATTCTTCTGAATAAAGTATTGCCCCAGTAATTACTGATTCCATTCTCCCATTCCAGACCACTTCTGCTTCCTGTAAAAGTGCTTTCCAACGTAGCAAAGGAACCATCATTATCCCATGATATAAAATACCACTTATCCACATTTAGCGGACTGTATAAGAACACGTTTCTGGACTGTGTATCTTTATTCCCTACCAATATATGAAACGCAAGCCAGGATAAAACATTTTCCTCATCAAACCATTTGGCAAAGGTCTCTTCAATTGGCTTGGAGGTATCGTTCACATCATCCAGCATTTCTATCATCTTACTATGATCGTTATCTCCCTTGATCTCCAGATATTCTTCAAAGGAATCCGCATCATACCCCGCATCACTGGAAAGTCTGATAATATCTTCATATCTCTGGAATTCAAAGAAATTAACCTTATACAGTTGTCCGTTCTTATCCAGTCCATGCATCTTCAGATATGTCTTATTAATCTGCTCTACCTGTGTATACAGACCATAATCTTCGTATTCACCGCTTCCACCTTTTGTCATATCCTTCACATACAGATGGACAAATTGTGTTCTTGCGCTCATCATTCCCGGTAAATCCTTCATCAGGTCATAGCACAGTTTATTACGAAAGCGGAGCCCTTCACTCATATGCTTATTCAGGTTAATGATTTTCTGATTCTGATAGCTGCCCTTGCCATCCCTGATCCTAATCTTATAATTCTTCTGTGCGTTACTGCTGGAAGACTGTCCTCTGATGGACACTGTTACATTAGGTGTTGCAGCCTCGTATCCAAATTCACCCAGAACAGGTCCTGATTCATTTCCTACTTTAAGAGTACCCTCTACCTTATATCTGTCCACTCCCATAGACTCATAATCATATACAGAATACTGATTGATCTCTGTCCATGTGTGATTCGTTCCCTCTGATGCATTCCCTGACTGTACAGTCAGATACATGGTCACAACCTGATCGTCCTTCGTCTGTTCGTACAGGGCATCATTATCTGTAATGGGCAGATTTCCCGTCTGCGTGTATCTGTTATCCTCGCCAAGTCCTGTCTGCTCCTGTGTTTCTTCCACGACCTCTGTCATATCCTGCTGTGTACTCTCTTTACTGGAACCACAGGCTGTCAGCAGTGCCATTCCAAGTAAGGGAATCACCATACATTTTATATTAAATCTTCTCTTTTTCACAATATCTCTCCTCCAGCTTCCTGCTTAATCTCGCTGCCGGACCAGTCTTTTTACTCTGTATTAATGGCTGTTTACTGATTACATGGTAATCCAGCTTCTTCAGATAGCTGATTAACCTCATAAGTGCCGTCGCCGTAAATATGATTCCTGCTATCAGAAAGCCAAATCCGTAATATCTGGAATCTCCATTCATCGTAAACCAGGTTCCCAGTACACTGCACACTGCATATGCCACGGAACTTAATAAGGCTCCCACATTGTCTGCGAAATACAAAGACATAAGCATAATACAGTTGCCAGTGGCATAGAATGCATAGCCCACACACAATACTCTGTATATACCAAGCATTTCCTCTGTAAAGCCAAATGGCAGACGCGGTATCAGCAGCGTTCCGCCTACGATAAATACAACCGTTGCAAAGAACTGCTTTGCGAAAGCGTAGCTTAATTCCTTTAACAGAGTCTCTATCATATCATCTCTGGCATTCTCTATATCAATCAATGTACCGCCATGATTAAAAAGCCCAAAGTATATCTGATATTTCGGATAGAAATTCACTTCTACTGACGTTACGAAATTGATGGTTGTGATCAATATGGATAAAAAGGCAAAAAGTGCTGGAACATCATATCCCGGTGCTGAATAGAACAGTCCCTTGATCTGTACTCCGATAGGACTTGCCCACATCAGAATCAGATGAATATACAGACCAATCCCGATACAGGTTCCTACGCCCATAAGCTGTGGATATCTGTCGATCCATTCCATAAAAGCCAGTGAAGTTCCCCGTCCCTGAGGGAAATACTGAATTAACAGTCTGTAATACCATACCAGCATAATTCCATATGCAATGATAACACAGCCAAACAGTGATAACACGGGATCTGCGCCTGCTCTCACAAGTAGATATCCTGCTGCCAGCCCTGCGACTACCGCCATCAGAAAAGTAAGCAGAATCCCTTTATAATCTTTTACTGCTGTCAGATAATTAATCTCCTGCCATACAACAATCAGTTCCATGAACAGAATAAAACAGCATAGCTGATGCACCGGCTCTATACCTGAGAATAACAGGAAAATCCCATATCCTAATCCTCCGATTACATACGTCAGTGCTGTACTTCCATAGAAGGATGGCATAATCCTGTCATCCTGGTTCATATACAACATGTCTGCCGTATAGCGTGTCGTAATCATGGATAAAAGGTTAGTCACCAGCAACGAAGCCAGCAGACTGTATGTAATCATACAGATCAGCAGCTCCTGCATATCTTTGGCAGTCCCTGCAAAGGTCGCAATCATACGCACTCCTGCCAGCAGCACCATACCCAGCAGCATGGGACCTGTACACACGATTCCTGCGTAACCATACGCCCTGATCAGCGCAAACAGACCTTTTTTAGAAAAAAGCTTCTTTAATTCAAACCCGATTCCTGCCATCTTACATTATCACTTCCTTATACAGTTCTCTGTACTGGTTCATACTGATCTCATGTGTATAGTAGCGCTCCACACGTTTCTGTGCGATAACGCCCATCTTATTTCTCATCTCCGTATCCAGACACATTCTCTCCATTGCATTGGCAAGTTCTTCACGATGCATCGGTGGAACAAGAAAGCCTGCCTGTCCCAGTTCATCCTGTGTCCTTCCATAGATCAGCTCTCTACAGCATCCTACATCTGTCGTAACTGCCGGTCTTGCCGCTGCAAAGGACTCCAATACCGACAGTGGCTGACCTTCTGAAATACTGGTCAATATCGTAAAATCAAATTTCTCCATATATTCTACAACGTTGACAGGACCTGTGAAAATGATGTCTTTTACTCCCAGCATTTCTATCAGCTGCACGCATTCTTCCTTATACTCAGGGTCATCTACATCTCCCAGTATATATAATCTTACCTTATCAATACGCATCTTCAATTCTGTGAATGCATAAATCATTGTCTTGATATCTTTGATCTTGGCTATTCGGACTACTGCTCCAATGTTGACCCAGTCCTGTGTCTGTGGTGCCGGAATATTGACAAATCGCTCATAATGGACACCGTTACCAATTACACGAAGCTTATTCTCATCACAGCCAAGCCCCTTTTGTATCTGACTTGCTCTCTCAAACAGAGAAGTCACATAATCAGCATAGGTATAGGCACAGTTGGAGAAATTATAGAACAGATTGATCCACTGCTTACGCAGGCTTGGCAGTACCCACTTGGCACGCAGCAATTCTTCTTCTCTCTCTCTGGTATAAATACCATGTTCTGTCAGGATAAAAGGCTTATTATACTTCCATTTGCCAAGGCTTCCCAGAATACCACTGTATCCGGTCGCTGTCGCATGATAGATGTCAGCCTGTGGAACCTGCTGTGTCAGCAGATACAGCTCAGGAAGCATCATGGAACGCACTGTATGGAAATAATCCGCAAATGCAATATAAGGATATTTCTCATGACATGCATTCTTCACCACTTCCAGAAACTGATAGCCCATCAGCATGGACAAAGGATTAATCTTGTTATTCTGAAACATTTCAAATAAAATGCTCCAGTCCGTATTTTCCCCTGAGATTAAAGTCTGCAATGCATGCAGTTCTTCTTCTTTCAGATTTCTGTGGTGCATTCTGCCCTGACTGTCCATACGCAGTGCATCATCCAGAAATACCTGATGTACTCCAACCACATTGTCAGGTAACTTATACTTGAATTTATCTTTATCCTTGCTCTGTGCACCTATGCACCATAGGACAAATTCATGCTTTTTCATAGCCTGTATATATTGATGTGTCCAAGAGGAAACGCCACCAAACACATAGGGGTAGCTTCCTTCTAATATCATACAGATTCTCACTTTTCTAACCTCTTCTACTCATATGTGATCTCTACATGGGATTGTGTGGCAGTCAGAAGATACAGACTTCCTGTCAAAGGTTCGCAGGTTCCTCCTACAACAGTTAACGTCCTGCCTTCCTGTGGCTGCGCTATCCTTACCATCAGATATGCTTTCTCATAAAAGCCACCCAGATCAAAACGAATGCCATTTTCCACTTCGGTTCTGTGAATGGACAATCCCGCATAATTCTCTACTGCATCTGCCATACCGCTTCCGGTTACGTTCTGGATATCCGGTGCCGCAGTATAGATATAGGACAGATACTGATCCAGATTCTCATGCATTTTCTTCCATCCAAGCTCAGCTCCTCTGTCTTCATCCAGAACATCATCGGGATGCATAAAATGTGACTGCACATAATGATAGTTCAACTCCGAGAACGCGATCAGATAGGTATAATCATCCATAATCGCCCCGGATGTAATACGTGGTGTCTCAATCAGTCCATCCTCTCCAATTCCATATTCCTGTTCATATACGCAGTCACCCGGTAAATAGGTAGACGCAATCGCACGAATGCCCGGCATGGATTCCTTTAATGCCTTTCTTCCTTCCTGTGACAGAATATTAGAGGGTGGTACATAGACTGTAAACTTCTGTTCCGGAAATATCTCACTGGAGAACTCTCCCAGTTCGGTAATCGCTTTCTCCATATCTTCCGTAGACTTCCATAATATATAGCCATCATAGAGTCCCTTATAGTCAAAATTCTCCAGACATAACGGCATATGATTATAACCATGGAAGCCCAGTTCACCACCATGATTGAGAAGCATATTGCCAAAAAAGCGGAAACGCTCTGTAGATTCTGTCCTTGTGAACGGCTCTTCTACGATATCAGAGTAATCTTCAATAATCATACCAGTATGCACAATTCCATATTTATCTTCCCAGTCCAGTATGTCTTCCCACCATACATTCGTATAGAAATTACTGATATCCATTCCATATTCCTGTTTGATATATTTGCCATTGCCTGATGGAACCGGAGCCGGGAAATCATCCAGATAAAATGCCGACGCATTGATAACCGGATATACACTGATATCATCCAGCAGACTATATGCTGCTGACAAGATACCTCTTGCTGATTTACCAGTCATTGTCTGATTCATGATTACAAATCTGCCTTTTCCATAATCATATTCCCATAAAAGAGGCAAGTCGCTATCCATGGCATAAACATATGTCTGACAATCCTGATCCAGCAGCACATTCAGACTTGACTGATAGACATCATCATAAGCGAACTGGCGATTCTTTGCCCCTATCATGAATTCCCCATCCACATAGAAGCCACCGACTGAACCATAACTGTCTGCTCCCTCAAGTATTCCCATTTTACCTGCAATTACCTGCAAATTGGAGCATACGTCAAAAGTAGCCATATTCATCATACAGCCACCCTGCTTCACCCAGTCAGACAATACGGATATCTGCTCTCCCATCATATCCAGATCTGTAAAACAGATTACCGCCTTATGGTACTGTGCAATCTGTTCTCTGAACTCTTCTTTCTCTACATCTTCTACGTATACTATTTCATAGGATTGACGCATATCACTAAGAATCTGTTCCATTTCTGATGCAAAGTCAGCAGAATTGCTTTCCCGTCTGGATACAAACAGTACAGTATCCGGTATCTCTATTGTTGGTCTGGTTCTTTCATTTTGGGCAATTTCCTGATCTCCTTTCAGAAAATTCTCCGCTACTCCCATTCTTTCCAGAAAAATTATGACAGCTACAACAGTCAATGCCAACAGAGGCCATAACATATTCCAATTCTTTTTTACTCTCTTAAACATGATCTGTATCCCTCACTCTCAGTTCCAGAATGAAAGCCATTCCTTGCCTTCATGACTTAGATAAATACCATTCTTCCTGATCGTATCCAGCATATTCTGAAATGATGCATAATCTCTTATATTATCGTAATAGTGTCCATACAGCATATAGAGTCTCTCATCTGCCGGATATTCCAAGGCTGCCTGTTGCAGCAGTTCTCCCGCTTCCTCATTATTCTCAAGAATCAGATCATTTTCAATTGCAGTGAAAATAAGCCTGCCCTTCTTATTACTGCCCCTCAGTGCAAAATAATCTGTCAGAAGGCTTCCAAGTCTCTTTCTATACACAGTTACGATATTGCCGGATAACAGTCCACTGTCAATAAATTCCTGCAAAAACAGGATAAATTCTCGCAAAAATGCTTCGTCCTTATGTTCTTTATAGGTTTTCTCATATTGCTGCAGCTTCTTCTCATACTCCGTCTGTATCTCCATCATCATTGTTGTTGCATAATGGGTGACTTCTGTATCATCACTGTTTCTTGCCTTTTGCAGAATCGCAATATATTCATTCGGATTCTTGTGAAGGATGTCCAGCATCAGAGAATGACGTACTTTGGCATCATTCACCAGCAATGCTTCCTCCAGTGGGACCACCTGCTCCTGTTCATTCTCCTCAACCTGGATTCTCTGATATCTGCCCTTCATAATATCCTTGGGCTTCATATCCGTATCGCGTCCACCCAGCCTGTGTCTGCGGTCTTCATACAGACGTACTCCATAGCATACAGCTCCAAAGAAAGGCACTGCATAAACAAGCGGCATCACATTTTCCCGTCTGACTGTCGCGACATGCTTTCTATGAAATGTCACTACGATACATACCACAATGTGAAGCAATATTAAGATCATTACAAGTATCATTTGATTTCTCATACTCACACCAGTTTAATATTTCTCTGCAATTTCTACTTCTACACCATTCTTCTTCATACGGTTTTCGATTGCTTCCAGATTATTCCTGTCTGCCTGTGACAACAGGATATATACCTTGCCATCTTCTCCAAGTCCAAGGATATCATTCTTTCTCGTCACATGAAGCAGTGCATCGCTGATTTTCCCATAATCCGTCTCCTGCATCACAACGCGCAGCAGTACAAAATCGGCACGATTATTCTCCTTGAGCAGTCTCTGTGCCTCCACTTCTTTCTGAAATGCCTCTGTACGCAGAATCCTTGTTCCAGACATCATTCTGTCTTTTTCAGCAATCTCCTGATAATTGGTTGCCCGAATCAGGGAATCTGATATCAGTCCCGATATGATATTGAAGCGGTTCATATATTCCATGCTCATCTGCTCATAGGCAACTTCCTGAAGTGCAATGATACCAACCAGACTGCCATTCTTCATAATGCCATAAGCATACATGGGAGCGCCTTCTATATGTTCCCTGTTCACCCAGGTTTCCCCTGTCTCCAGAGTCGATGCACATTGAGGCATATCATCCAGGCACAGAGATTTGGTCAGCCTGTTCATCTGGTCTCTTGAACAGGCATTTAACCTAGCGTAGCGTCCTCCATCCAGGGAGTAGATTGCCACACTCTGCGTATCCATCATATCCTCAAGCACTGCTATGGCATGATAGAAGATTTCACTTGGATGTACAGAATTGAGCTGTCTTACCGCTGCATAAATACGACCATAGCTGTTCTTATAATTCATGATCTGGCTGCTGTAGCTTTCTTTATTCTCCAGAGCTTTCGTATACAGTTCATTCAGATATATATATTTCGTTTCCAGTACCTGCTGGCTTTTATCCGCATTCGCAAGCTTATCCTGATAGCGGTCTCTTGTATAACCTGCTATAGAGCCCACCAGCATATATACAGCAACGGGGAGCCAGTTCACAATATTATAGAACTGTATCTGCCAGTTGGTCTGATTCCCTGAACTTGCAAAATACATGACACAGGCTGCCACAGATGCTGCCACGCCAAACCGAAGTCCATACATCATACCAACAATCGTTACAAAAAACAGTCTGAAATCGGCAAAATCCAAAAGCTGCATATCCCGCGTATCATAGGTCAGAAATTCACAAAGCGCAAACAAAAGGACACATTCTACGATATAGAGCATCCTCTCTTTCCATTTCTTATCCATTTTTATATTTCTTAATGTCTTACGTCTGCTTTGCTTCTGTGTCTGGGACTGATACTTTATATACCAGTCTGTGAAAGCATTCTTCACATTTTCCTTAGGATACCACCCATAATGATATCTGAACTGATCTGTCTGCTTCTGTGGCTGCATACACAGCGTTCCATATGTAACATCTGCATCTGATATTCCCATGGCTTTCTCCAGCTCGAAAATCACCTGCCCTAACTGCATCTGGTTTCCACCATATAATTCATATTGCAGATACCCTGTCTCATCCTCTTCCATCATGGCATTTAATAATGCTGCCAGATCACTTTCAAATAGAAAATCAACCGTCTGTTCAGCTGCAAAAGGCAAGCTTATCTTCTGATCGTATAAAAGCGCTTTCATAATATCTGCCGGCAATCCTTCCGGCTTGTCCGCTGCCGCCAGAAAAGGGATTCTTATATCCACCAGGGTGCTTCCCTGTCTGATATGCTGCTCACACATCTGTGTACATGCGCTCTCTATAATCTGCTGAGTTTCTCCATAAGAAGCAGAAATCACTTCCTGATTTCTGATATAGACCAGCTTCGTCCCCTGTCTTCTCTGACATAGTTCAAATATCGCATGAAGATATTCTATCTCCTGAAAAGCGTCTTTTTCCAGGCACTGTGAGAAATAAATCACATATTGAAAATGATAGGTAAAAAACAGTTTTTCAAATTCTTTCTGCTCTATGGAGAACTGATAAGGAGATATATGTTTCTCTCTGATTCTCTCTGCATCCTTACCACAGACGATAACTTTATTCTGTTCTGCCAGTACGGTGAAGAATTCTTCTTCCAGCCATTTTATATTTCCTGTTACTAATATTTCCATAATTATTTTACTTTCTTTTTACAAATTCCTACCTGTTTCGCATAAAATATAACACTTTTTTCCTATTGATGTCTATATAAAATGTAAACAGTTACATACTTTTATATCGTCAAAATCTATGTTAAACTATATAAAAATCCACGTGAAAGAAAAGAGGACAACACTTATGAGATTACTAATTATTCGTCATGGTGATCCGGACTATGAGCAGGACTCACTGACTCCCAAGGGCTGGTGTGAGGCAGAGCTCCTGTCTGAAAGAATCTCCAAAATGAACATCAAAGATTTCTATGTTTCTCCTTTGGGTCGTGCCAAGGCAACCGCTTCCTGCACATTGCATAAAATGAACCGTACCGCAACAGAATGTGACTGGCTTCGTGAGTTTGCCCCCACAATCCAAAGACCTGATGTAACCGATAAACGCATGATTTCCTGGGACTGGCTGCCACAGGACTGGACAAAGGAAGAGAAATTCTACCGTCGTGATCTGTGGATGCAGCATCCTGTCATGAAGGAAGGCAGGGTAGATATAGAATATAAATGGGTCACTGATAATTTTGACAAGTTACTTGCCCAATATGGATATGTCCGTGAAAATGACATCTACCATGTAGAGAAAGCTAACCGGGATACCATCGTATTCTTCTGCCATTTTGGACTGGAATGTGTATTGTTAAGTCATCTGATGAATGTCTCTCCTATGCTGTTATGGCATCATACAGCCGCTGCCCCGACTTCTGTTACTACGATCTATACTGAAGAACGCCGGGAAGGGACTGCAATCTTCCGTATCAGCAGCTTCGGTGATATATCCCACCTATATGCCAACAACGAAGAGCCGTCCTTCTCGGCGCGCTTCTGTGAGACCTATGATTCTGTCGATGAACGTCACGACTGATATACTCCCAAATATCGAATCAGGACTCCACGTAATTCACTGATATCTATAGGCTTTGACAGGAAATCGTCAAAGCCTTCTTCTATCATTTGTTCTTTCACTCCACTTACTGCATTGGCTGTAAGCAGTACAATCGGGGTTGCTGCAATCTCTCCGCCTTTTGAACGTATCTCATGCAGTGCTTCCACACCATCCATCTCCGGCATCATATGATCCATGAAAATGATATCATATCTTTGTCCTTCTTCCAGAAGAGTGATACATTCCCTGGCAGAGCGAACCGCTTCTGCCTGCATTCCAAGACAGCACAGAATACCTTTTGCCACATCACAGTTCAGGTCATTATCATCTACGACCAGTATTCTGCCAGGCTGTATCTGTATATTCTCATCATCCGGAACAATGTCCTTATCATCTGTTTTCTCTCTGTGTCCGATTCCCTGCCAGATATCCGCTATGAACTTCGTACCGCGTCCATATTCACTCTCAAAGGTAATATGACCACCCATCATTTCGACAAAGCTCTTAACAATGGACAGACCTAAACCACTTCCTTCTATCTGGTAGTTCTTCTTGTTATCGAACTGTTCAAATTTGCCAAAGACCAAAGGGAAGTTCTTTCTCTCAATTCCAATTCCCGTATCCTCTACTTCAATATGCAGCATTACATGTTCTTCTGTTCTCCCACGCATATGAATCCGCAAGGACACGCTGCCTGCCTTTGTATATTTGATACCATTGCTGATCAGATTAGTAAGAATCTCCTGGAGCTTCACCCGGTCTCCACACAGCCACTTGGGTATATCCGGTTCTATCTCGATAATCAGGGCAAGTCCGGCTTTTCCCGCCTGCGCACCCATCATGGAACTAATCTCATGTATCATATTCTCAAAGGAATAGTTCACATCTACCAGTTCCATCTTGCCACTTTCTATCTTGGATATATCCAGTATCTCATTGATCAGGTCCAGCAATGTATTGGATGCTTCTTTGATATTCCGGAGATAATAGTTCACATCCTTTGTATCTTGGGTACGAAGCGCCATATTGGAATAACCTACGATCGCATTCATTGGTGTTCTGATTTCATGTGACACATGTGCCAGAAAATTGGTTTTGGCTATGCTTGCCTGTTCAGACGCTTCCTTTAGCTTAATCATTTCACTGGTATATTGATTGATAAATGTCATATCAAATATCCAGGCAATATATGCCTGCACATTTTCCCTGCCATGCGCTCTTCCTGTTACCTGGGAAATACGTATCTCATAATGCCTGTCATTCTGATCCAGTACATTCTCCTGTCTGCTGAACAGCTTCTCTATGACTTCATCTTTTCTATCGTCTTTCAACTGTGGCAGCAGAGTCATTGCCACCGGATTCATATATAATATCTTATCCTGCTTATCATCTACAATGATCAGACCATCCTTGGTATCCTCCAGAACTCTCTCCTGTGCAAGCTGTACAGCATCCAGAAGCCCATACCGCTTTATTGCAACCAGGAAACAGACAGACATTATAGTAGTAGCTAACGTTGTCGGGTCAAAATCAGGGAAAAATCCTGCCATGTAGATCAGAAGCAATACGATTGGCAGCAGAGCTGCCATAAAGATCAATGTGCCTCGCAGTTTGGACTCTTTACTGCCTTTTAACACTCCGCCCTTCAAGGCAATGAAACAATAGCCGCAGATTCCCACCAGCATTTCCGCTGCCCATGCATAGAAAAGGATTCCTTTTTCCAATTCCAGTATATATCTGCCACCCGGAAGCAGTTTATAGGAAATAGATGCATAGAAAAGAGAATGATTCTCACAGGTCATTACCGCCGCCAGTAAGATTGTATTATACAATTCCAGTGCCCAGGCTATTTTTTTATTCATGCCCACCTGGGTAAAACCGGTAACGAAAAGAAGTGCAAACAGCATAATGTGCATTTTGCCCACATATGCCATTTTAGTTGCAACTAATGCAGCCTCCTGTGTTTTAGCAAAAAATTCAAGCGCATCTCCCACCGTTATGATAAAAGCACATACATTCGTCATCAACAGGTATTTCTGTCCATATGATGGTCTCTGTGCCGCAACAATCATACAGCAGGCAAAACATATATACATGCCGCCCATATTTATAATTGCGTACATTAAATCCATGATTCTCCTCTTTTCTACATAACGGATTCCATTATGCTTCTCTTACGTAAGGATTTACAACACATCTTCGCGGGAAATGCCGTAAATTCTTGCTGCTGCATACAGTGCAATCTCTGTTACAGCATATTTCCCAAGCCATTTATCATCCTCGGCAGTTCTCTCATTCCTGCCTCTTCTGACGACAATATCATTGATACGTCTGAAATAGCTTATGATCTCATCATATTCACTGATCTGTTCCAGAAAGCAGTGCCCATAGGCTTGTGTCTCCAAATTTGCTGTAGAGACTGCCTGTAAGCATAGTTTACACTCTCCCGTTACATCTGAAGCTTCCATCAGTACATCCGGTCTGTTCTTGAGACATTGCGCAAAATATTCTTTTGCACCTGCTGCATCCCGCTTTCTAAAATACACTGCCATCTGCTCTTTGATTTCTCTGGTCTCAGTCTTATCCCCGATAATGGCAACCCTGCACTCCAATGCCCGAAGCCCCCTTGTCCTGACCCATACCAGAAGCAGAAATTCAGAAATAAATCCAAATACTCTCCTATGATAATCATCCTCAAAGGTAAGGTCTATCCGCTTCTGAAGTTCAAAGAGTACCGTAAAAAGCCATTCACAATATTCATCATATAATGGCTTGGAAGTGACCATAATATTCCCAAAGTATGTCTTATTGTCATGTACCAGCCTGATGAAATTATCATAATAATCCGGATATAGTTCTTTGATGATCTCTCCTGTCTCATCCAGTGTCTCTATCTTATGATGTGCGCCAAAACCATAATGATAAGAATTAGGCAGCTCTAATTCTTTGGTCGTAATGATATCATACTGCTGTAGAAGTTCCTCATACTGTTCTTCTGTAAATGCCTTGTTATCTTCATTAGTCAGGAATCTGCGATAATGGCAGATTCCCACATAATCAGACTCTGTATAATTCTTCCACACCCAGTACACACCAGACAACTCGGCATAATAACAATTCTGTTTCGATATGTTATCTCCCGTATCATCTCCCAGATAACCATATTCCTGTTCTGCATTGGCATGACCCACATGCATAGGTATATAGAGCTGTTCTGGTGGCACATCAAATTTTTTATGAGTCATAGCAAATATTCTGACTGACATAAGTTGTCCTCTTCTCCAATCCTCTGTCCGGCTTACAATAGTTACATATATTTTATAATACTGACTATTATTTAGCAACTTTATTCTGATACTACATGTTTTTATGAATTAGCGCCTATCTGGTTCAATGCTTTTCTAAACTGGAATGTAAACAGAATCGCTGTAAAAGTAACTGCAATAAAATCAGCCACAGGCTCTGCCATATATACTGCCCTTGCCTTGTCTGCGGTAAAGACCGCCGGCATAATATAGATCAAAGGAATCAGGAGCACAAATTTCCTCATGACCGCAACTATAATAGAAGAAATGGCTTTTCCAAGAGAATTAAATGCCATCTGACAGGATATCTGAATGCCGAACATAAACATCACTGCCATATAAATACGCAGTGCCGTCTTCGTATAATCAAGCAGTACCGCATCTGAAGTAAACATACCTGCAAAAATCTGTGGAAACAGCATGACAAGAAGCCATAGAAGCACAGAATAGCCAAGGCTTGCCTTCAACAACAGGAAAAAGGCACTCTTCACACGTTCTGCGTTCCTTGCCCCATAATTATAGCTCATAATAGGCTGTGCACCCTGTCCAAGTCCCTGTAGAGGCAGCATGGCAAACTGCATAACACTGGTCAGAATCGTCATAGCTCCTACTGCAACATCTCCACCGTATTTTAATAAGGAAGAATTAAAGCAGACTGAAATGACACTCTCACTTGCCTGCATGATAAACAGGGATGTTCCCAGTGCCACGCAGGGCAGAATAACAGCCCCCTGCAATTTGAGGTTTTCTTTTCTGATTCTGAGGATTGTCTTATGTCCAAACAGGAAACTCAGCACCCATATGCAGGAGCATGCCTGTGAAATGACGGTTGCAAGAGCTGCCCCCTGCACTCCCATATGACATGCAAAGATGAAGATAGGATCAAGTACGATATTGACTACTGCGCCAATGAGAACAGAATACATACCAACTTTTGCAAAGCCCTGTGCTGTAATAAAAGTATTCATTCCCAGTGTCAGCTGTACGAAAATGGTTCCCAGTGCATAGATACTCATATAGCTTACTGCATATTCAATGGTATTCTCGCTGGCTCCAAATGCCATCAGAAATGTTCTGTTACCAAAGTACATGACTATGGTCAGTATAATGGAAATCAAAATCTGCAACGCAAAACAGTTACCCAGAATCTTCTCTGCTGTCTCCTGTTCCCCTTTTCCCATCATAATGGACGCTCTTGGTGCTCCACCATTCCCGACCAGCGCTGCAAAAGCGGAAATGATCATAATAAGGGGCATACATACACCAACACCTGTCAATGCCAGTGCACCACTGTCCGGAATATGCCCGATATAAATGCGGTCTACAATATTATAAAGCATATTGATCATCTGCGCTGCGACTGTTGGAATCGCAAGACGCAGCAATAACTTGCCAATTGGCTCTTTCGCCAGAAAATCTTTGTCTTCTTTCATAATTATAACCATGCCTTTCTTTCTTATGTAGGATATTGTAGAATATAAGAAAATATAAGTCAAGAAATTCAAAGAAAAGAACGGATTCCCCTCCCTTCATGCTGGAAAACCAAGTACATAGCAGGTCTTGCATTCTCCGGTCTCAAGTGATATACTGCAATTCGTGCATTTATCAAAATCGGATGTACCACATCCGGACTGGTTCGTGAACTTCCCAGTATAAAAAACCAAGTATCTCTATTACACATCAAATCAATTTAAAGGAGATTGGAGAATGAATGCGAAAAAAGTCATTATTGACTGTGATCCGGGCATTGATGATACCCTGGCGCTCATGCTGGCGTTATCATCCCCTGAACTGGATGTTCTTGGAATCACAGTTGTCTCTGGAAATGTCCCTGTAGAAAAAGGCGCTGAAAATGCGCTGAAGGTTCTGGACTGGATGAACCGTAAGGACATTCCCGTGTATCTTGGTGAGCCCTTGCCGCTTGTCCGCAACTATGTGGATGCCATGGATACCCATGGTGATGACGGACTGGGTGAATCCAACTATCCCACCATTACAGATATCAGACCACATACAGATGCAGTAGGCTTTCTACGTGACACTCTGCTGCACACACCACATGTATCTGTTATTGCCCTTGGTCCTCTGACCAATCTGGCACGCCTCTATCAGACATCACCGGATGCTTTTGCACAGATTGAGGAAATGGTCAGCATGGGCGGTAATTACAAGAGTCATGGCAACTGCTCACCTGTTGCCGAGTATAATTACTGGTGCGACCCCGATGCAGCCCATATTGTATACGAAGCTTTTGGCTCCATGGAAGGAAAACTGTTGCACATGATAGGTCTGGACGTTACCCGTCAGATCGTTCTGACACCAAATATTCTGCAATATATGCGTTATACCAATCCAGTCATGGGTGAACGCATTACCAATATCACGAAATTCTATCTGGATTTTCACTGGAAACAGGAAGGCATCATTGGCTGTGTCATCAATGATCCTCTGGCTGTTGCCTATTTTATCGACCGCAATCTGTGTCAGGGCTTTGCTTCCTACGCTACTGTAGAAACACAGGGTATTTCCATCGGACAAACGTTAGTGGATACTTACCACTTCTGGAATAAACCTGATAACAGCTATATTCTGACACAGACAGATGCTTATGGTTTCATGAAGTTCTTCTTACAGAGAGTTATAAATGCACCCGAATCTGAAATAGAACGAATATTAAAAACAATTTGAAAGGTATGAACATCATGAAAAATAATAAAATAAAACTTACTACTACTGCTGTCTGCTTCCTGGCTCTGGCCGCTGCACTGAATCTGGTGGGAGGCTTTATCGCCCTTTCCCTGCGACTGCCTATCTACCTGGACAGCATCGGAACGATGCTTGCAGCTACCCTGCTAGGTCCCATCTGCGGCATGCTTCCCGGACTGGTCAGTGGACTTGTCAGTGGCTTTACCAGTGATATCTATGCACTTTATTATATCCCCGTACAGCTTATTACCGGCATTCTTACAGGTATCGTATTTCGTAAGATGCAGCCTCGCAAGTTGCAGTTGATTCCTGCTGCCGCACTGATCTCCATACCTGGAACAGTTGTCAGCTCCACCATTACTGCTGTTGTCTTTGGAGGTATTACTTCCTCCGGTTCTACGATTCTGGTACAGCTTCTCTCCCACACAGGGCTTAGTATGACTGCCAGCGTATGTGTCGTTCAGGCTCTTACTGATTATGCAGACCGTGTTCTGTCTCTTATGCTGACTGTTGCTGTCATGGCTGCTATCCCTTCTTCTGTGAAGAACTCTATCTGGAAAGGACAGACAACCAATGGAACGGTATAATCGAATTACAAATAAAAACCAGCGTGAAATTGTCCTGTTGCAGGGTTTTCCCTGCTTCTGGGGCAAATGCCGCTTCTGTGACTATACGCTGGACAACTCCAGGAATGAAGAAGAAATGACAGCGCTTAACGCCGAAATCCTGTCCCATGTAACAGGAGAATTCGGCGTTCTCGAAGTCATCAACTCTGGGAGCTGTTTTGAAATTCCAAAGGAGACATTGGAACTCATTCGTGATATTATATATGCAAAGGGTATCAGGCGCCTGTTCTTTGAAGCACACTGGTGCTACCGCAGCCGCTTGCAGGAAATGCGTGATTTTATGGGCATTCCCATTACTTATAAGATTGGCGTAGAGACTTTTGACAATGATTTTCGTGAGAATTATCTGAACAAGCATGCCAACTTCACCTCTCCTGAGGAAGTCAGCCGCTATTTTGACTCCCCCTGTCTGCTGGTCGGTATGCAGGGACAGACAAAAGAAATGATTGATTACGATATCGCTATGTTAAAGAAATACTTCGAACTTGGAACTGTTAATATCTTCACAAATAACAGCACCGATGTGAAACGGGATGAACAGTTAGTCGCATGGTTCATGGACAAATATGCTGCTCTGCTGGATGACCCTGCAGTTGAAGTATTATATGAGAAAACAGATTTTGGAGTAGGGGACTAAGTATGAAAAGCCAAGGGTTGTATGGAGATTAATATGAGAATTCTTAATTTACCGGCAAGACAATTATTTCATTATGTATTAACAGGAAAATTCAAGGCGCCCAATGCTGACTGGAAGCATGAACATTTCTATCTCGGCGAATATGAATTATTCGTCATGACTGAAGGGACACTGTATCTAAGTTATCATGGTGACGACTTTACAGTGAAACAGGGTGAATATCTGCTTCTTCCTCCCTGTAATTCTTGGAGACAGGGATTTAAAAGTGCCTACTCCTCTTTTTATTGGCTTCATTTCTCTGTATCCGGGGACTATCCGATTGAGCAGTCCCCGGATATGGTAACAGATCCTGAAGCTTTCTTTACCATACCGCAGACCGGAAAGATTCCTAAGCCTGAAAAGGTTGCCGTGCTTATGAAACAGCTGCAGGATGAGGTAAAAAATAAATACCCTGCGCTCACTCTCGATTCCATGTCTACAAGTGTACTCATGGAACTGTATGGACAGCTCTGCCTGAATGCCCCTGCCGGCTCCAAGACTCCTGTTCAAAAGCAAATCCACTCAGATATTATCGACTATATCCAGCGTAATATCACAACTAACCTGAAAATATCGGATATTGCAGCACACTTCGGTTATAACGAGAAATATCTGTCGCATCTGTTCGCTGAGATTACCGGCATTCCCTTAAAGCAGTTCATCCTGAGCCGCAAAATGGATGCCGCCAATTTCATGCTCACAGACTCTAATAAACCTATCACGGAAATCGCCAAAGAATTAGGATTCTCCGATAACCATAACTTCTCCAGAGCTTACCGCAATTTTACCGGACTGACCCCTACGGAGTACCGCAATGCCTTTGCAGGAAGAATGCTGTATCATGAATAAAATCATGTTCTAGTTTTTTATAAGCCATGTTCCTTTTTTTGATGAACCAATATGTTCCACCAAACCGTCTTTCTTCATTTTATTTACATGATAGCGAACGCCACCAACGGACAAATTCAACTGTTGCGCAATTTTCTTTACTGTAATAGCAGGGTGTTCTTTCATAATTGCCATTATTCTATCTGCTGTTTCTGTATCTGTGTTAGTTTTTATATTAGTTTCTGTGTCAGTGTTAGGTTTTCTGTCAGTTTCTGTGTTAGTATCTTTTCTTCGATACATATTCACTCTGAGCTTTTCTCAGTCTACCCGCAGCATACGGTAACCGACGCCGATATGCGTCTGAATGTATTGCGGACTGTCCTTTTGCGGCTCCAGCTTTTTGCGCAGTGTCGCCATAAATACTCTCAGGGAAGCTATATCGTTTTCCCAGCTGCTGCCCCAAATCTGCTGCGTGATATAGGTGTGCGTCAGAACCTTTCCGACATTATGGGAAAGCAGACACAAAAGCTTGTATTCAATCGGGGTCAGGTGCAATTCCTCCCCATTTAGATAAGCGCAGCCGGCGGCATAATCAATTTTAAGCTTGCCGTTTTTGAAAACGGGTGAGTCGGCGTCGCCGCTTGCCTGAAGAAGCAGCAGCCGTCTTTGCGTGACCCGAAGGCGTGCCAAAAGCTCCTCTACGGAAAAGGGCTTTGTCAGATAGTCGTCCGCCCCGGCATCCAGCGCCGTGATTTTGTCTTTATCCTCGCTGCGCGCACTGATCACAATAATGGGCATATTTGACCATGAGCGAATATTTTCGATTACCTGCGTGCCGTCGATATCCGGCAGACCCAGATCCAGCAGAACGATATCCGGATTATGGGAAGTCGCTTCTATAATAGCGCTGTGTCCGTTCTCTGCAGTCAGATATCGGTAATCGTGCGCCTTTAATGTTGTTACGATCAGATTGCGGACGGGACGGTCATCCTCCACGACGAGTACAAGGGGTTTATTCATTCAGAGTCACCTCGCTGAGCGGTAAAGTAAAGGTAAATATGCAGCCGTGCGGTACATTATCCGTAAGTGTCAGCGTTCCGCCGTGCAGCTCTACGATAGATTTACACAGGGTAAGCCCGATCCCGAAGCTTCTGCGGCTGTCTGCAACGGTATTTTTTCCGGTGTAAAACATCTCAAAAATATGCGGTTTCATATCGTCTGCAATTCCGTTTCCGACATCGGCGACACGGATCATGGCGTACCCACCCTGTTTTTCGGCACTTACGCAGATCTCGGAGCCTTGTTCGGTATATTTCAAAGCATTATCAATAAGGTTGACAATGACCTGCACGATAAGCTGTGCGTCCATACGGGCAAGGATCAGATCGTCGCACCTTACCGTCACCTTGTGTCCGACGGATTTTTTCTTCAAATGCGAAACGGCTTCGTTGACCACTTCGTCCACAAGCTGGTCGGTAAGCTCCAGCTTCAGGCGTCCGTCATTCAGCCGTGTAACATACAGCAGATTTTCCACCACGCCGATCAGCCATTCGGAATCGTCATAAATATCTTTATAGATTTGCTGCTTGGTTGCTTCGTCCAGGCAGTTTCCGTTATGCAAAAGCGTGTCTGCATTACCTGAAACGGAGCAAAGCGGCGTGCGCAGATCGTGTGAGATCGACCGCAAAAGGTCGGCGCGCAGCTGCTCGCTTTTTGCAAGATCTGCCGCCCGTTCCTTTTCGGCGGCGTTGTGAGCATTATCCATTGCCAGCGCACATTCGTTCACAACCGACAGTACGATGCTGCTCTCAAATGAATCGGGCTTTTCGGGTTTCATCGGTATCCCGATTACACCGTAGACTCTGCCGCCTGCACGGATCGCAAGATAAAGACATTCGGATTTTCCAAACTGTGCTGTCGCTGCTCCTGCACGGCGACCGTTTTGAAGCACCCATTCTGCGGTCTGCCGCTCTGCATCGCTTAGCAGCTTTTCAGCGTGTGTATCCTTTTTTTCGGCATACAGCCGCCCGGACAACATTCCGTTTTCGCCTTTCGTATAGACAACAATACTGCGGTCAAGCAGCTGCGAGAGCTGCATACAGGTCACGCTTAAAACATCATCGTTGCTTTTTGCTTTTTGCAGCAGACGGTCAGTGTCAAACAGCACCTGCACACGGAACGCGGAGCGAGCCGAGAGCCTTGCATGATCTTTCAGCTTCGAGGCAAGCGTGCCGGTGAGAACGGAAGACGCCAGCATGACTGCAAAGGTAACGGGATAGCCTACGGCATAGGTCTGAAAGGACAACCTGGGTTCGGTAAGGAAAAATCCGAACAATACAACACTTAGAAGTGAGCCTGCCATACTGCAAAGGTATCCTTTGGTCAAAACGGAGATCATCAGCACACCTAGGATGTATACCGTAACGATATTGGTATCGGGAAAGCCGAGATGGTCGAACAGAAACCCGATTGCCGTACATACGGCAAGCGCCAGGACGGTCACGGCAATATCCCTCAGCGACGGTATCTCTGCACCTAAGAACAGACGGCGTCTGTGCGGCTTTGTGTAGTTCAGTGTGTCGGGAATAATATGAATGTCAACATCGGGGGCGGAGGAGAGCAGCTTTTCGGTGAGAGTCGGTCTTCCGAACAGCCCTCTGCGTCTGGCACTGCTTTGCCCGATCACGATTTTTGTGACATCGGAAAGCCTGACATATTCCGAGATCTGCAACGGTACATCCTCGCCGTGCGTCATAACAATCTCGGCGCCGAGCCTTTGCGCGAGCTGTATGTTCTGCGAAAGTCGGGACTGATCCTCATCATTTATGACCGTATCCGTCTGCACATAGATGGCGGTAAATCTTGCATGAAGGGCCTTAGCCATCTTTGCGGCGGTGTGTATGATCCTTGCATTGGACGGCGAAGAGGATAGGCAGACAAGGATATGCTCGTCTGTATCGAATTTTGACTGTTCGGTTTGTACTTTCATCGGTTTCACCGCCCTTTTTATTTTATTATTATACAGTAAAACTGTAAAAAAAACTACCGCAACCTAAAAATCATTCTTCTGCCCATCGGAAAGAATAATATCGACATTTCCGTGCGTTTCACGAAAACGGCGGATCTCACATAATATTTCACTTTCGGACAGTCCCTGCGGCAGCAGAATTTCGGAAGGCTCACGGGATTCGTTTTCCTTTAACAGTGCTTTTCTGTTTTCTTCAAGAAATCGATCCAGCCTGCTCATAAGATAAAATCCGAAAGCAAATATGCCAAGCAGGCTGACGATCAGCAATAGCTCAGCCATCCTCATTCACCTCTGTTAAATGCGAAAACACTTTTGCAGTTCTTTGTAAGCACCGAGAACCAAAAGAGTGATATTGTCCGTAAGAACGGTTTCCGGTGAAATTGCCATATTTATCTTTCCGTTCTCCTTGGTCGCCATGATATTGATGCTGTATTTTCTGCGGATATCAAGTTCTCCGACGGTTTTTCCGATCCAACCCTCCGGAACCTCTACCTCAAAAATGGCATGAGCCTCATCGACCTCGATGTAATCCCGTATGTGATCGGCGGTATAGCGAATAGCAGCCCAATTTGCTACTTGCTTTTCAGGGTAAATTACTTCGTCCGCTCCGTTACGCAGAAGAAATTTCTCCTGAACATCACGCTCGGCGCGTGACACAACTAATTTTGCGCCGAGTTCCTTCAGTAAAGAAGTAGTCTCCAGCGAATTTTGAAAATTTCCTCCTATGGTGACTATGCACACATCAAAGTTTCCGATGCCGAGCGACTTTAAAAATTCCGTGTTTGTGCTGTCACCTATCTGTGCGTTAGTAACGATCGGCAGAATTTCATTGACCCTTTCTTCGTTGCTGTCTACCGCCATCACCTCATGCCCGAGCCTATTCAGCTGCAAAGCGATATGCCTACCGAATCTGCCGAGACCTATTAACAATATGTTTTTCATAATATAGTAACTCCTTTATCCGACTGTGATTTTTTCGAGCGGCAGCTTTGCTCCGCTCTGATTTTTGTTGGAAATCGCCGCGTAAATCAGGGTAAGTCCGCCGACTCTGCCGAGATACATCAAGACGATCAAAATAAGCTGAGAAAGAACACCGAGCTGCGGTGTGATTCCAAGGGTAAGCCCGACCGTTCCGACAGCGGACGCCGTTTCGTAAAGGCAGGTGCTAAGCGGCAGATCTTCTGCCGTGCTGATAACAATTCCGCCGACAAAAAACAGCAGGAAATACATTACGGCAACGGCTGCGGCGTTTTTCACTGCCGAACCGTCAATGCGCCTGCCGCAGACTTCAGCATCATCCTTTTTGCGACAGACGGAGAATGCACTCAGAATCAGAACGGCAAGCGTGGTCGTTTTCATACCGCCTGCCGTGGAGCCGGGCGATCCGCCGACGAGCATGAGTAGGATCATAATTGCCTTGGAAGAACCGGTCATAGCGGGAAGATCAGCGGTATTGAAACCGGCGGTTCTCGGTGTGACAGACTGAAAAAGCGACGCAAGAATCCTTTCGGCGAGCGGCAGCCCCGTAAAATCGCAGAAGAAAAAGAATACTGCGGGAGCGATAATGAGGATTGCCGTTGTTACCAATATGACCTTACTTTGCATACGGTATTTTTTGAAATGCCGCTTGTTTGTGTAAATATCGTCCCAGGTCAAAAATCCAATACCGCCCACAATAATTAAAAGCATAATTGCAATGTTTATTGTAGGCTCTCCGATGTATCCCGTAAGAGACGGGTATTTGTTTTCTGCGGTGCCGAGTATGTCAAAGCCGGCGTTGCAAAAGGCGGAAATCGAATGAAATGCCGCCATCCAAATTCCCTTGATACCGAAGTTTCCGCAAAATGTCGGCAGCATGACGATCATTCCGATAGGCTCGATCAAAAAAGTTCCCCGTACAATAAAGCGGGTCAGGCGGACGATCCCGCCGACCTTCGGGGCAGAGATGGCGTCCTGCATGGTACTTCGCTGCATCAGCGATATTTTTCTGCCGGACAGCATAGCGAAAAATGCCGCAACTGTCACAACACCGAGCCCGCCTATCTGGATCATCAGCAGTATTACCGTCTGCCCGAAAGCGGACCAATAACTGCCCGTATCCTGCACGACCAGCCCCGTAACGCAAACGGCCGAGGTCGATGTGAACAGGGCCTCGTGAAACGGCGTAACAACTCCGGCAGTCGATGACAACGGCAACATCAATATCAGTGCTCCGAGCAGAATAACCCCGGCAAAGCCCAAAACAATCAGCTTAAAGGATGACAGTCGCTTTTTTTTATGTGTAATTTCAGGCATATATACTTCTCCTGTTTTTGTTTGTTTACAAAGAGTATATTATGAAATATAGAAAAACGGTGTAATGATCCGGTGTGCTGTATTAAGATTGCATTAAGGCGCTCATTCATATTTTTTGATTCACCGGAAAACAGTTGATCTTCTGCCATAGCAATGCAAACACAGAAACGGGAAGCCATTATAAATCCTGGCTTCCCGTGCTTTGCCTGTTATTTTATCTTGTATACCTTCACTCCATGTGCCGGTACGGCTGCCTTCACTTCATTTCCTGTAATCTGTGCATCCGTCTTATCCCACAATTCATGCAGGGTATAGGTCTTATCTGCTTCTAATGTCTCAAGTGATACAGTCAAGGTCTGTTCTTCATCCCCTAAGTTAAATAAAGCGACATGTGTGTCATTATTTTCACTGTTTACGTTGATCCATACTGCTTCAGTCTCTGTACGTCTAAGCTGCCTGCCTCTGCAATGCTCTCCCATCAATGCCAGCAGTTCTTCATTTGTAAGCAAAGACAATGTCCAGTCATCCATCTTCGTCAATTCTGCACCGATCATCAGTGGAGAGCGGAACATACACCACAAGGTCATCAATGTCTTTTGCTCATCCTTAGTGAAGCGAGTCTGCCATTCACCATTTCCGAAGCCACCGCCCAAAGTACCGACTGGCAGCATATCACAGTCAGGGAAGCATCCCTGTCTTACATGATCCTGCCACATCTCACAGCGCCAGAACATATTCTTTAACAGCTTCCAGTCGTCCCACAGATCATCTGTGATACGCCACATATTCGCATATTCGCAGTACTGCCATGCAAGGTCAATATGAGCCGGGCCCGGAGATAAACTAAGTACAATATCTCTTCCACTCTTTAAGATAGCTTCATGTAACATTCTTGTCTCATGCCAGCCATTAAAATATTCTTCACGGTATAATCTGCTGTCACAGATATCGTCACATTTGATGAAATCTACGCCCCACTGCGCATACATGGCAATCAATGAGTCATAATATGCCTGTCCTTGTGGCGTATTCTTCACTCCATACATATCCGGATTCCAGATACAGATAGAGTTTGCATCTGCAATCTCGTTTGCAGTCGCTGTTGTACCCAATACTGCACAATGCTGCTCTGCTGCCTTTCTTGGAATACCTCTCATGATGTGAATACCAAATTTAAGTCCTAGGCTGTGGATATATTCTGCCAGTTTGGTAAAGCCTGTTCCATCAGCAGATGACGGGAATCTCTTAGGGCTTGGCTGGAATCTGGAATACTCATCCATTTCATCATCCCCAAAAGGAATATACTGGTACTTATCTCTCTGTGTGCCTGCGTCATTGGAATACCATTCAATATCAATGACAACATACTCCCAGCCATATTTCTTCAGATGCTTCGCCATATACTCGGCATTGGCACGAATCTGTGCTTCATTGACAGTCGTGTCATAATAATCATAACTGTTCCACCCCATAGGTGGTGTCACTGCAAAATTGTTCTTGTTCATATATAACCTCCTTGAATCTTTTTTGATTCTTTGCTTTCCTTCTCATTCTAATTGTAATATGATAGATATAAGGTTTCAAGAATACTTCTTTGATATGGAGGGTAATTTTTTGATGCAATATCATTACGGGAATTTTGGTTTTATCCAACATGAACAAATGGAAGAGCTGCCGCTTATTCTGTTAGACACGGGGATTGAGAAAAGAACAGATATTTCTTACCATTACGATAACAGCCACCGTCTATCTTACGGTGGCTATCTGATCCAGTATACCCTGAAAGGCTGCGGTATCTATGAAGAAGACAGGCAAAAGACATTATTACAGCCTGGTATGGGCTTTTTCGCACAAATGCCACAAAACAGCAGCTACTATCTTCCACAGTCGCCCGAAAATCAGGAATGGGAATTCTTCTATCTGCATTTTAATGGCAGTGCCGCCAGAGCATTCTGGAACACCTGTCAGACACAGGCTGGCTCCGTCTTTACCCTTCCCCTGGACAGCTCCCCTATTCTGCTGTATTTTCAGTTCTTTGAAAATTACAGAAGGAATGGAAGTCTTGCCTTATATGAAAGCAGTGAATTTTTATATCGTTTTCTGGCGCAGCTTCTTCGGGAATTAGAGACTCCACACTTAAATGAATCCCACCTGATCGTACAGGCAATGCAATACATCAGGCAACATTTCGCCACTCTGGAAAGCATCAGTCAGGTTGCTGATGCCTGCAATATTTCACACGAACATCTGACCCGCTGCTTTCGCAAAGAAACAGGGCAGACTCCTTTGCAGTATCTGACGAAACTGCGCATTGAGCATGCCCTGTCCCTTTTATTAAATACCTCTGATTCCATAGAACAAATCGCTATGAACTGTGGTTTTCAGAATGGCAACTACTTTGCAAAAGTCTTTCGCAAATATATGCAGTGTACTCCTGAGGAATACCGCAGACGTAATGGCTGATCAGAGCCTGATCCACACGCTCATTTCACCTTCGCCACGATTATTCCATGCATAATAAGGTACAAATACAGCCTGCACCGGTGTATCTTTGACAGGATGATACTCTGTATAGAGACTGTCCTCTTCCTGTCCGTATGCCTCCTCACGGAGAGCCGGCACTTTCAGGATTGTCATTGGATGTCCCATTTCTTCATTGACTGCCAATTCCACGTTCCATCCATCCCTGCCCTGCAATCTGTCCATGTCTACATGTAACAGATGCAGGTCTTTGCCATTATCAATCTCTTCCATACAGTAGGTAACAGGTCCTCTTGTAAAGGCTACCTTGCCGATATCCTCGCGTACTCTGCTGTCTGCCATGACCATATGTACCGGCATTGGGAAGTTGAATGTTACGCTGTCCCCATCCTTCCAAGTACCTGTCAGATATACATAGCCCTTCTCCTGTGTTCTCTCTACCTCTGCTGTCGTAGTGATCTCTGCTTTTGCAGCATTACTCCAGCCAGGAATACGGAACGCCAGTGTACATGTGACATGTGTGTCAGTTTTGATTGTTGCCTGTGCTTCACCAGACCAGGGCATTTTGCTTGTCATGTTCAATGTAAAAGCATTCCCGTTTACAGTCTTTTTCACTTCACTGCCCATATATAAATGTGTCCACAGGGTATCCTCGTTCTCTGTATAGGCATAGCTTGCCACAGAGCTTACAATTCTTGCAATATTAGGAGGGCAGCATGCACAGCCAAACCACTTCTGGCGCACTGATTTTACATGCATCTTGCGCTGATCCTTATGGCATGCCTCCGGCAGAACCTCCAGCGGATTGACATAGAAGAAGCTCTTACCATCCAGCGCCATACCGCTCAGTACTGTATTGTACAGGGACTGCTCCAGCACATCTCCATAATGACTGTCAGCCTCTATCTCCAGCATTCTTCTTGCAAAGAAAGCCAGACCGATTGCAGCACAAGTCTCTGAATAAGCAGTGTCATTTGGCAGATCAAACGGGAAGGAGAATGCCTCGCCCATATGAGTCGCACCAATACCACCTGTCACATACATCTTGTCTCTGGTAACGCTCTTCCACAGGCGCTTGCAAGCCGCATACATCTCTTCATCATTGGTCAGTCTCGCCACATCTGCCATGCCGGAATAAAGATATGCAGCACGAACTGAATGTCCTAAAGCTTCATCCTGTGACTGAACTCTTGCATGTGCCTGATAATAAGAATAACTGAGTGGACTCATATCCGGCTTAAAAGACGTCCCCTCTGCCTTTGCTCTGGCTTCATCCTCTAAACGGAAGTATTTCGGCTCTGTACCTCTCTGATTCAGGAAAAAGCTGCTCAGTTTCAGATATTTCTCCTCGCCTGTTACCTGATACAGACGGACAAGTGCCATCTCTGCGATCTCATGTCCCGGATAGCCCTTACATTTGCCCTCTTCCGGTCCAAAATAACTGTCTACATAATCAGCGAAACGGCAGGCTGCCTTCAAAAGCTTATCCTTGCCGGTAGCTTCATAATAAGCCACTGCTCCCTCTACAAGATGTCCCAGACAATACAGCTCATGGTGATCCTTCAGATTGGTAAAGGACTGATCCATACCATTGATAATATAGTAAGTGTCCAGATACCCATTCTCAAGCTGCGCCGCACACACAATATCAATAGCTTCATCTGCTGTTGCCTCCAGCTTCTCATCTGGATGCTGTGTCAGAGAATAAGCAACTGCTTCGATCCATTTGGAGAAATCCGTATCCTGAAAAACGAAGCCATAGAATTTGTCATCATCCGGGTGTTTCGGATCATCCGGCAGTGATTCAAAACCTCTATATGTATAAGTCGGTGCTATATAAGCACTTCCCTTTACCTTTTTCTCCTTCATCATATTGCCAGCCACGCGGAAGTTATGCATACAATAGCTGGGGGCAGCTCCTTCTACACGGTCATTAAGTGCCTCCCACTGATATGGGATAACTTCGGTTCTGACCAGCTCCTGCTCCCGATGCCAGAATGCATCCGTTACCTTCATATTCTTTAAGTCTACCGGTCTGCTGAAATACCTCTCATTCATTTGTCTAAATACCCCTTTCTAACGAATCATCTATATTCGGTGTCGTTTTGTAACCTGTCTTTCAAAGTAATTTTACCATACAACATTTATATGTAAAGCTATATTCGATTGAAAAGGTGTCGAAAAGTAAGGTGTTTACATTTCTTCAAATGCTACCTTAATGTTGGCATTGCTGGTATGAACTGACAGGCATTTCGCAGCCGAATCACTCTGATTCCATTTGGCTGGCAGAGAATTCTTACCATTGCTGGTTCCACTTTCAATTGCATACTCTGTACCCTTGCCACGTAAAGTACCCTTGATAGATGCATTGCTTGTCTTTAGCTGAATGTCTTTCGCATCAATCTCTTCAAAATGGATAGAACCATTTGTTGTATGTGCAACAAGCTTTTCATCTGCCTGTACATCCTTCAATCTTAAAGCTCCATTGGTAGATTCCATACATATCGTCTGCACTTTTGTATCTTCGCATTTCACTGAAGCATTGCTGCTGATCAGCTCTACGTGGCTGGCTCTTACATCATTACAGGTAATTCCACCATTTGCCGTATGTGCTTTGACCATCTCCGGCTTTGATATTTCTGAAATACGGATACCACCATTTGTCGTAGATAATTCTGCCTGCATAACAGATTCCGGTATCTGGACTTTGATTGTAGAATCCACTCTTGAAAAACCGCCAAAGAAATGCATCCGTCTTTTACTTCTGTGTGAAAAGAAGAACATGCCCTCCTTCTCATAGCAGACAATTTCATCTATTTCATCTTTTTCACAATGGACATGCACCCGTCCATCTTCTGATGGTTCCAGTGCAATTCCTCTATCTCTGGCTGATATCACAGCATGGGCAACAGGCTGACTGGATGTATAGTCATCCGGTGAATCGCAGACAACGCTGACCTCTGCATTCCTTTCTTCCTTATATTCCTTCTTCAGGCTGAATGCTATATTCTCAGGGGATTCCAGTCTGGAGATTACTTCCTCTTCATCCAGTCCTGCTTCTACACCATCACAAATCAGTTCCTCATAATACTGTCTGATCTCTTCCTGTTCCTCTTTCGTATAATCAGGTATATTCTCAAATAATGTATTCAGAAACTCTTCTCTTTTCATTCTGCTCCTACCTTTCTGTATCCTGTCCCTCACTGTTAAAATTCCTTCCGACAAATGCGTAGATCTGCTTCATCTCATCCCATTCATCCAAGAAATCCTGTATCTTCTGCACTCCCGTATCTGTGATCTGGAAATATTTTCTGGTTCGTCCATTATGCTCCATGGAATACGTCGTCACATATCCCCCCGACTCCAGTCGCCGCAGAATAGGATACATTGTTGAATCTGTTACCTCGATGCAATCTGAAACATCCTGTATGATCTGGTAACCATACGAAGGACCTCTCTTCAGAACCGAAAGGACACATACCTCCAATACACCTTTCTTCCTCTGTATGTCCATGCCTATCACCTCCTGTTTTAATACTGTGTAATGTATACTATGTATTGCATAGTGTCAATAGAATTTATTTATTTGCATACAATGCATACAAAAAGAGCAATGGTAATTCCATCGCCCTTCAAAATTATTTCTTACTCATTTTCCAAAATCAAAATCTCATATTTAGCAATATTGGTTTTGCGTTTACCAACATATGTAAAACTCTCAATACGTACACTATACTATTTCTTTCATCTATATAGAAATATATCTTATAACTTTTATAATAACACTTTCGAATTTCCAATGCCGCCAATTCTTCATCTTCATCAAGCTCATGCTGTTTAGGCATAAATTCAAGTTTAGCAATTGTATTACGAAACCCCATTGCCAGTTTCAACGCTGTTTCAGGTTCTTTTTTCTCATATACAATATAATCTGTATTGTCCTCGATATCATTCTCTGCCAAAGGAAGCATCATAACTTTATACATTTACTTTTCTATACCTGCTTTCTAATTCTGCAAAGAATTCTTTGTAATCCCTGCCTTTTCCACTCTCAATATCATGATAACTGTCCATTACCATTCTCCGAACATCCTTCTGATTTTCTTCCATTGCATCCATAAGTTCTGCCTTGCTTACTGTTGCTCCCATTGGCAATTCCTCCCTTCAAATCATACAATATATCACTCACCACTTATTATCTTTTTGTCTATTATAATCTTATCGGCAATATGTATGCAATATTTTTAATACAAAAATTACATATCCCTGATAATTTCCCTAGCTAAACTTTCTGGTATCACCTGTGCATATTGCTCATTATCAAATCTTTCTGTTTATACATTATAAAATTATTATTTACTTTTCGCCGGAATCTGTACCAGTATAATTGCTGCAAATGCCAGCGCACATCCTAATAATTCACGGTTCGATAATCTCTGTCCCAGTATCAGCCAGCCGGCAATCAGGGACACGACAGATTCCAGACTCAGGATCAGCGATGCCACAGTAGGGTCCATACCTTTTTGTCCAATAATCTGCAAAGTATATGCCACACCACAGGAAAGGACACCAGCATACAGAATCGGCATCCACGCCGTCAGAATTGCGCTAATGCTCGGCTCTTCCCAGATCAGCATACATACTGCTGACAGAATGGCACAGGTGAAGAACTGAATACAGGATAGCTTCACACCATCGACTTTTGGTGAGAAATAATCAATCGTTAAAATATGAAAAGAAAAGCAGATTGCGCAGCCAATCAGCAGCCAGTCGCCCTTCTGTAAGGCTGCATTTTCACCAAGTCCACACAACAGATACATACCAACGACTGCAATACCTACTCCAATCCAGATACGCATGCCTATCTTTTTATGCATGAAAACACCCAGTAAAGGGACAATTACTATGTACATTGCCGTAATGAAGCCAGCTTTGCCGGTTGTTGTATACATGATGCCGAACTGCTGCAGATTGCATGCAATGCACAATAAGATACCGCAGCAGACCCCACCTATGAGCAGTGTCCTCTTGTCTTCCTTATCTTCCTGATGTGTTTCTTTGCCATTCAGTTTATTCAGAAGTCCGATACAAGGCAGCAGCACAAGACCACCTATCACATTTCTTACTGCACTAAAAGTAAACGGTCCAACGTAATCCATTCCTACGCTCTGTGCCACAAAAGCAACACCCCAAATAACTGCTGTCAAAAACAAAATCAGCGACTGCCGTAATACAAGCTTGTTCATAATCATATCCCTCTGTTGTATTTTATTGTATTATAGCACACTTTTCAGGAATTGTCTTGCTTCAGGAGTCTTAGGATTGGTAAAGATTTCTTCCGGGGTTCCTTCTTCCAGGATCATGCCTTTTGCCATGAATACTACTTTGTCTGCTACTTCTCTGGCAAATCCCATCTCATGCGTGACGCATATCATCGTCATTCCCTGATTGGCAAGGTCTTTCATAACATTCAGCACTTCGCCAACCAGTTCCGGGTCAAGTGCCGAGGTCGGCTCATCAAAAAGCATCATCTTCGGCTCCATGGCAAGAGCTCTGGCTATCGCCACACGCTGTTGCTGCCCCCCTGATAGTCTTGCCGGATACTCATCCAGCTTATCTGCCAGCCCTACCTTGGCAATCAAATCCTTAGCTGTCTTCTCTGCCTTTTCCCTGCTTACTTTTTTCACATGCATCGGCGCCAGCATGACATTTTCCAATACGGTTTTATGTGGGAACAGATTGAAACGCTGAAATACCATTCCCATTTCCAGCAATAAGTCCTTATGCTGTTTCGCTTCCATTTTGTCCACTGTTCTGTCATTTTCCCTGTGATAAAAAAGCTTATCTTCTATAAAAATCTTACCACTGGTAATCTTTTCCAGATTATTTAGGGAACGCAAAAAGGTAGATTTACCGGCTCCTGACGGGCCGATAATAACTACTACTTCGCCCGGCTCCACTGTAAGATTGATATCCTTTAATACAACCAGCTCACCAAAGCTCTTGGCAAGATGTTCAGTTCTAATCATTGACATAGTCTTTCCCTCTTCCCTTTATTTACTCATATCTTGAGAATTTCGTTTCCATACGCCGGAAGATAAATTCAAAGAATGCGGTCATAACCAGATAAATAATCATTGCAGGAATATAGACCATAGCCGTGCCTGTGGAGGATGAAATCGCTCTGGTTACTTTGGTCAGGTCTGCAAGCGCAATAATGGACACCAGTGACGCATCCTTGAGCACCATAATGAATTCATTTGCAACGGATGGCACCAGACGTCTGATAGACTGTGGGAAAATGACTAGCTGCATAGTCTGTGCTTTGGACAATCCCAACGCCTTGGAAGCTTCGAACTGTCCTCTGTCAATAGACTGGATTGCCGCTCTGATAAACTCTGAACAATATGCTGCGCTATTTAATGAAAAAGCCAGAAAAGCAGCAAAGAAGCGGCTGTTGATCGTGAGTGCCATATTAATCTGTGGCAGTCCAAAGTAAATAAAATACAACTGCATCAACAGTGGTGTTCCACGGAAGAAAAATATGTAGACACTGCATATCCAGCTCAATATTTTGTTTTTGGACATTTTACCAAGAGCCAGAAAAATACTCAGTAACAATCCCATGGATACTGCACACAAAGTAAGCAGTATCGTAATCTTTGCGCCGTTTAGAAGCTGCGGCAGCCAGCTTATCATTTGCTGTATCATACGCAATCCAGTCCCTTCTGTTGTATTTATCTAAGACCTGCTGTCAGGTCTGTGCCAAAATACTTTTCTGCGATTGTACCCAGTGTACCGTCTGCTGACAGTGCATCCAATGCATCATCAATTGCCTGGGTCAGACCATCATTCCCCTTCTTTAAGCAGATGCCAATTGGCTCTAATTCATCATTTTCCCATACAGTCTTATAGTTAGATGCCTCGTTCCCAAGGTAGTAGGCTGCAACTACACTGTCAGTGAATACAGAATCTGTACGGCCTGCTTTCAGGTCATCGAAGCAGTTGATGACTTTATCATACTGGAACAGCTCTGCCCCAAGCTCTGCGCTATGTTCCTTCATATAATCATCTGCTGTTGTCTCCGCCTGTACTGCGGTAGAATGTCCGTTCAAAGCTTCCATGGAGTCAATTTCCGAGTCATTCGGCACAATCAGCACAGTGTGGTTTGATACATAAGGTTTGGTCAGATTGAACTGCTCTTTTCTTTCATCTGTGATGCTGACACAGGAAATGATACAGTCATATTTGCCAGTGTCTACCCCTGCAAAAATACCATCCCAGGAAGTGTCTACCAACTCCAGCTCCAGTCCCAGATAATCTGCCAGTGCATTGGCAACCTCTACGTCAAATCCGATCGGAGTAGCTCCATCTGTATCAAAATATTCCATTGGGGGATAACCAATCTCTACACCTACCATGAGAGTTCCGTCCTTGATTGTTGTGACATCTGCGGTAGAAGCTGCGGTATCAGCTGCCGCTTCTGTAGAGGAAGCAGTTGCTTCTGCCGTAGAAGCTGCCTGAGTTGTTGCCGCCGGTTCTTCTGTATCAACAGATGCTGCTGCCGGTTGTGTACTGCTGCCACATGCCATAAGTGACAAAGCCATACTAAGTGATAACATGATTCCTACTGTTTTCTTTTTCATAATGATTCCTCCTCTTATTTTCATACATTGATTTTATCCGTAAATAGCAAAAGACGAAGTAGTCCTGTTTAGGACAACTTCGTCTTTTTACTTAATTTATCACATTATGAATGAATATGCAAGGGGTTTTATAAATATACAATTCTGATAGTGATTGAAGACACTCAGCCCTACACTGTCACCAACTTGTGCAAAATTTGCACAAATTGAATTTTCAAATATATAATTCATATAAATAGATATATGATGTCTTCTTTTTTTGAACATTGCTTTATTTTATAAGTTGATTACCATATTATTTTTGCAAACTCAATAAACTTTTTACATTCATCAATATCAACCGTACAATTAACAGGGGGCATATATAGTGTTTTTTGATTTGCCAAAAGTTGATCCAATATATACCATGCTTCTCCATTAAAATCATTCGAAACCACTATCCCCATATTACTCACTCCTGCTATACTTGTTCGTGTCATAGCATAACTCTTTTGTTCTTTTAAATATTCTATTGTATCCTTTGAAAGGTATTCATCTAATCCTGCATAAGTTGCATGATCTATTTCAGGTAACCAATACAAATTATTCGACCAATTACTGTACTTTCCTTTTTCATTCGGTAAAGACATCTTATATTTTATTATTCCAAATATTACTTCAAACCATAAAACTGATTCTGACATTTTTCCTTTAAATGTAAGAGTGTGAATTATATCCAACTTCTCAATTAACTTATCCAGGTTGCGAATATCAATTTGACACAAAGTGACTAATGTTTGTAATTCCTCTGTTGCGTCTTCTTTTCCCTCAAATTTTTCAAAATAATAACTATATCTTTCTACAAACTTATTTTGAAGTGATCCTACACTTAATTCTAAATTAAAACTTATAAATTTTCTCAAATATCTACCTGTATCAACTGCATCTCCAAATATTTTTTTCACAGAATTCTCAAGTTGTTTACTATCAATTGCCATAATTACAATAGTGTTTGGAATGCCTTCAAACAAATGGTGAAGTCTCTCAAGAACTTTAATAGCATATTCAGGCATACATCTATCTAGCTCATCAACAACTATTACTACAGTTTTTGTTTCTGACATCTGCTTCAGTTTTTTTCTTGTTTCATCTAGTGTTTTCTTAAACGCAAACATTTTATCAAATTTAAATTTATCCTCAGCAACATCTGACTTTTCATTTTGAAAAGTTTCTACAATGTTAACTCCAATTTTATTTTTTACATATTCTCCAGCTACATCTGTTAATATTTTTTTTGCTGTTTCCCATCCTGCTTTTGCCACTTCATTGATTCTTTGATCAATTGACTTCTCGGAAGCCTCTAGCATTGCCGATATTATTGCAATAGAAGGTTCTTCATAATAATCATATTGCCAACAATTATAATGAAAAACATAGAATTTATCAGTGTATGTATCCTCATTTACAATAGGCGATAATCTTCTTTCAAGTTCTTCTAATACATAAGTTTTTCCATATCCCCATGTTCCATCAATTGAAAATATTTTTCCTTGTTTTAAATCTGACATAGTATTAACAAGTTGGTATAACATATCAATAAATTTTTCTCTATCCAAAACATCAATTGTATCCTGCATTCACATTCCCTCTTTACTTTTCAGATAATAACTTCTCCAATCACTCTTTGTACTTCATCCGACTGTATCAGCATCTTCATCTTCTCAGCCCCACCTTCAACCTCAGGCTTACCACACTTAGGACTATCCGGATGCTCCGACACACAACAATCCTTATACCAGCATTCACCCATAAGTGCGCCCTTAACAGACCATTTCTCATTCTGCGTAAATTCGCCCACCAATGACTTCATCACTCGCTCTGTTGAGTATCTCTTAAAACCAGCTACGTACTGCAACGTCTTCTCATCATCAATCTTTGATAAATTAATTCTATGATTATCAACTGCTGCCAAAATTTCTTCACAAATCTTGATTTTATCTGTCTTACCTGTGCCTGTCCATTATAGTTCTTCATCTGCTGATATATTTCAACACCTTAACTTGCTTACGCCACTTCTTTATACCTCATAAACACATACTCATAAATTTTCTGTCTGTACACAAATATTGCATTATCAGAATAACTCTCTGGTAATTCTTCCCAGAGAATTGTGCCTATAAGAGTATCAACTTCTGCCTTTGTTTCCTGCTTCTCTGTCCAATGGTCAAGTTCAGATATCTTTGCTTTTATCTTTTCCAGTAAGTCTATCGCAACTTTCTTTATCTTATTGATATCTTCTTTTGAAAGATTTTCATTGAAAAGCATATCATACAATGACAGTTCTTCATCACTTGTAAAGCCCTCTCTGACATAACGCTTTTCTTCCTGATTCATAGAATTAGCCAGATTCATCAAGTCCATAAATGTCCTTTCAATGTTTGCCCTGTCCTGCTCATTATTATATTCATCAATGATTGTCTGATATCTTTCATAATAATCCACACGACTTGGATTTTCTTTGAGCATACTGTCTAATCTTGTTTGAATCAGTTCATCCAAATCTGTAATAAGTAGATTCTTTTTCTTTGTCTTTGCAAACTCTCTTCGAAGCAAATCAAAATCTATTCTACTAATATCAAAACGCTTAGCTATGTCATTATTATTAGATTCCTGTTCAATCATTATATATTCACCTAGAATCCCATTAATCTGAACCATCAAATCAACATTATCAATGTGTTTCTTCTTTTTCTTTAGTTCATCAGATATTGCTATAATCGCATCTTTTTTGTTTCTATCCTCATCCGATATATCATCTCTGTCCAGATATTTCATCATACGATTTATTTCGTTTGCATATGTCGTAAACTGCTTGCGCGATTCTCGGCTATCAGAAACAGCATTTGCTGCTGTCTGTAATAATGCTAATTTTGAAAAGTCTTTTGCCTTAATCAAATCCTCCAACTCAAAATTTCTGCTACATAAAAATTCTATAGCTGCTGATATAGTTTCCAGCACATGCTCTATAAGTTCTTCCTTATCTATTGTTGGATCAGTCTCTCTTCCTCCAACATTTGCTGTATAATCTGCAAGTGCTTTACGAAGTGCCTTTACTATGCCAATATAGTCAATAATAAGTCCGTTACTCTTGCCCTCTGCCACACGATTTGCTCTTGCTATTGTCTGCATGAGAGTATGCGCTTTCAAAGGCTTATCAAGATATAGGCATGACAAACATTTCACATCAAAACCAGTAAGCCACATTGCACAGACAAACACTACTCGAAGTGGATTGTCCTTATCCTTAAACTCTTTATCAAGTTCTCTTTTCTCCATCTTTTCACGATGCGGCTTTATATCAAGGTCCCATTTCTTAAATGTCTGAATCTCATTCTGCTCCTGAGAAATAACAACAGCCATTTCGGTTTCTTTCATCCATTTAATCTTGCGTTCCAGTTCCTGTACTTCCTGCTGTGATACTTTTGATTTTATGCCTTCTAATCGTTTGATTTCTTCTTCCCAATAATTCTGCACAAGGTTATACATCCGAACACAAGTCACTTTATTCAGGCACACAAACATAGCCTTACCACTTGTCCATAAATCCGAATAATGAGAAACAAAGTCTTTGGCTACAGATTTAAGCCTTTGTGGTGCTGTCATAATATGAATTTCTTTCTTAAACTCACGCTCCAGCTTTTCTGTCTGATCTGGATCTAAATCTGCTGCCTCAATCGCATCCAATATCTTATCCGTAATATTCGGATTATCTAAATCCAAAATCTTCTCTCCACGATTCTCATAATACAACGGAACTGTTGCTTTATCCTCAACTGCTCTCTTAAAATCATAGATAGAGATATATCCGCCAAATGTTCTCTCTGTAATATTGTCATTCGATAATAATGGCGTTCCAGTAAAACCAATACGTGCGGCTGTAGGCAGCAAATTCACCATATTATCTGCAAATATTCCATACTGACTCCTATGCGCTTCATCGGACATTATAATAATGTCATGATCTGGTATGATTGGCTGTACATCTTTCTTATTAAATTTCTGAATCAAAGTAAATATAAAGCTAGGATTTCCTTGCAATTTTGTTATAAGGTCATCAGCACTCGTAGCAATATACTTTGCAGCCTTTGTTTTTCCAAGTAATCCACAATTTTCAAAAGTATCGCTAATCTGTGTATTTAACTCATCCCTGTCTGTCAAAATCACAATCGTTGGAGAACCTGCAAATTTTCGCCTAATTTTCTGTGATAAAAATACCATAGAATAACTTTTACCAGAACCTTGTGTATGCCAGAATACACCAAGTTTTCCATTATTCAATTTACGTGCTTCATACGCCTTAACAGCCTCATTTACACCCAAATACTGGTGATTTCGTGCTAGAATCTTTACTGTTTTTCCATCTGAATGGTCAAATAATATGAAATTTTCCAACAAATCAAGGAAGTTATCCTTTTTGCATATACCTCTAAGCATCGTTTCAAGTGCAACATTACCTTCTTCCTGCTCAGACAATCTTTTCCACTCATGAAAAAATTCATATTTGCTACCTAATGTTCCCACTTTAGCCTCTGTTCCATTGGACAACATAAGAAATGCATTATAATAAAACAGATGCGGTATTGTATCAAGATAGTCTGTATAGTTATCTGTGTATGCATTCTGCACATCTACAGAGTTCTTCTTCAATTCTATAAAAAGAAGAGGTATTCCATTTACAAACCCCACAATATCTGTGCGTCTCCGATAAAGATCTCCATGTATTTTCATTTCCTTAATAGCAAGGAAATCATTATTCTCTGTATTTGTAAAATCAATTACAATTGCCTTCTTTTCCTCAATCTGACCATTCTGCTTTTTCACTTTCACTGGAATACCATCTCTTATATGTCTATAGTTTTCCTCATTTATCTGCATAAGAGAAGCTGATGACATATGACTTTCAAATGTTTTTATAGCATCTTCAAGTAATGCTGGAGTAAGCCATGGATTGAGTTTTAAAAGTGCCTCCTTGAGATATTTCACAAGAAGGATTTCCTTATATGATTTCCTGCCAAATGTGCCAGTTTCACCCAGAACTTCTGTGTTATAGGCAAGTTCTACACGCCAACCAAGTTCATCTTCAAGAAGGTGACCAGCACTTTCCTGTACTAATATATTTTCAGAATAATCATAGCTCATAATAGTCTCCTCCTTCCTTTATCTCATCATAAATACAACAATCATCATTTATTTTAATAATCAACAAAATCATTATCTTTAATAACGTATAATAATCCGCTATCATTGTATTGTTATCTGGCACAATAGAATCATGGATATAGCGATTTCTAATAGCTTTTCCATCACTAAACTCAGAATTATTCAATATATAATCAAAATATTTATATTCAGGCTTCGACAACAGTTTATCATCTACATAAATATCACCATTTTTAATCAATCGTTTTAATAATGGTGATTTTATATGTTGTAATGAAATAACTTCTTTTTCGTAAAACTCATGTAAAATAAATACTCTTTCCTTGTTATAATTAATAACATCATCTTCAATATATATTGCCCCTTTTTCGATTAACCAATTTAGTGATGCTATGTTATTTGGTTCACATTCTGACAATTTTATATCTTCATTTGATATAAGCTTAATAAGAGAGTCATATTTTGATTTTGTTTTTTCGGTATACCCAAGCATGCTCTGCGATGAAAACAACATATTCATCTCTTTAATAAGTTCACTATTTATAACATAACAATATTTATTTTTTATTCGACTTGGGATATCTTTTATTCTTGGTGAATCTGTTATATATTTAAAAAGCTCAAAATCAATTTCTCCATCATCGCACAACATTTTATACTTACTTAGTACTCCATCTATAGCTGATGCAAGTGTTTTACATTTACTAAGTATGCTATCAGCCGGGTTTGGCATATTACATGTATAATCTTTAATATCAAATTCCTGTAATAAATAGGTCTCAAAAAACCACTTTATAATGTCTTCAATGTTGATATCAAGTTTAATCAATTGTTCAACATAACCCCTCATTTGGATATCAGATAAAGATTCTAACATATCAAATGCTACATTCTTTTTGTACATTCCAACACCTCTAACTTCAAAAATCTCCGTAAGAGGATGTCTTTCTCCATGACTTGAAAGGCATGTGAATCTTGCCTGACTATCTATGTATTCGAATAAATATATGAAGTTGTTTAGCAATGTTGGGTAATCAGTATTATCCTTTATCCATCCTGTGTCATACTCTAGAATCCATTTATTATTTTCACTTTGGATATTCTTAACATTTTCAAATGGACCAAAAGTAACACCAAAACCATAGTCATGAAAAACCGCCAATTTATTATTCTCCCAAAATTCGTTATTCCTCTTGTCCGCCATTTTTTTCATTTTCGGAGTAATCGGTAACTCTTTTGTATGTTTAGCATTTAAAACAAGTTTCATAAAATTCGGGTTAATATAATCGCTTTTAAGATAATCTTCGATAAGTTTTACCCTTTTCTCAATGGTAAAATGTCTTGGAATATATACCTGTAGTTTTTTATCATGTTCTTCTAAATAATAAGAAACTACAAATTGGAACCCATATTGTTGTTCCTCTAGCAATATAGTTATCTCTTCATCAAAGTACTCTACAAATGACTTATCCTGTAATATATGATAAGTATTCCAACACAGTCCTTTTAGCACATCACATATTCTATTCTTAGAAATACACTTGTAGATATTAAACTTATAAAAGAAATTTATAAAATCATCCCAATATCCCACATAACAATTATTAAAAGTATCAACCACATTTTCTTCTGTTATCTGTTTAAATCTCTCATAAACTACAGTATTTAAATTCAATGTCTTCGCTTTATATCTCTGATATTTTTCTTCTGACCAATCCGGAATATCTGTAACTTTCTCAAAAAATAATTTTGTATGATAGAGTTCAATCACTCTATTAATATCAGCTAACTCTATCTGATTTTGAACATAAGAATCCAAGATAGCAGTTACCTTTTGTTCATCACCACGATAGCAATATCTAGCATTGAAATAATCTTTATGTTCAAAATCATTCATTATTTTTTATACCTCCACTTCTCCACTCATCAATCTTGGTAATAATCGGTCACGAGCTTGCAATAATAAATCATTCTGTCTTTGTAAATTTTTAATTTTATCAAAATAAGGTGTAACCACTTTACAAAACCTATCAAGTATGTCATCTGTCGGAATATAAATTTTTAATGCATTAATATCCTTTGCATATACGTGTGGCTGTGCAGCTCCTTTTTGAAGTGAATCTAATTTTGCTTTACTGTCCTTAATAAAACAATATGTCCAATATAAATAAGGTGTTGTCTGACTATCTACAAACGAACAATCCGATGCAAAAACATCTACATTATATAGCCTTGCAAAACCTGCATTAGCCCCGGAACCACTAATCGTAATAACTGGAGCTACTGTGTTTGCTACATTATGATAGTATGCTGGCTCCAAACCACCTGCAACAACCGGAACATTTCCTTTATGAATTTGTGCCTTAGTGATAGTCTTTCCCCTTTTAAATAACGCAATATCTCCAACAGTACCATCTAACCATCCTTTAGGCACACCATCAACAATCTTAACATCTTCACATCCCGGAAAATGTAGTTCTACAAACCATTCTCTATACAAACGTTCCGCTGTTTCTTCTAATAATTTAATTTGTTTTTTGTTGTTCTCAATTAAATCATCATATGTAGATAAAATACCAACAATTCTCTTTTGGTACTCTATATCATCTGGATATAATACCTGTACCGAACCCATTTTTCCTAAAGACATAAATCCTTGAGCCACTCCACCTTTTATCGCTTTAACTTGCGAACCGAAACATGGACTTTTCAAAAAATATGCTAAGTATTGATAATCAATTACTTCTGTTTTAGCTCTAAATATTGCAACACTACTCGATATTCCAATTTTCTCATCTTGTACAACATATACCCCACCTATACTTCCAATAATACTGTACAAAATGTCGCCCTGTTTGGGTTGTGTTAATGCATTAGAATTTTGCTTAAAATGCTTATTATATGTTTCCTGCGATATATATTCTACCTTCGAGTGATCAATACCTGATTTTGTTATATTCTTTGCAGTCAAATAAGGTATACCTCTAGATTCTCTTTTTAAAGACGCATGTGCTCCATCACCTATATATGATATTTCTGAAAGTCTGCTACTTTTCCATCTCATAACCCCATCTCCTTCATATTCTGTGAGATAGTATTCATCAAATTATTTGATTCTGCCTGCAATGCTAAAAGTTCTTGATGTATTTCTGTCATTCGCTCTTCAAAATCCACACCATCATCTTCCACAGGTGCTACACCAACATAGGCTCCCGGAGTGAGAGACCATCCCTTTTCTTCAATGCTGATTCCATCTTTGTCATCACATTTTGTGTCATCTGTTGTATAAGCAACTTTACATAATCCAAGAATATCGTGATACTCTCCTTCTCCAAACTTTTCATATAACCAATTAGCTTCTTTTGCTATTATAAGCCTTTCTGTAAGTTCAGAAATTCTATCATCGTATTCAGTCTGGAATTTTTTCTTTTCTCGCTTATCTGCTGCCTCAACTGCTGCTTTTGCTTCTGCACGAAGTTTTTTCACTCTTTCAGTCAAATCATGAACCAGTTCATCAAATAATTTGTCACTTCCAAGTGCATTTCTATATTCATAAAGCAATGCTGTATATTTTTCGCTCTCTCCACGATATAACCAGACAATAGCATTCAGATTTTTAAGCTGCCACTCTGACCATTCATTCAGTGTACGATCAACCTCTGTATAATAGTTTCTCGCATCAATGAAAAGAACTTTATTTTTAAGTTCTTCTTTTTTCCCTTTATCCAAAAACCATAACGAACATGGAAGATTCTTTGTATAAAAGAAATTGTTGCCTACACTTATCATCACATCTACATGACCTGTTTTAACAAGTTTTTCTCTTATATCCTTATCGCTTCCCTGACTATCTGTTGCAGATGAAGCCATTACAAATCCAGCTCTGCCCTTTTCGTTAAGATAAGCATAAAAGTACGAAATCCATAGATAATTTGCGTTTCCAATTTCTTTATGCTTGTTTTCTTTCGGGCATCCAAACGGAAGTCTCCCCGCATTGGATGTTGACTCTGCTTTTACCTTGTCCACATTAAATGGTGGGTTTGCCATTACATAGTCACAGCAGCCTTCAAGGTTATGAGCATCATGATAAAATGTATTCGCTTCATCACCAGATTTTATTACCCCTGTAAGCCCATGAACTGCCATATTCATAAGACAAAGCTGCGCATTATATTCCACTTTCTCCTGTCCATAAAATGTCATACTACTATTTGCTTGCAAACCAGCCTCATTTACAAAGTCGCCTGTCTGTACAAACATTCCACCTGAACCACATGCTGGATCTAGAAGCACTCCTGATGTCGGTTCTAATATATTTACTATCATTTTCACAAGTGATTTTGGGGTAAAGAATACTCCATCATCCGAAGCTATATTTTTTGCAAACTTGTTAAGGAAATACTCATAGATTCTACCTATTACATCTCCACCAACTTCATCAAGTGCATTATTATTGAATATACGGAGCAATTCTCCTAAAAGTTCATCTGAAAAATCTGTATAGCTTTTCGGTAATACTCCTGCTAACTGTTCACTTTGCTGCTCTACAAGCTCCATAGCATTGTTTACTACCTCACCCAGACTATTCATTGGCTGTCCAGTAGTATTTTTCAAATTAGCTGATGCTATATTTTCAGGAAGATTCACGAGATAATCATACTGCGCTTCTCTTGGCAAAAACAGCGCACTTTTTGCTGAAAAATCCCTAGCTTCTACAGGCATTCGCCTGCCATTACGCATTGGTCTATCCTTTAATATCTCTGTTTCAACCATTTTAAATCGACTATATGCATATCTTAAAAACAGCAATCCCAACACCGGCATACAATATTGGTTTGATGTCAATTTAGAACCTGCTCGCAGCAAATCCGCTGACTCCCACAAATCAGATTCTAACTTCTTTATACTTCTGTTATCCATTATTTTTCTCCTGTTTTTCTATATCTACAATCTGAACAACATCCCCAATATCACATTGAAGCACTTCACATATTTTTTCTATAACGGTCAATGTTACTGGCTCGTTGTTCGTCATTTTTGCCATTGTTCCCTTACTAATCTTTGCCTTGCTGCATAAAGCACCTTTGTTCATTTCCTTATCAATCAGAATTTTCCAAAGATTATTATACGAAATTGCCATACTACACCTCAATTTTGTTTATCTGTTCTTAACAACATAAGGTCAGTTGGAAAAGTAAATTCCAGTTCCAGTAGGTCTTGACTGGAACTTACCATTGCAAAAACGGTGGTAGAAGTAACTCTTCCAAACCTTTCCCCAACCGGTTGAACACCGGTCAGTAATCAATTAAAATATAGTTACTTTCCCTGAAATGCAGGATAGGGCAACGCTGAGGAGCGACCTGAGCGGCATCCAGGGTTATACAGGAGCAGCACTGAGTGTGTTGCTCTTTTTCTTTGCTCCTGTGGAAACACAAAGCGATAAACCTCGGGGTTCAAGGGGCAGAGCCCCTTCTGTTATAATCATACTTTCAGCAGATTTCCGGATGGCATCCTACCAAAGGAGAAACTACCATGGCAAAGAATGCACATCTGACATTTGATGAAAGACAGACAATCGAAGTATCACTTCGTGATAATCTCAAGTTCAAAGAAATCGGAGAAATTCTCGGAAAAGATCCTTCTACGATTTCCAAAGAAGTCCGCAACCATTACAAGGTTGTGGAAAAAAGTACATACAATCCATGTGCCGACAGACGTACCTGTAAGCATTACGGTGACATCTGCAAACCCTGTAAGAAGCGCTGGGGACAGGATTGTAAGAAATGTGATCCACCTTGCTATACTCACTGTCCTGATTTTGAGGAACAGGTTTGCCTGAAAATCAAAAAGCCTCCTTATGTTTGTAATGGGTGCGATACCAGACAGGGGTGTAAGTTAAGGCGCCATCTTTATGAGGCAAAGTATGCTCAGAATGAATATGAAGCTGTCCGTAGCGAAAGCCGACAGGGATTCGCTATCAGTTCTGAAGAATTAAAAAGGATTGATGGTATTATCACTCCTCTGATCAGGCAGGGACAGTCAATTCACCAGATCTGTGTCAATAACGTTGACCTGATCATGCTAGATGAAAAGACAATCTATAACTATATTGACGCAGGACTTCTTTCTGTATGCAACGGTGATCTTCCGCGTAAGGTGCGCTATCGCATTCGTAAAAAGAAGAAACCAGTAAGGGTGGACAAGAAATGTCACGTCGGTCGCACCTATGAAGACTTTCAGGAATATATGGCTGTCAATCCAGATGTTTCTGTCGTTGAGATGGACTCTGTTGAAGGAAGAAAAGGTGGAAAAGTATTTCTAACCATCTTCTTTCAGAACTGTAACCTCATGCTGGCATTCATTCGCGATGCGAATACAGCACGTTCTGTAACAGATATCTTCAACCAGCTTTATGTTCTCTTGGGGCACGAGAAATTCACTGAATTATTCCCTGTGATTGTAACCGACCGTGGGAGTGAATTTACCGACCCTCTGGGTATCGAGTTCAATGGTAATGGTGAACGCAGAACCAGAGTATTCTACTGTGATCCACAACGTTCTGACCAGAAAGGCGGCTGTGAAGTATGCCACGAGATGATCAGACGCGTATTACCAAAGAAATCCTCTTTTGACAACTTAATCCAGGAAGATGTGTCTCTTCTGATGAGTCACATCAATTCCTACACAAGAAAAAAGCTGAACGACCAGTCTGCCAACCAGTTGTTCAGCTTCCTTTACGGTGAGGATACCTTGGCTAAGCTCGGCATTAAGGTAATCCCCGCTAATGAGATCAATCTCACACCATATCTGCTGAAAAAATAAACTGATCGGACTGCCATCCGGATTCATAAGCACTGCCATTAGGGGTGGAATTTAATCTTGCAAAAAAAGAAAGATGAATTCGACCTCCGCTTAAAGTGCGTCTTTTTTCAGAGCAGAAATTGATCTGGGGTTATCTTATCACGCCTCAACAACTGGTTCAATCTATTTGGTTTTGTAAGTTCCAGTTTGGAAACGTAAATTCCGCTAAAATCATGATTTCTTGATATGCCGGAATTTAGTCTTGCAAGAACTTTTAGGAACAGGGGTTTACTTTTGCAAACTGGAAGTCAGTTTTCCAATTCAGCCTTAACAACATAATACTTAAAATCCATTTTATCATATCATATATAGTCTATTTTTTCAAACCATAGGAATATTTTTCTATACCACGAAATGGCAGTAATATTATCCTCACCGTTTCCACTTACACTACAACTATTCTCCCCAGCATAGCTGGAGAATTAGACTTTTCATTAAGAACCATCTGTTTAGTTACATTTCAAAATAGTTAAAAGATTTTTGTTACTCTTCGGCAAGTTCTTCTACCTCTTCCGTCTCTGCCTTTTCTACAATTTCTAGGTTTCTCTTGGCAACAAAACCTTCTCTCTGGATACCATTCTCGTCGATGAATATAACCTTATAGTAGTAATTTGCGTTTTCGATAATGGTTACTTCTGCGCCTTCCTTTAACTGTCATGTAACCTCTGCTTTCTTTTGTGGAAGTACTTTTACATTGCTTATATATTTAGCAGCAACAGTAAGTCCCCAATTTTGTAGATAAGGTGTAACAAAAAGAGTTAAAAACATACGAATAAATAATATCACGATATAGTATTTTTTTCGTTTTTCTTCTGCCCAATTTGCAAATCACTCTTGGAAAGCAATAGGATTATTAATATGGTCATTTATAGCATCTTGTATTTCCTGCTCATTTGCAAAGTCTGTCTCACGTCCAACCTCTTCTGTTTCGCTTTCTTCTTGAAGAGACTCATACGCTAAATCGACGGCATCTTTGAAAGTGCCGTTTGCTTCCAGTGTTTCAGAAAAAACTTTGCCATAATCAATGTTCCTTAATTGACTAATCTGTTCAGACATAACATTATCTGTAAAGGATTTCATTGCTTTCTGAATGTTCTGGAATGAACGATTTTCTCATTCTTTCAAGTGATTCTAAATAAGAATCATACGGTGTTTTAGAATTATCATTTTTCATATAGTTATACCTCCCTCAAAAACTTCCCAAGTTCTGTTCTTGTTTCCAATTATATAACAGATTTCAACAAAGAAAACGTCATTTTTATGCCATAAAAATGTCACAAAAATGACTAGTATAGCGTTTTCTAAATACCTGAACCATTTACACAGAATATTTTTCAGAAAGTGCATGTCAAAAAACGTAGGCGTAGCGGGCTACGCTGAGGATTTTTGGCATGTGCTATCGGGAAACTAGGCAAGTAATATGGTTTAGTTAATTTAAAAACGCTATACTAGCATTGCAGCCAGTCCTGTTATTTATAGAATCTTCCAATAATTGTTTTTACTGAATGAGGATTGATATCCTTCGTAACCATTAAAGTTCTTTAATTTTATATTTACTGTTCCACTGTTGTCGGCATTATTATCTGAAATTGTTCGTTTCTTTTTCACCCGAATTTCAGCAGTAAAATCAAAAAGGCCTTACCGAAATTCTCTCCCATCTGGAAAAGGAATCGGTAAGGTCTTCATTTTTATATAACACTCTGTATATTAATATTCTTCCAGAAGCTCTCGCCTGGGAGCTTATCTGTCAGAATGACTGAACCCTCAAAATTTGAGAAGGTAACTGCATAGATCTTGTCGAATTTGTCTGATGTGGTCAGTACATAGCGGTGATCTGCCTGCGTATTGCGCATAGCGACCTGCTTCACCAGCGCTTCATTGATATCCGGCGTAGTAAAAGCCATCTTCTGGTCAATGCCATTGGTTCCAAAGAAACCTTTACTAAAATGATATTTCTGTATGTTCAGTACTGCCTCTGCTCCAACAATAGCTTCTGTTGAGCCTTTTAATTCTCCGCCGATCAGAATGACATGGAAGCCTTTCTCTGAGAGGCGCTTCGCGTGGGAAAAAGCATTTGTAATATAAGTAGCTCTGGGTTCTCTGATATATTCCAGCATCCAGCCTGTCGTCGTTCCTGCATCCAGATATACACAGTCATCCGGCTCGATCAGAGAAGCTGCATACTGTGCAATCGCCTGTTTCTCTGTTGTCTGTAATTCCTGTTTCTGTACCACAGACAACTCCTGATTCACAATCTGCGCCGTGCGAAGGGCAATCGCCCCCCCAAACACCTTGGTCAGACGCCCCTCTTTATCCAAAGAAGTAATGTCTCTCCGAATGGTGGATTCCGAAGTCTGCAGAATGTCTTTTAACTCTGCTACGGTAATGCTCTCTCTTTCCTGGACCAATCGTACGATTTCTTCCTGCCTTTTCTCTGTCAACATATCACAACCATGCCTTTCCGTACATATCCTTATGCGTTCTGCAAATTGGATTCCCTGATAATCTTTCTGATTGGTAATACACGCCCCGGTGAAACTGACAGTTCATCTACACCCATGCGCAGGAATTGTTCTGTCAGAGTTGTATCTGCGCCAAGTTCACCACAGATGCCACACCAGATACCAGCCTTGTGTGCATTCTCAACCGTCATCCGAATCATACGCAGTACAGCGGGATGATGAGCATCATAAAAGGCATCCAGTTTCGGATTCTGCCTGTCTATTGCAAGTGTGTACTGGGTCAGATCATTCGTACCAATACTGAAGAAATCTACTTCTTTCGCCAGTTCCTCACTGATCATGACTGCTGCCGGAGTCTCGATCATAACACCCTGCATCACATCACCATATGCAATCTGCTGACTGTCAAGTTCCTGCTTGACCTCTTCCATAATCTCCTTGATGCGATGAACCTCACCTACAGATGTGATCATAGGGTACATTACAGCGATATTGCCATATACGCTGGCACGAAGGATTGCACGAAGCTGTGTCTTGAATATCTCAGGCTGTGACAGACAGATACGGATCGCACGATATCCCATTGCAGGATTCTCTTCCTGATCCAGATTGAAATAATCTACTTTCTTATCAGCTCCAATGTCCAGAGTTCTGATAATGACACGCTTCCCCGCCATTGTCTCTGCTACTGACTTATAGATTTGGAACTGTTCATTCTCTGTCGGGAAATTCTCACTGCCAAGATAAATAAATTCACTACGGAACAGACCGATACCACTGGCATCATTTTTTAACACCATAGCCAGGTCGCCCGTATTACCGATATTAGCATACAGCATAATCTTGTGTCCGTCTAGTGTAATATCTTCCTTACCCTTCAGATCCAGAAGCAGCTTCTTCTTCTCATCTTCTTCTGCCTTTTTCTTCTCCAAAGCAGCTCTGGTCTGCTCATCCGGTTCAATATAAATGACACCCTCAAAACCATCCACGATAGCTTCTTTGCCATTGAGTTCTTCGCCAAGAGTAAGCTCCTGTGTGCTGACAAGTGCAGGAATACTCATGGTTCTGGCAAGTATCGCCGTGTGAGAATTTACGGAACCATGCACTGTAACGAAAGAAAGAATCTTATCCTTATCGAGCTGTACTGTCTCTGAGGGAGCCAAGTCTTCTGCAATAACAATGACCGGTTCGTCTGTGTTCAGTTCTCCACTTCCACTGCCCTTTAAGATAGAAACGAGGCGTTCTGAAATATCTCTTACATCTGCTGCTCTGGCTTTCATATACTCATCATCCATTGCAGCGAACATATTGGCAAAATTATCAGCGGTAACACCAACTGCATATTCTGCATTAACCTGCTGTGAAATAATGATATTGTGAACAGAATCTGTATAGTCCTCATCATCCAGCATCATCTGATGAATCTCAAAAATGGCTGCATTGGCTTCACCGACTTCTTTGCATGCCTTATCATACAATTTCTGCAGTTGTTTCACTGCTTCTTCTTTTGCCTTCTCAAAACGTGCAAGTTCCTCTTCGGGATTCTGCACTTTAACTCTTACGATCTGATGCTCTTTCTTGGCAAATACCCAAAGCTTACCTATCGCAATACCGCCAAAAACGCTCTTTCCATGACATACTTGCATATTCATTCCTCTTTTCTCCAAATAGGGGGACGCGAAACGCATCGGGGTGGGAGGGGAATTGTGCGTTTCGCTGTTATACTGTTTTACGTTGGAATCATTACAGGTTTGCGCTCATGAAGTCACTGATTGCAGTGTATGCCTGTTCTTCATCCTCGCCGGAGAAAGTAAATTCTACTGTATCACCCTTCTTAGCACCAAGTCCCATGATACCGAAGATCTTCTTGGCATCTACCATATTACCGCCCTTACCAATCTTAATCTCACTTGTAAATCCCTTTGCAGCCTTAACCAGCTCTCCTGCCGGTCTTGCATGAATCCCCTGTTCATCCTTTATTGTATATGATAATGTCTTCATAATAATCACCTTTCCTTTTTTAATATAAATTCGTGCCTTTCTCCACTCCCGTTTCGCAACCTCTCCTATGCTACCTTTTTCTTAAAGAGTCCAAGTAAAAATGTGGAAACCACTGTTCCGATTACAAGTGCAAGCAGATATAGTAATGCATTGCCAACTACAGGGAATACGAAGATTCCACCATGAGGAGCCATCAGTGTACATCCAAATACCTGTGATAATGCGCCTGCAATACCTGCGCCGATGATACATGCCGGAAGAACATGTAATGGATCGGATGCTGCATAAGGAATTGCACCTTCTGTAATAAATGCAAGTCCCATGATGAAGTTAGTCGGTCCTGACTGTCTCTCTTCCTTTGTAAACTTGTCTTTGAAAAGTAAAGTTGCAAGTGCGATTGCACAAGGAGGAACCATACCACCAATCATAACAGAAGCCATGATCTCATAGTTACCTGCTGCGATAGATGCTGTACCGAATACATAAGCTGCCTTGTTGAATGGGCCACCCATATCAATAGACATCATTGCACCAAGGATAAATCCAAGTAAAATCTTGCTGGTGCCGCTCATACTTGCAAGTCCTGAGTTCAAGGCTGTATTAATTGCACCCATGACAGGCTCTACAACGAAGTTCATTCCAATACCCATAATCAGTATACCAAATACCGGGTAAAAAAGCACTGGTGCAAGTTTCTCCAGACTCTCAGGCAGCTTGTCACATACCTTCTTTAATAAGAGAATCACATATCCTGCAAGGAAACCAGCTGCCAAAGCTCCAAGGAAACCTGACTTTCCATTTGCGGCGATCATACCACCTACAAAACCAAGTGCAAGACCAGGTCTGTCAGCAATGGCTTCCGCTATAAATCCTGCCAATACCGGAAGCATCAGTCCAAATGCAACACCACCGATTCCTTTGAAAAAGGCTGCTGCCTGTGTGATTGTACCGAAATTGCTGCGCTCCTCTGCTGTCAAAGCATTGATATCAACGCACTGACCATCAATCAGGAATGCAATTGCAATCAGAATACCACCACCAACAACGAAAGGAAGCATATGAGATACACCGTTCATCAACTGCATATAGATACGATGTGCTACACTGTCTGAATTACCTTTACGCTGTGTATTTTCTACCTTGGTATCTGCCTTATAGACAGGAGCATCCTTCTTTAAGGCTCTTGCGATCAGCTCATCTGCCTTGCTGATACCATCGGAAACCTGACATTCGATCACATGCTTGCCATCGAATCTTTCCATAGGAACCTTAGCATCTGCTGCCACGATGATACAATCAGCTTCATCTATCTCCTGCTGTGTCAGCACATTCTTGGCTCCACCGGAACCTCTGGTTTCTATCTTAATGGCGCACCCTGCTTTCTGTGCTGCCTTTTCCAGTCCTTCTGCTGCCATATAAGTATGTGCAATACCTGTCGGGCAGGAGGTAACTGCCAGAATCTTGCTCTGAACTGTAGTTTCTGTATGAAGTCTCTCATCAATGCCTGCCTTCTCAGAATCCGCCTCGTCAATGATCTGTAAGAATTCTTCTACACTCTGTGCATTACGAAGTTTTGCTGTGAACTCTTCATCCATCAGCATAACTGACAGTTTGCTCAATACATCCAGATGTACATTGTCTTTGGTATTCGGTGCTGCAATCAGGAAAAGCAGTGTAACAGGCTCTCCATCCAGTGAGTCAAAATCCACACCATTTGGAATGACCATGGCTGCCAGTCCCGGTTTCTTTACCGCATCGCATTTACCATGAGGAATTGCAATCCCTTCTCCGATGCCTGTTGTTGATTCTTCTTCTCTGGCAAATACCTGTTTCTGATAGGCTGCCACATCACTCAGCTTACCACTTGCTTCCATCAAGGCAACTGCCTGTTTCAGAGCATGCTCTTTATCTGTTGGCGCTGCTGCCAGCTGTATACTTCTCTTATCCAATAAATCTGTAATTCTCATATTCAAGACCCCCATTTTCGCCTTTTGCGCGGAACGTTATTTTTTATGAATGGTGTTAAATAAATTCTTTACTTCTTCTGCTGTTGCCAGATTCTCTGAAAAGGCACTGGCACTTCCGGCAGACAATCCCATATGAAATGCGTACTCATAATCACCCGATTCCTGATAGCCTGCTACGAAGCCTGCTACCATGGAATCACCTGCACCTACTGCATTCACGACCTTGCCCTTGGGTGCTTCGCTCATATGCTCTGTTCCCTTCTCATCCAGCAGAACTGCGCCTTCTCCTGCCATGGATACCAGTACGTTACGTGCTCCCTGCTCCTGCAGCTTTCTCGCATAGGGCACGACCTCTTCCCTTGTCTTTAACTCTACACCGAATAGCTCCCCTAACTCATGGTTATTCGGTTTCACCAGGAATGGATGATATGGCAGAACCTTCATCAGAAGATCCCCTGTAGCATCCACTACAATATCAATACCCTTATCCTGCAGCTGCGCCATGATATCCATATAAATGGTATCCGGCATGGACTTTGGGATGCTGCCTGCAAGTATCAGCATATCCCCCTGTTTTAATGTGTGGATCTTCTGCATCAGCTCATCCACTTTATCCTTTGGAATATCCGGACCCATACCATTAATTTCGGTTCCGTCGATATTTCTGATCTTTACATTAATTCTGGATACACCCTCATCCAGCATCAGGAAATCAGCATGGATTCCTTCCTCCTGAATCCGTCTCCTGATCTCTTCTCCAACGAAACCAGCCATGAATCCAAGTGCTGTACTGTCCACTCCCAGATTCTTCAGCACATAGGATACGTTAATTCCTTTGCCTCCTGCCAGCATCTGTTCATAAGATGTTCTGTTCGTGGCTCCCAGTTTCAGATCATCTACTGCCACGATATAATCCAATGACGGATTGAACGTTACTGTATAAATCATTTGCCTGTCCTCCTCTCTGTATTTGTTGATTTTATTCTACAATCAAATTCAGTCATATTCAATCGTACTAATTCACAAATTTTCTTTTATTTTTTGTGTATTATGACGTTTTATGAACGTTTATGGTCTATTTTTATTCTGTTTTTGCTATTTTGCCCTGACTGTTTTAGAAAAAGTCATTCATACTCGGTCATTCTAATCTCCGTTTTCATACTTCTTTATAGAATTACCAGCTTCATGAAAAACATACATCTTGATTCTATGAAGCATATTATTTAAGATAGAATTATATGTAAACATTTACGAAACTCAATATTATGAATACAGAATTGTACAGATTTAACAAGAGGTGAATAGTGTGATACTTTTTATTACCGGTGCAACTCATACAGGCAAGACGAGACTGGCGCAGAAATTAATGGAAAAATACAAAATCCCTTACTTTTGTCAGGATCATCTCAAAATGGGACTGATCAGAAGTCATTATACCGATCTGACACCTGACGATGACCAGGAATTGACAGACTATCTGTGGCCTGTAATCAGGGAAATGGCAAAAACTGCTATTGAAAATAAACAGAATATGATAATTGAAGGATGTTACATCCCTTTTGACTGGCAGAAAGATTTTGATGAGGAATATCTGCGAAACATTCGATATATCTGCCTGTGCATGAGCGACAGATATATCGATAATCATTTTGATCATATTCGCAGTTTCGCTTCCTGTATCGAAAACAGACTTGATGATGACTATTGTACTTTACAAAATATCAGAAATGATAACCAGATGTTCTTAAATGGCTGTATACAGAATCATCTGGATTACACACTGATCGACGATGACTATGAATCAGCCATCAGTCCTCTAATGCATATTTTATAAAGGAATCAAAGATTGCACGATATCCCTGCTCCTTTATATGCATGCCCTCTATTGTATACTCTGCTTTCAGATTGCCCTGCTCATCCTTGAGCGGCGCATTGATATCTATATAGTGGGCATGATGTGCCTTTGCCAGCGTACGCACTGCCTCATTTGCCTGGGCGATTTTGTCATTGGTGCGAATCAGAAGACAGGGCTTCATCTCTTCTGTGGCAGCATCATAATTAATCGGATAATATGCCATCATATATATGTCAATATCCGGCAATTTGTCTTGCACGATTGTCAGAATCTTATCATAGTTTGCAATCATATCCTCTATTGAAATTGCAGGATCACTTAGATTATTGGTTCCAATATTGATGAAAAGCCTCCTTGGCTCCAGATCCAATATGCAGACATCTATGTTGTCAAGCAGCTCCTGTGTCACAAAGCCACCGATTCCACGATTATAGATCACAATATCCAGCTTGTCCTCCTGCACGAACTTCTCTACTGGAAACATTTCCATCAGGGAAGAACCCGCACACACGATCTGTCCTTTCTCTATTGTTTCATTCATCTTGCGAAAACGCTCAATTTTCTCCTGTTTCGTCATAATCATAACCATACCTTTCTGTATTAGCTTTTTAAAATCCCATTTGAAAAAAACTAAGCTGTCCATCCTGCCACAGCTTCTGCTCTGCTTCCTTTATGATATCTGTCTCATGCAGATGCCCAATCAGAAGCGGAGAAGCCGGATCATGCAGTTTTCTGTTTGCCCTGACACTTTCATTATCATAATTGGCATAACAATACAGACAACCATGTCCACATGTATTATACATCCCAATATCAGCTCCCAACAAGCAGGAGCAGGCATCTCTCGCCATTTTCTTCTTCGGGACATGCAAAGCAGAGCCTATCGCACGCTCCAGCACCGTCTGCGAAAGGCATCCGTCAGCATCCACATTTGCTCTGGTCAATGCTCTATCCTCGCAGCACAGATGTATCTGCATGCCTTTTGCTGCCGCTATTTTGGAAAAAGTCTCTATAAGCTGCTCCTGTTGAGCCGCCGTCACGCTTCTTGCCTGTGGAAAGTTACGCTTCGTTTTCTCATACAGGTCAATAAAGCTGACGACGCATTGTCTCGTATAGCCCTGCAAATCCTCTGCCATTTGCTCAAACCGCTCTATGTGATACGAAACTGAATATTTCTGTGAAATAAATATCGGATCATAGCGCCAGCTCATTCTGTCCACACCTACCTGTCTGGAAAGATAGCGGAAGTTGTCAATGACCTTACTCCAGCGTGGAACACATGGCTCTATATCCTGCTCATATGGCGTGATCGTCACAAGCCAGAAAGTGCAATACTGTGACAACAGTGAAAGTCTATCCAACATCGGCTGCGGATTCTTCGTACAGAACACGATTGCATCTATCACCTGTGGACTGAGCACATACTTCGTCACCTGCTCCGGGTAATAAGGGTTGCGTACCAGACAATAACCCTCCTGTATTCGATTATAGAACTAGTCACTGTAAAAAGCAGGGATATCCGTCCTGCTTCCCGTATTTAAAATCATAAAACCTCCTGAAATGTTATAGCAGAAAAGCAGTCAATATCGCTATTAACTGCTTTCATGTTTCTTGTTCAATCCCTCCATTGCACTATCTAAGGATATTGGTTCGACTCCCTCTTCAACCTCTGTCTCTGCTTCGAGTATAGCCTGGTCAATTCTATTTATCTTTGCAAAACGTTCATATAATTCAGCACTCATTACCACCAAATCACTATATCCATTTTTTGTAATAAAGATTGGTTCCTGCTTTCTATGTGCTAATTCTGAAATTTCACTGGTATTTCTTAAATCTCTAATTGGCATAATTGTTGGCATAATAGACACCTCACTTTTCTTATATTGTGCTATTATTATAGCATAATTATGTCACGTGGTAAACAATCATTTTCTCCTATTTTATGTTTCCTTTGGGGACAACTACTTTGTCCTCACCCAGAGCTGAGCATTTATCAACCATTCTCTGTATGTATTTTTCTTATCGTCAGGACTGCAGCTATCGTATTCTGCATAATTAAGTTTTATCATAATTCGTCATACCCTTCCGGCATCTGATTAAAATATTCTTTCACCACATCATATGCCTCTTTGGGTCTTCGATACTCATCTACGACACCCTTATTATTATGACATCTTGCCCGCGTAGAGAACCACTCTTCTTCTGTAACCTTACAGTCTGCAAACTGCCAGATAAAGGTTCCGGTAAGTCTGTTATCCTCCTTATATACTTCCAGATTTTCCCTTATTACATCAGCCTGTCTCTCTTCACTCCATTTGCAGTGTCCTCTATCCCTGAAGCCATATATTGCAGCCGCCCCAAATTCACTGACAATTACAGGCTTTTCTTTCTCAACTGCAGCATCAATCCATGCCATTTCCTTTTCATGCTTTTCTTTTACAGAAATGTCTTCATACCACCCTGAATACATATTAAAAGAAACAATATCCGGCAGATCCAGACAGATATCTTTAAAGTGCCTGCAGGTTGCCGAAGTTGTCGGTCTTGATGTATCAAGGGATTTGATCTGCTCATATTGCATCTTGTACTTTTGACGCCCTTCTTCTGTTTCACTGGCACACTCATTCAAAATGCCCCAAATCACAATAGACGGATGATTAAAATGCTGATAGATCATTTCATCAATACAATCCCTGCACTGTTCATCAAAGTGTGGATTCATCATCTTTTCCAGATTAAATCCCCTTGCGTGATTCTCCTCCCAGACTAACATACCCTTCTCATCACACAAATCCAGGAATCGCTCATCATTTGGATAATGACAGGTTCGAACGGCATTTGCTCCCATTTCTCTCATCATATCCAGATCCTGCATCATAACCTGAAAAGGAACCGCACTTCCTAAAGTCCCATAATCCTCATGTCTGTTAAAACCTTTCAGGAAAACACTTTTGCCATTTAACAAGAGTCTTCTTCCTTTTACTTCCACTTCCCTGAAACCTACTCTATCAGTCAAATCATCCATTACTACACCATCACATTTAAGTTCGGCTTTCAAAAGATATAATTCCGGCTTTAATACGAACCATTCCCTGACATTTTCAAAGCTTTCCACCAACTCTAATATGGCTATGCTCTTCCCCTCCAAAAGTCCGTTCACATGGAAGGTTTTATCTGCCAGTGTTATTGTAACCTCTGCGTTTTTCTCTTCATCCGAAAGATTTTCCACATCAATGCTGATTTTAGCTTTCCATCCATCTTTATCCTTATGCGGTTCAAAATGGATATTTTTCAAATAAACATCCTTAATCTCCTCCAGAACTACCGTCCTGTTAAAGCCTCCATAGGTATAATAATCATTGGGAACATGAAGGGAAGATTCTTCACTGAAGCTGTTGTCTACTTCTACTCGAATCACATGCTCTCCTGGCTCTACGTTCATAATGATACCGCAAAAGGCAGTAAATGCATTATAATGGTGCACAATAAATTCATCATCAAAATATACATCTGCCGTATGGCTTACCCCTTTAAATTCCAGTCTAACATTGGTCTTTTCCTGAATATAAACTTTTCTGGTATAAGTTCCCTTGCCTCTGTAATTCAAGAGTTCTGGATTCTGCTCCCAGCACCCCGGTACGGGAATCCTGTATTCTGCACCTTCCTTTGTTCTAAAACTCCATATGCCGTCCAGTTCCCTCTGCTTCCTGATGTTGTGTTGCTCAAATAATCGTATCATTTCCTTCTCCTCCTGCATGGATGGTCTATGTATTTATGCTAATCCAAAGATACAGTTTGGGCAATGTTGTCAGGTATGGATTTTTGTCAAAAGGTAATGGGATTATTGACATTATGCAAATATTTTCTATAATCAAAGAAAAGGAGCAGGTGAACATGGATATTATCAATCTGACAATCAATATAAAGTTCTGCCGTATTTCTTATCATGAAAAAGACTGGGTGGAAAGAAAAACAAAGTGTGATTACACTGTATGGAATATTATTTCCGGGGGACTGGCCCTGCAAATAAATGATCAGACTCTGTATGCAAAAGAAGGAGATGTGCTTTTATTCCATCCTGGGGATACCTACAAAGCATGGTGTCATGATGATGACCATTGTTATTTTCTTGTTACTTTTTTCTCAATATCCTCCGGTAATGTCATAGATATTTTGACGCAGGAGTCTACCGCAGGTCTATATACGAACGATTTTGTTAAAGAAATATCAACCAGATTCTGTGATGAATATACTGCCTGCTGTGATAATGAGGATGCTCACAATCTTAAATTGTACGCGGCTTTTCTGAATTTTTTTGCAGATATATCCAGTCAGTTTGGGACACAACTTCCATTCCACGCCTCTTCCGACTCTGTATCCGACCAGCGCCTGCATTCCCTGTTAGACTTTATCTCTGATCATGTGGAAAGCAATCTGACTGTCAAAGAAATGGCTGAGTTTATGTCCATGAGTGAAAAATATTTTTCCGGCTATTTTCATTTTCATATAGGAATGAGTCCCAAACAATATCTGACCAAGTGCCGTATGACGCATGCTATCCAGCTCTTATCAGATCCTGATAATTCCATATCCGAAATAGCCAGTCGATTGCATTTTTCCGATCAATACAGCTTTACAAAATCATTTAAAAAGTACTACGGCGAGACTCCGGGAAGATTCAGGAAACAGCATTTTTATGTACATAATGCTGTCACCAGATTAGAATATCTTTGAGTTTTATCCCTGATATCAGCTTCATTTACTCCATAGTAACTGTATAAGTCTCTGGAAATCTTCTGAAAATGCTTCATTACTTTCTTATTGCCTGAGTATGACATTGCAAAAATATTCCAGACATAATCTACTTCAACTTCAAGGCGGGCATCGCCTGTCCTTCTCTCATATATGTGATAATCCATGGGAATCTCATGGTCTGGAATCTGTGCAGCCTTTTTACTTCGTTCTTCCATTTTACGAATGTACTCTCGTAGCGACTTTTCATTCGATATATCCGGCTTGCTAATGTCTGCCATTTGTCCCAGTAACTCCGGTTTATGCTGTATGACCAGGCTTGCTTTTAAGCAGTCTCTCTGCTCACGGTATTGCCTCTTATCCGTGTTCATCTCTACTAATCCATAACGATTCTTTGCATATTCTACTACTTCATTTAGTGTATGGGAATTCGCAACGATTCTCTTCTCTACTCTTTTACGTTTACATTTATATATGGCATTTTTTATTCTCACCTTCAGCGGTTTTTTGTCTGATTTTCCAGCTATGAATATGCTCGTTGGTCCATCTGCACCACCTATGATGGAAACGGAAGATTTACACTTATTTTTCATATACTTTCTCCTGTAGCTTTACAATCGTTCCCACTCTTTTCTGAGTAACCTGTATTCCAAACAATCTTTTAATTTACCATCATGCCAAATTGGTATCAATATAATCAAAGTACGGCTTTTTCTTTACTTCTGCTTCGTTTTCAAGATACCATGCCGCTGTTTCTTTTAATCCAACATCTAAAGGAGTCGTATCCGGATATATTTTGTTTTGACGCTGCACATCCAAGCAGTATTCGTATTGATAGAAGCTGAAATATTTCCTTTGTTCTATATCATTATATACATTTACAAATATTGGAACTTTACCCAGACAGGCATAGCACATGCTTACCCAGTCCTTTATAGATATGGTGTCCTTATTACCCACATTGAAAATATGATCTGAGGGATTATCATTTATAATGACTTCCATTAATCTGCATAAATCTCTGACATGAAAAAATTGTAATTTCATGCTGCCATCCTTGGGCAAGTAGAATTTTCTGTCTGCTTTGGCACAGTCAAATACAAAAGCTTCTCTGTAAACATTATTCATAGGACCATATAAATATGGCGGTCTTAATATGTACGCATCCTTAACTCTCTCTAACAAAGCCTTTTCAGCTTCCAGCTTATCTATACCGTACTTGCCCCAAAACTTATTCTCTGCAGTCTTGGAATACTCAAGAAATGGCTGAACTCCATATTCAGGATATACAGCACTTGAACTGATCATAATATATTGTCCAAAAGTCCCCAATGCATTATATAAATCAACAATGTCCTGTGCATCATATGCCGTTATATCTGCCACAACATCAAAATATGTATCTTTCAAAACACTGCCTAAATTGTGCCTGTCTCCTTCAATCAGATTCACACCCTCAACCTGTGGTTTGGAATTTCTATTGAGTACATATACATCATATCCAGCCTTCACAAAATATTCAGCCGCGTATTTGCTGACAAAAGTCGTTCCGCCTGTAATTAATATTTTTCTCATCATGTTGTCCTTTCATTCAGGAAACAGAACTCTGTTCTACAAAATAGTATCATCCAAAGTATAATATATTTTTCATAGAAAAACAATTTTCACTTCATACACGCGTTTTTTATTTTTCGTCATTTTATTTAATTTGGTTTCATTATTTTGTCTATTATTCCCATTGTCCAATATTTTTCAGAATTGTATACTATATGTGTTATGTAAATAACAGAGAAGGTATATTACTATTAAATTTGGAGGTATGTTTTATGGCAGTAAATCGTTTCGTCTTAAACGGAATTTCTTATCATGGACATGGTGCGATCAATGAAATTCCCGGACTTATCACATCAAGAGGATACCAGAAAGCTTTTGTTGCATCTGACCCTGATCTTGTAAAATTTGGAGTAACTTCAAAAGTAACTGATTTGTTAGAGAAAAACGGTATTGCATTCTATTTATATTCTGATATCAAACCAAACCCGACTATTGAAAATGTACAGCATGGTGTAAAAGCTTTTCAGGAGTCCGGTGCTGACTGTATGATCACTATTGGCGGCGGTTCTTCCATGGATACAGGCAAAGCCATCGGTATCATTATCAATAATCCGGAATATGCTGATGTACGTTCACTTGAAGGTGTAGCTCCTACCAAGAAACGTACTGTATTCACAATTGCCGTTCCAACAACAGGTGGTACAGGTGCTGAATCAACCATCAATTACGTTATTACCGATGTAGAGAAGAAACGTAAATTCGTATGTGTTGACCCTAATGACATTCCTGATATTGCTGTTGTCGATCCTGATATGATGTCTTCTATGCCTAAGGGCTTAACAGCTTCTACCGGTATGGATGCCTTGACACACGCTATTGAAGGTTATACTACTGCTGCTGCGTGGGAATTATCAGACTGCCTCGACCTTGAAGCTATCAAATTAATTGCCAAGAATCTCAGAAAGGCAGTTGAAAATGATCCTGATGGTCGTGAAGGCATGGCTCTTGCACAGTATGTAACAGCTATGGCTTACTCCAATGTAGGACTTGGAATCGCACACTCTATGGCACATACTCTTGGTGCTGTATATGATACACCACATGGTGTTGCCTGTGCTATGATGCTCCCAATCGTTATGGACTTCAACAAGGAATACACAGGCGAAAAGTACAAGGCTATTGCAGAGGCTTTCGGTGTAGATACAACCGGCATGGATCAGGCAACTTATCGCCATGCTGCTATTGATGCTGTTCAGCAGTTATCCATTGATGTCGGAATCCCTACCAAGCTTGAGAAACTTCAGGAAGCTGATTTGCCATTCCTGTGCGAATCTGCTGCAGCAGATGCCTGTGCACCAGGTAATCCAAGACCTGCTACTATTGCTGATTTCGAAGCAATGTTCCGCAAATTAATGTAAAATCAAAGACCAGAATGATTGGTACACTGATCAATCATTCTGGTTCTTTTTGTGTCTTACAGCATATTCCTGAGTCCCATTTTTACTCAGATTTGATATCATTCTCTCTGCTATATGTGCCAGCACTCCAAAAAGAAAACATTCTGAAGAATAGAATACATATCCTATACCCATTGAAAAAATAAATGAAGCGATAAGTTCAATAAGAATTCCTTTTTTTACAGGCTGTCTTAATAATACAGGCTGAACAAGAATATCCAGACACCATATTAATGCATTGATCAAAACACACCAGATCGTAAGACATTTCCAATGATCAAGGAGCAACATTACAAATGTCTGCATCATCAGTCGTTGTGCGATCTCAATAGATGCCGCCTCCATGCAAAGTCCCAATAGCTTATATTTATTATGGTGACATGTCTTTTTTAACCGTATCACCAGACACGTAATTATGAGTGTTGCAACTACAATAGCCCATAATTGATAATTGAAGAGCATATGAAGATTAAGTGGCAGATATCCTCTGTATAATGATATCGCTGCAAGTGGCAACAATGATGCAAGCAAAGGTGAAAAATGTCCTGCCACCTTCCACCCCTTATTTGCAAATATATTTAATAGGAAAATATTAGTTGCATACCATATTCCACTAAGTAAAAATCCAAGTAAACCAGTAAATATATAAAACATATTATCCCTTAATTCTCCTTTTTGTCATGTTTATATGCTTATATCTTCACCATTAGTACTTAAATCGCTTTTCCCTTGTTCTTCATAATATCTATCAGCTATATATTCCGCTGATTCTGCCCACAGACCATTTTCTGTTTCTTGCAATGTTTAAAGAATGGTACGAATTATACAGGTTTCTCAATTCCCTAATACCATTATAATTAGTTGCATCTAACCAAAGTATATCACATATACAGGGAAAAGAAAATATGTCACATTTCTATTCGGCAGCAAAAGCCTCCTTCTGCATGATTGCAAAACCTGACTCTCCAATGCTGCATTTTGGCAATACGCTTTACCAATCTTAGCCCCAGACCATGTTCTGACAGCTTTTCCAGTTTTAAAGGCGCCTGTAATTTTCTAAGCTGCTCTTTGGAAGCACCCTGTCCATTATCGGAAACTGTCAGTTCACATTTTGTTTGCCATCCCACCTTCTTTTCCTGCAAGGATATCATAATCTTGCAGCCTTCGGGGTTGTGGACAATGGCATTATTTATGAGATTGTCCAACATACGTCTAAGTAATTCCCTATTGCCTGTTACATAGAATTGCTCCAGCTTCTGTGAAATATCTACATTCAGTTCGTACTGTTCCCCGATATTCCTGTTGAGCCAGTCACAGCTTATCTCCCGAATCAACGCCGGCAGTAAAATCCTTTCTTTTTCCCAATTACCCATTCCATAGGCAAGTTTGTTCTCTGTATTCAGGTTGGTAATCAAAGAACGGATACGAATCGCCTGTTCCTCTATGACCTGTGCCTTTTGCACTGCCTCCTGATCAAAGCTCTCTCTTCCAATCTCATCCGCATAGCCAAGCACAAGAGAAAGTGGTGTCCGAATGTCATGCGATACCCCTGCAATCCAGGTCGTACGCTCCTTCTCCTTCTGTCTGTTCTGATGCCGCAATATGATGAACGGTATCACGATCAACAATAGAATATCTATCAGCAAAAGGTATGGAATATATTTTAAAAGCGCTTCCATCGTACCTAGCGAATGACTGATATTATATTTCCATATCGTGTCCTTAGGTCTCCCCAGTACCAAAATACCATTGGGAACAACATGAATATCCACCGGGTAATCTTTTAAATACCACTTTGCAAATACCGCAACCTCCTGAAGCGTATATGTCTGCTCTAATTCCTCCGGCAGCTTGTATTCCCAAATAATTTTCCCTGTATTGTCAATGACCATGGCAAAACCCTGATAAAGGTCAACAATGTCTGTTCCCTCTTTTGCCATGGCACACCTTCCATTCTCATCCCATTGCAGATATTCTGCCATTTTCTCAGCCTTTGGATAGGATTGCTCATCACTGGTCTGTACCTCTACCACACCGATAAAGACAACATTTAATACCAACAGCAAAATCATCATGCAGAAGAAAAGCACAAAATACTGTATCACTTTTTCTATTCTTCTCACTGTTTCTGCTCTCCTTTTATATCAGCTTGTACCCAAGTCCACGCACCGTAAGTATATGCTCAGGTTTAGATGGGTTTTCTTCTATTTTTTCTCTTAATCGCCGAATATGCACCATCAGGGAATTCTCATATCCATAGCTACCATCCGGCCATAAAGTATCACATAATACGTTCATAGACAGAATCCTGCCCCTGTTTTCGCTAAGCTTTCTTAACAGGGTGTACTCCTTGGCAGTTAGTGCGTACTCCTCCGCTCCGTTTCGTATCACTCCTGCATTCCAGTCCACCTGTGCTGCCCCGATCTGCTCATTTTTCATTGTTTCTTCCATATGATAGGTACGCTTCAGTACAGCTTTCACACGAAGTATCAGCTCCTCTGGCAGAAAGGGCTTCGTAATATAATCATCTGCCCCAAGTCCCAGTCCTTTTAAACGCGCATAATCTTCATCCCTTGCAGACAGGAAAATCACAGGAGTATTTCTGTTTTTTTCGGTCTCTCGCATGACTTTATATAATGAAAAGCCATCCCCATCAGGAAGCATCACATCCAGAAGAATCATTTGAAATTCATTTTCCGCTGTAAGCAGTTCTGCGCTTTTACAATCTGCTGCCGTATAAATACGAAAAAAGCCTTCTTTCTGTAAAACGCCTTCTACCATTCTTGATAATGCTTTCTCATCATCCACGATCAAAATTCTGCTGTCATATAAATTCATATCCGTCTCCCCAATAGCCCTTTTCTTCTCATTATAGAAATTTTTATGCGAAAGTGAAACTTATTTTGGCTTTTTTAAGGTAAATGTAAGGTAGGTGTCATTTCCCTGTAAGGTGTTTTCCCTACAATCAAAATATCAAAGGGAGGTATCATCATGAATCAAAATGTAATTGAAACGAAAATGTTGACGAAAAAGCATGGCTCACAATATAGAGTAAGGGATCTGGAACTTCGGGTTCCGCAGAATTGCGTATATGGTTTTCTGGGTCCTAACGGTGCGGGCAAATCCACAACTATCAAGCTCTTACTGGGACTGCTGCGACCAACCTCAGGAGAAATCTATTTCTTTGGTCAAAAGATGAACGAAAAGAATCGGTTATCTATTCTGCGCAACACTGGAAGCCTGATAGAAAGTCCCAGCTTCTACGGGCATCTGACTGGTCTGGAAAACTTACAGATTGTGGCGAAGCTGAAAAAAGTATCGGCTTCTGAGATTGAAAAGGTATTGCACACTGTTCGTCTATATGACCAGCGGAATAAACAGGTAAAGCAGTATTCCCTGGGAATGAAGCAAAGACTGGGCATTGCCATGGCTCTTCTTGGCAATCCGAAGGTATTATTTCTGGATGAGCCTACGAATGGGCTTGATCCTGCTGGAATACAGGAAATACGTGAATTAATCAGGAATCTTCCCATCACTCATCAAATGACAGTCATTGTCTCAAGTCATCTGTTAAATGAAGTAGAGCAAATGGCAGATATGGTTGGCATTATCCATCATGGCAGCCTGATTTATCAGGGAACGATGGAATCTTTAAAATCTCAGGGAAACGATCTGGAAGAGGTCTTTTTAGAGTTGACGGGAGGGTTGGAAACCTTATGAAATCATTGCTATTAGAATTGAAAAAGACAAAACACCATAAAATGTATCTTATCTCATTGGCATTATTACTGATTCAATATCTATGGACTCTCTATGCGGAAGGGAAAAATAAAGATCTGGTACAGGGCTGGTTTATTCTGTTCTATGATTTTCCTTTGCTGAACAGCATTATGGTTCCTACCTTTATTGCCATTATGGCAAGCCGTCTGATTGATATCGAACACAAAGGCTCTACATGGAAATTATTGGAGACTCTACAGTCAAAAACAAATATTTTCTTTGGTAAAGTTATATATGGCTTCTTCTTTTTACTTTGTTTTTGCCTTTTGCAGCTTATTATGATCCTTCTGCTTGGACGTAACTTTGGATATTACGGAAACCCTGATTTATGGGCATGTGCGCTGAATTTTATTCAGACACTTGCAATCAGCTTTCTTCTATTTTTATTGCAAATGACTCTCTCTATCCTGTTTACCAATCAGGCAGTATCTATAAGTGTCGGCATTTGTGGCAGCATGGCAGGGTTATTCTTAATGTTCGTGCCCTGGACTCTCCTGCAACAGCTTCTGCCCTGGGGACATTTTGGAGCTGCCATGTTCGTAGGCATGGACTGGGATGCTGCTACAAGGGACTGTACTTACTATTATTCAAGCAGACACAATCATATGGTTTTGGTTATCCTTGTATGGATTATTCTTCTTTTGTATACAGGCTGGAAATTGTTCTTGAACATGGACACTGAAGGTTATCATTGGGACAGAATCATCCATAAGCACAGCAAAAGCAGAAAGGCAAGCCCAATTCGTATTCCCCGACTTCCTGTTGAAGTCCTGAAAATAAAGCGTTCTCCTGTCTGGATTGCCTTTTTCATCTTACCTGCTATTTCTGCATTTGTGGGTACGTTCAACTATTTAGGGAATCTTGGAATACTAAAAGACGGCTGGTACTCCCTCTGGACACAGCATTCCTTATTCTTGTGCTACTTCTTTATGCCCGCTCTCATCGGCGTGTATGCAAGTTACTTGTGGCGTCTGGAGCATACCGGTACTAACTGGAACATGCTGATGGTAAATACCTCTGCTCCCAGACTTGTATTTGATAAAATTGCCACCTGTTCCGTTATGACTCTGATTACGATTATATGGACGACAGGTCTGTATCTTGCCTGTGGATTCCTGTGCAAATTGCCAGGCACAATTCCAGTCAGTCTGCTTGAATGGAACATCTGCGGATTCCTTGGCGGCATTACCGTCAGTGCTTTACAATGCTTTCTCTCCCTTATAATCAGAAGTTTCGCTATTCCTATTGGGATTGCACTTGCCGGTGGAATCGCAGGTCTTGTTGCCACTGCCATGAATTTATGGTATCTGGTTCCATATGCTCTGTTCGCTATCGGCATGCGGGCAAATAACCCAAAGAGAGAATTGAACCTGATTGTTTTCGTATTATTAAATGTCTTTTTTACCTTGCTCTTTTACAGACTCAGTGTTCTTTATCTGAAAAAGACAGACATACAGACAAACGTCTGAATTTTCAGGAAAAAATCTCATTGTAAATTGCAAAATCTTCGTCCAGCAGATGCTGGATCAGCCATTTTAAATTGCAGTTTAATGAATTAGTTCTAGTCACGCACCGTTTCTGTCAATTGATTTTGTGAACACGTAATAGCTGTAAGGACTTCTAAGGTTCACAAGAACCAGTTGACAGAATCCGGTGCTGCCTAGCGCAATTTCTACAAACAGTGAAATGAAAAATTTTCTGTATACAGCCGC
>ERZ860076.21-NODE-21-length-114841-cov-4.581770_pt1 | contig 114841 bp, 94 predicted proteins | sample MGYA00509982_ERZ860076 | MGnify/ENA primary metagenome ERZ860076 (study PRJEB30046, sample SAMN00715193) | human gut metagenome | study: EMG produced TPA metagenomics assembly of the A metagenome-wide association study of gut microbiota in type 2... | reverse complement strand
CTGAAGCATATTACAACAGGCTTCTATTGCTGCTGCTGCACAGGCTTGCAGAACAGAGGCTTTGGCCATATTGATCAGTTCATACTTATGAAGCAGCTTGTCCGCTTCAATGCCAAGAGTAGCCGCCATTAATATAACATAGGGACATCCTCGCAGATTCGCAGCCAGTTGATTACTGTAGAAAGGAATCTTCTTTGGAAAATCTGATTCTAATTCTGATAATGCAATCTGTTTGGGATTTGCTTCTATGATCTGACACTGATATGTTTTATAGAGACTTCTGGGGTGGATTACAGCAAGAAGATCTGTAAGCACTTCATCAATCATACTGGTTATCTGATCATCAGGTGTGATTCCCCGATAACCCAGATAGCGGTATATCTCTCTTTGGTTTATCTTATCTTTACTTAGTTTCACACTTATCACACTTCTATTATATTCTTTAGTCAGGTAAAGTAAGTGTAGCATTATGTCACTTTAAAGTCAAGAAAACGTCTGAGATTCAGACGTTTCCATGGCTTCTAATTGTACATGTTTATTCACTTTTGTTTTCACATCCGCAGGTATTTTGCACAGTAAAACTGTTATTAAATGGTCTTGGCTGGATAAAGGAGTTATCATCACAGTCCGGCTCTCTTCGTTTGTTACTCTCAGATTCAAAAGAGGAGCGTCTGTCGCACTTTCTTTCTGAATCCGTCTGACGATTTGTACATCTGTTATTGCAGCCATTATTGTTGTTTTGGCATCCACAGAAAATCAGGTAAAGTAAAATCCAATAACTAAGCATATTATCAACTCCTTTACCCTATAGTATGTAGGAGTCGATAATTGGTTACCAGTCTCTTAGATGGGAATTAATATATCGAAAGGTTGCTTCTTCTCCCTCATCTGCAAGCATATGAAGAAGTAATTCCAGAGTCGTTCTGGTATCTGGATGCATAAAATCGCCTGCTTTGCCTTTGGTATAATACTGTAGAGGTATATCATCTGTGTAATGCCCCTGATTATAGTTTTTGGATGCCGCAACTCTGTCTATGAACATCTCTACAATATAGCGCATGGGCATGAGAACCGGGACAATTCCGTCACCGGCATGAATCCCATAGTCAAGCCAGTATTCATAATGATGCTTGTTACGACCTTTATGATGCAGCCAGGCAGAGGAATAACCAAGAACCTCACGTTCTGCATTATTGGGGCTTTGGGTTCCCTGATAGTATTTGACGCCTACCCAGAATTCGCTGGGCATATATTTTGACAGGTCATGAGCAAGTCCCTGTCTGTACAGTCCAACCCGGAAGCATCCTTTCATGACCATATTTTTGTGATGTGTAATTGTTTTAAAATGCTGCCATAGTTTCAAGTTATATTACCTGTCCAGTTTCTTTCTTTTTCTTGATGAACTTTTATTCATTTGTATTTTCTGTCCACACAGTATTTTGACGCTGCGTGGCGATACTTCTATTTCCTTAGTCTTTTCCAGCATTGGCTCTGCGTTTGGCATAGCTGTAAATTGAGGATATTGTGTATCCAGAACAGTATTCCAGGTGTAGTTGCCAGGAAGCGTAGGAAGTGCAAAAGACTTGGCTTCCCAATGCATGTTGTAGGCAATATATATATAATCATTGTCCCATTTATCTTTTTGAACCGGAAGTGGTTCGCAATACATCATGCCGACATGTCTGTCACAACTTTCAGAATGGATTTTCCATGCGTCTTCTCCATGATAGGAAAGTTCGGGATAACCATTTCCATTAAAATCAGTCATTGCAAGCTCATGATCTGCGTGGAGTACACTATGTTTCTGGCGAAATTGAATCAAAGCTTTTACATAATCCAGAAAAGGCTCATTTTTTGCTGCATTTCGCCAGTCAAGCCAACTGATGTCATTATCCTGACAATAACAGTTATTATTACCCTTTTGACTGTTACAGAATTCATCGCCTGCAAGAATCATGGGAGTACCCTGAGCCATTAGCAGAAAGCACATGGCATTGCGCATCTGTTTCCTTCTTAAATCAAGAATACTTCTTTTTCTCGTAGCACCTTCTATACCACAATTCCAGCTGTAGTTGTAGTCCGTTCCGTCCTGATTATTTTCGCCATTGGCTTCATTGTGTTTATGCTCATAGGACACAAGATCAGCCAGAGTAAAGCCATTATAATTTGTTATATAATTAACAACTCCGCACTGCATATTATAATTACGCATATGATAGCAGAAGCCATTCAGTACATCATAATCACCCTTTAGGAATCTGCGAAGATCTTTCATGAATTCTTCCCGGCAATACCCCAGATTACGATAATACGGGGGCGTATCATCAGGATATATCTCCTGCAAGGCAAAATCTGTTCCAATCAGCTTGGTGTCTGCAAATAATGGCTCTGTTGCAAGCAAAGTAACAGGGACATGGTTTCCTATCAGATGCAATCCATCAATACGGTATTCCAATACCCAGTGTTTGAGTACTTCTAAAATATAGCCCTGTTTTACCTGATCAGGGAAATAAAACTGAAGAATCACTTCAATGCCGTTTTTGTGAAATTCTCTCACCATTTGCTTGAATTCTGCGCAGGGATCATCTGTGGCTGCGTAAGAACTTTTAGGTGTGAAATAAAAGGCATTTTTAAATCCCCAGTAATTTATCTTAACATCGTCTTTTGTGGAATCAGGATCCAGATTGGCATCAATGTGCTCTACCTGATAAGCTATAGATTGTATATTCTGTGCATATTCACATTCCTCGAATTCATATGCCGGCATTAATTCTACAGCAGTGATTCCAAGCTGTTTTAGATAAGGAAGCTTCTCAATAAGTCCCATAAAAGTGCCTTTATGTTTTGCTTTTGAAGAGGAATGTCTGGTAAAACCACGAACATGAAGACAATAAAAGATACTGTCCTGATATGGAATATGTAAAGGGGCTGTTTTCTGCCAGTCAAATTGAGACTGATAGATACCACCTCTTAGTATAGTGTCCGGTGTTTCACTCCCCCATTTTTCATTGCCATATATTCTTTTGGCATAGGTATCTGTCAGAATCTGCTCACCGATATAGTAATTGTACTCACAGCTTTCAGCAGTCAGACCCTCTATTGTCATGCAACAGATATTACCCAGGCGGTGACTGGAATCAAATGGAATCCTTTTCTGGGTCTGAGTCTCTTTATCGTATAATATAATGCCGCAATCGTCCTGAGAATTGTTTACCATCGAGAAATTTATAGCATTGCTTCGGATGGATGATGCACCCAATGGATACGGTTGTCCTTTTTTAATATGTAATTGATTCATTCATATCCTCTCTTTAATGATATGCCAGTCTTTATTGAATGAGAAGAGGCATAATTCGCTGAATTTCATCATGAATAATAAAGTCTGCCCGCTCTTCGGGGAGATACTTTTCCTGTGAAAATAATATTTTGGTCTGATGACGCCGCTCTATATCAGAACTGTTAGACTGAAGACGGTCTCCGAAGATATTCTGTCCAAGGATCATGACAACATCAGCCTGATCACAGGCTTCCAGTGCAAGGGTAAGCATACTGTTATTGATGCGCTCCCCTATCAGTCTGATATCAGGTCTGATACTGCCGTTGCACACAGAACATTGTGGAATTCCCTGACTTTGCAAAATATAGGAGGCATCGTATGTCTTATGACATTTTGTACAATGATAATGCTGAATATTTCCATTGAGTTCGATGACTCTTGCAAAATGATATGGTTCAGGAATTGGATGGTAATTCTGGTTGATAACCGTATGCAGCTTGCCCTGCTGCTGCAATTTATACAGAGCCTCATAGCCTGCAGTTGCTCCGATTTTCATTCCCAGCATTTCCTTTTTATAGAATTTATAAAATCGTTCTTTTTTCGCACAATAGAAAGAACCACTCAGTAATTCTTCCGGGCAGGCACCATATTCTTCTTCCATACGATAGGATTCTTCATTGGAATCAAAATTCCTGCCGCCGCTCTCTACCAGCATCTCAATACCAAGAATTGCAACGATGTGGTTTGAATCTTTTATGCATCTTTGTAGATTTTCTATTGTTTTCATTGGTGTTTGCAATTGCATTCGCATCCCTCTCTCACAATGCCTCTTTTGTTTATATGATACTCGTTTTGGGATATGTGTGTCAAGCACCGTTAAATACGATATTCTTTTTGTCCTTTTACTGAAAAAGCTTGCCTTATTCCACTACATTCGTTAGAATATATATTATGGGAAATTTGTCTACGCATGTTTTTGTAGCGTGAGATATGTGCTTTAGATTCAAGAAGGCACAATAATTAGTATATAAAATAAATAATACGATGAAAGGTAAAGGATTTGACTTATGGCAAACAACAAGACAAACGGATATGATGACGAAGAAATGACTGTAGAGCTGGAACTTGACGATGGACAGACAGTCAATTGTGCGATCATTACTATCCTTACAGTAAAAGAACAGGATTATATTGTACTTCTTCCCTTGGATGAGAACGGCAATAACGATGATGGAGAAGTATGGTTCTACCGCTATGCAGAAGATGAAAATGATCCTGATGCAGAACCTGAGCTGGGCTATATTGATAATGATGATGAGTATGATATGGTAGCAGATGCTTTCGATGAATATCTGGACAATGCAGAATTCGATGAGATTGTAAGAGACGAAGAATAAGGAAAACAAAAGAATGGACGAAAATGAAAAAACATTACTGTTGGACAGAACTTATGAGTGTCCGATATGTGATCACAAAATCAAAGCGAAATCTGTAAAGACAAGTGTAGCCAAATTTGTTGAGACCAAAGCAGATTTGCGCCCGATATACAGCAATATTAATGTTACGAAGTATGATACCGTATGTTGTAATTATTGCGGATATGCTGCATTGACTAAGGATTTCATGAATACAACCCAGGTTCAGAGGAAGCTTCTCAGGGAGAAAATACAAGCTAATTACAAATCTCATGAAGAGGTTGTCTGTGATGCATACTCTACTGAAACTGCAATCAGCCGTTTGAAAATGGCACTGCTCTGTACTGTTACCAAGGCAGGAAAAGAAAGTGAAATTGGCAATATCTGTTTAAAGATTGACTGGCTTTATCAGGATCTGGCAGACGAATTGGAAGAAAACAGTTCTGATTATGAGAGTAAAAAGGAGAATTATCTGGCAGAGGCACATAATTTTGCAATGAATGCTTATGAGCATCTGAGTAAGGCACGTATGGAAGAAGAATTCCCTATAGCAGGCATGAATGAGACCACACTGGATTATCTGCTCTCCTATCTCGGCTATGTGAAAGGTGAATACCAGACAGCCATGCAGTATCTGTCTGGCGTTGTATCCACCAGAGGTATCAGCCCAAGATTAAAGGACAAATGTCTGGAATTGAAGGAATTACTTAATCAGAAGCTGCATGCTTCTGCAGATCAGTAAGAAAACGGGATGGGAGGAAATTACCTCCTGTCTTTTCTTTTATATAAAAAAGAAACAGATTCTCTTTTGCTCTTGTCATGGCAACATAAAACATTCTACGCTCCTCTTCTATTTCTTCCTGTGAAATGGCTTTTTTATGAGGAGTAATCCCTTCGTTGATATCAGGTAAGATTACAGTATTCCATTCCAGTCCCTTGGAGGCGTGCATGGTTACAAGCTGAACGGCATCTTCTTCCTTACCGGTACTGGATTCTTGTATCAGCTCATCATAATGCTCTGCATGATACAGCCATTCCTTTAATGTATCAAAGGCAGCAGCTCTTTCCTGTAATTCCTCCAGCTCCTGAATTGACAAAGATTGCTTCAGACAATAATCTTCATACCCTATGCCATGCCGAATATAGTTTATTGCTGCATAAGGATCCAGTTTCTTTAAAAAGTGCAACTGGTTGTATAAGTGTAATATATTATGTATTACATATTCTTTATCATGATTATTCTTTATCAGTTCCTGCATGGAAAAGGATTGTACAGGTACTCTTTCTCTTTGAATATATCTTGATGGCCGATTCATAATCCGATAAAAGGAAGCAACATCTTCTTCATAAAGAGCATATCGGATATAAGCCATTATATCTCTGGCAGTAGGGCTTTGATATATATTGACAGGCTTCTCCTGCATATGAAAGGGAATATTTTCATGTAACAATCTATCCGCAGCCATGCATGCGTTGGTGTTGGTACGATAAATCAGGGCAAGATCACTGTAATGTGCCTGTTCCCGCTTCATGTACTGTTGAATCAACAGAATGATATTCTGCATTTCTTCTTCCCTTGAGGTACAGGGATGTATCTTAAAAATGCCAGGTTCCTTTTCATTGGCACAGACATTTTTAATAAAACGGTTCTGGTTGTGACTGATCAGGTTTGCAGCATGTTTTACAATGTCTGATTTACTTCTGTAATTGATATCTAATATAACCTGTCTGCACTCCGGGTAATACCTGGCAAAGTCCAGCATCAGTTGTGGCCTGGAACCACGAAAACCATAGATTGACTGATCATCATCTCCTACTATGAACAGATTATGGTGGGTATCAGCCAATAAGCGGATTACTTCGTATTGTGAAGGAGAAATATCCTGAAATTCATCAATTAAAATATAGGAATATCTCTTCTGCCATAAATGTAATACAGATGGCTTTGCTTTTAACAATTCTAAACATAAAATTACCATATCATCAAAATCCAGTTTATTGTTATGGGCTGCGATATGAGAATATTGTTCATATATAAAGGCAAATAATGCGCTGGTGCATACGGTACTCTCATAATCTGAGGCGGCAAGTCCCAGATTCTTCACTTTGCTGATCTCAGAAATTAATCTTTGCATCATATCCTGATTCACTTCACCATTCTTATCTATAGAATTCAGAAGCATGCACGGTTCATTTTTCAGATCTTCTGGAATATGGTGCAGAATGTTTTTCATCATTTTTCTTTTATCAGATTCTTTGAGAATACTGGATGCATTGAAATGATAGGTCTGTTTTAGAATTTGATAGAAAAAAGCATGAAATGTACCAAAAGTAACCGGCATAAAGGATTCTGAGGTCAGTTTAAGAAAGCGCTCCTGCATTTGTGTTGCAGCAGCCTTTGTAAATGTAATGACCAGAATCTGTTCAGGCGGTACGTGATGGTATTCAATTAAATACTGGATTCTTCTTGTGATAACGAAAGTTTTACCGGAGCCGGGTCCTGCCAGAACCAGCATAGGACCCGTTCCGTGTGTGATTGCTTCAGACTGGGAGGCACTGCACTGTGTCAGATCAAGCATTCTGTAACAGTTCAATACCCTTCTTGATTCGTTTAATGGATTCTTCCTTGCCTAAGATCTCCATAATCTCTGTAGCGCCAGCAGGAGTCATCTGCATACCTGAGGTTGCAGTTCTGATTGGCCACATAACATAACCATTCTTAACGCCCTTGCTCTCTACATAGCCTAACAGCATCTGATATAATGCATCATTGCTGTAATCTTCCTGCTTTTCAAGCAGAGGAAGTACTTCCTGCAATACTTCAAGAGAAGTTTCAGCAGTAGTCTTCATCTTCTTATGTGTATACATCGCAATGTCATATTCTGGTAATTCATTAAAGAAGCTGATTAATGGTACAATATCAGGGAATACTTCGATTCTTGTCTTAACCATCTGTGCGATCTTCTTCATATCAAAAGGATACTCTCTTGTCAGAGCCTGATGTAAATATGGAAGAGCCTTCTCATAGAATTTGTCAAAGTCCATAGCCTTGATATACTCGCCGTTCATCCACTTTAACTTGCCCATATCAAATACAGAAGGAGACTTGTTGATTCTTCTGTAATCAAATTCCTTGATCAGTTCATCCAGAGAGAAAATTTCTCTGTTATCTTCAGGACTCCAGCCAAGTAAGGCAATGAAATTCACAACTGCTTCTGGTAAGAAGCCCTGCTCAATGATATCTTCAAAGGAAGAATGTCCACTTCTCTTACTCAGTTTCTTGTGTTCTTCGTCTGTGATCAGAGGCAGATGGATATAGGTAGGAATCTCCCAGCCAAATGCTTCATAGAGTCTGTTGTATTTTGGAGTAGAGGAAAGATACTCATTACCACGTACAACATGTGTGATCTCCATTAAATGATCATCTACTACATTGGCAAAGTTATAGGTTGGGTATCCATCGGATTTAATCAGGATCATATCATCCAGTTCGGAGTTATCAACGGTGATATCTCCATATAATTCATCATGGAAAGTAGTGGTTCCTGTTGTAGGATTATTCTGTCTGATAACATATGGTTTACCACTCTTGAGGTTCTCTTCTACTTCTTCCTTGGATAAGTGGAGGCAGTGCTTGTCATAGATGCTGATCTCCTTACCCTCTACTACTTCTGTCTTAAGAGTAGCCAAACGCTCCTTATCGCAGAAGCAGTAATATGCCTCACCCTTGTCAATAAGTTCCTTGGCATATTTCATGTAGATACCAGCCTGTACACGTTCACTCTGTACATATGGACCATATCCCTTATCTTTGTCAGGACCTTCATCATAAGTAAGTCCTGTTTCTTTCAGGGTATTATAAATGATTTCAGTAGCGCCTTCTACATAACGCTCTCTGTCTGTATCCTCAATACGGAAAATAAAATCTCCGTTATCATGTTTTGCAATTAAAAATTCATACAATGCTGATCTTAAATTACCTACGTGCATTCTGCCGGTAGGACTTGGTGCAAATCTGCATCTTACTTTCTTACTCATGTTTATCCTCATTTCTGCTTGTTTATTTATATTTGCCTTACAGCAAAAGAACCTAAATCATTATATCGCTTTTGATATGAATATTCCAGTCCTTTTATGTCTTTTTTAAGTTTATATAAAATATTTAAAAGTCAGCACTTCGATAATACTGCTTGCAAGTCAAATTATAACATGTTACTCTTCTTTTATATATCTCATGATAACAGGTGATCCTATGATAAATAAAAAGAAAAATACAAAAAAAGATGACACTTCCAACAGTACAGTTATAAAAGTAATGCTGCTTGGATTCCTGGGTGGAAATATGATATATGCGGTCATTGCCTTTCTGACCGGGGATATGCAGTATATTCCTGAGGTCTTGCTAAAAACAGGCATCTGCCTGATTATTCATATCATACTGTTATTGGGTGTAACTGCTCTGGAAATCTTTGAGAACAGGAATTGGAGGATTAAGAATCGTGTTGGAACCGATCTTGGCAGTGAATATAAAACGCTCAAATGCAGTGCCTTTTACTATATGATTTATATTTGTACATTTCTGCTTACTCTGATGCTTATTGCATTTTTATACTTATGGTATCGGGATGAGAGAGAAACTCTCATTGAAAGTTATCAGAATGGAGGCCTGACAACGGGTATTGTTTATATGATATTTATCTATCTTGTCTCCATTTATTGCTTTTTCAGATATACCTGTCAAAAAGTATTCTATACAGAACACTTTATCTACCATGTGAGCTTCTTTAAAAAAGAAACCGTTACATGGTCACAGATTCAAACAATAAAATACTGCTATAAGAAAAAGAAACAAAAATTTGTTTTTACAACATACGATCATAAAACGATCACTTTACGTTCAGATATATTATATGATGGGTGGGCTGATTTTGAAGAATATGTACTTGATATGGCAGATATTTATGAAATAGCGATAAATTAATAAAACGTATGTCTGTAGAATCCACAGGCATACGTTTTATATTTCTGAAATAACTGTTTAATGAAATTCTTCAATATCCTTATCAGGGAGCTTCTTCTCAGCAGTATTTTTAAAGGTCTGTAACTCTTTGGCGGCTTTCATAATAGGAATATTCGTACCTGCCCCTGCTACACAGCCTCCGGGACACGCCATACCTTCTATCAGGCAGCCGGTCTTCTTACCTGCTTTAGCAAGCATCAGTATCTTCTTACATTCTGCAAGACTTTCTGCATGTTCAATATGAATTTCCGTATCAGGATAGTATTCCTTGATACAACCTTCAATTGCAGAAGCTACACCGCCTGCAACACCATATCCACGACCTGCTGCTGTTGCATCAGCCATGGTATCCATAGCCTGAATCTCATCTAACAGAATGCCTTTTGCTTCAAACATTCCTGTCAACTCTTCAAAGGTGATAACGAAATCCACATCTGAACGGACAGATCTTCTGCTGGCTTCCAGTTTCTTGCTGGCACATGGCCCGATAAAGACTACGCTGGCGTCCGGATGTTCTTTCTTAATGACTCTTGCAGTCGCTACCATAGGGGTCAGCTCATTACTGATCTTGTCGATTGTCTCCGGGAAGAACTTCTTGGCAAGCATTGACCAGGATGGACAACAGGATGTCAGAAGGAATGGCAGTTCTCCTGTTGCTACAGAATGAACATAATGCTCTGCTTCTGCCATTGCACCCATATCTGCACCAATGGCTGTTTCATATACATCATAGAAGCCCAGTTCTTTCAGGGCTGTTTTAATCATATCAGGTGTTACTTTATCACCAAACTGTCCTACGAAGGAAGGCGCTACCTGTGCAATGATTTTCCTGCCTGACTGCATGGCACGTATTAACTGGAATATCTGGGATTTATCAGCAATGGCACCAAAAGGACAGCTTACCATACACTGACCGCAGGATACACATTTTTCACTGTCAATAATTGCTCTTCCATGTGAATCAGAATGAATGGCGTTCACTCCACAGTGAGCCAGACAGGGTCTTTGCTGATGGGAAATGGCATCATAAGGACATACTGTTTTGCATTTACCACACTTGACACATTTGGTCTGGTCGATGACAGAATGACCATTCTGCATAGTAATCGCACCACGGGGACATACCTCATTACAGGGATGCGCCAGACAGCCCATACATTTATCCGTTACTTCGTATCGGTTCTCCGGGCATGCGTTACACGCAGAAGAAATAACCTGCATAAGGGGCGGCTCATAATATTTCTCATCAATATTACTCTCTTCTACACCCTGACTGACAGGGATTGGTTCATCTTCTGGACGAAGTGACATTCCCATTGCCAGTCTGGTACGTTCTCTGATGATTTCACGCTCTCTATATATATTATCCCAATACGGTGAATTATCCGCATCTACAAGCTTATATGGCAATGCTTCCATATCTTCTGCCAGATTTTTGGAATTATATGCCATATTGGCGACTTCTCTGAATATTGCACGTCTGATTTTTCTGACTTGTGTGTCTATGCCTCTCATAATACCATGCCTTTCTGCAAAACAAGTTTCATTTCTTTACGCACATGTATTTTGACATATTTTTAACAAAAAATCAACCGTTTTATGAGTTATGTTAAAGATTTAGCATTTTTCATAAATTCCCTGAATATAATGCAGAGCTTCTACTGCATTTTCAGGCTTGGTATCTTCAAGAGTTGCATGCATATATGGCTTTTCCTTCTTCATATAAGGCATAATTCTGTCCCAATGGCACTGACCAAAGCCAACAGGAACGGAAATAAGCCTGCCATCCTGAATAACGAAATCCTTCACATGAAGAACTGCCACATCCTTACCAAGAAGCTCAATTGCCTGGTCAAAGATTTCGTCCTGTTTCTCATAGTTATAGCTCTCTAACAGATTGACAGGGTCTAAGATAATACGAAGATTCGGGGAATTGATCTCATCCAGAACCTTTCTGGCGCGAACCGGGTTGCATACGATATGTCTGACAACAGGCTCGATAGCAACCAGTACGCCCATCTTCTCCGCATATTCAACAACCGGGCGTAAACCATCAATAAAACGCTCCAATGCCCAGTCAGACCAGCAGGCTTCTTCAAATTTATACTCTGTATTTGGTGCTCCTGTCTCTGTTCCGACTACACCAACACCCATATGTGCTGCGAAGCGAATGTTGGCAAGATATTTGTCCTGAGTGGTGCGAAGCTGCTTCTCATCAGGATTTGCAAGATTCAGATAGCAGCCCAATACTGCACAGTCCAACTCGTTTTTATCAAACAATCTCTTTAAATACATGGCATAACCGGGTGTCAGTGCTTCATTGGCAACAGAATTGCTCTTTATTACCTTAGAAAGGGCAACGTGTGCGCAGGTAAAGCCCTGCTCCTTAATAATAGGCAGACGCTCTTCAATAGGAACGTCTACTGCATCATGTAATCTGATTCCAAACTGTAACATAGAAATATCCTCCTTTATCTGATTCTAAAAGTGTCTATATATTCTTTTAAATGTGTATCGTGCCAGCAGTGTCCACCTTCTTCGATGTCGTGGATAATCCGGTCTTCTGCGTCATAAAGCCGATAGGCAGCCCTGATAATGTCCATCTGTTCGTATACATTATCCAAGCCTCTGTGTCCATTAAGATGATCAGCTTTGCACGACTGCACCATGAGATTACGAGGTGCAATCAGAGAAGCAATATCTCCCATATCAAAATGTTCCCACAGGTGCGGCACATAGTTACAACTGCAATTCCCATTTAATATGAGAAGAGAATCTTTGAAGCCATACAGATAACCACTGATGAATACGTTATGGACCCGCTCATCCAGTGCGGAGAAATACAGAGTCTGCATACCGCCGCCGGAAAAGCCAAGGCAGGATACCTGGGAAGTATCCCACTCAGTACGGCTCAATACATAGTCCATGATCTTCATCAGATCCCAGACACACATCCCTATGACCGTCTCGCCCAGAGGTTCTGCCATATGAGCCAGATGGAAGCAGGAGGAAGTCAGAAATGATTTCTCATCATCATGCTGTAAGGCTTCATCTCTTCTTTCACCGAAGCCCCTGCAATCCGGGCATACGGCAACGAAGCCAAGTCTTGCAAGCTGCATGCCATAATCATAATTATATTTAAGAATGGCATCTGCAACTGCAGGAATTTCGCGCACTCCCGCAACGGAGAACTTACCGGCGCCCTGATGACCTGGCGGTGCGATAAATACCTTAGGTCTGTCTATATTTTCTGGAATCAGAATGTACATTGGAACCCATACATCCTCTTCCGTCTGAATCAGGACTTTTTCTCTTTTGATACCAGGTTCTGCTATTACTGTTTCTACCAGTCGTGGCATAAGCGGCACATGATCCATTTTATCCAAACCCAGCAGATCTGCTAATGTCTTTCGGGAAGTCTGCGCCCATTTCTCCCACTCTTCCCTGGTCTTTCCTTTAAAGAAGTCTTTCCTTGCAAAGCGGTCAAACTTTGACTTCATATTGGGAAGACTCCCATAATACTGACTGATTGTAATTGTTCTGTTTTCTTCCATGTTTTGTAACCCCGTTTGTTTAAAACCCTAATACTTTATCCTGTGTGTATTCTGCGGCTTCCTTATCTGTTAAAAATGTAACAAAAGGTGCTCTCTCTGAAGGCGTAGCACCTTCACCGTAATTGTTATATTCGGCAAAGTATAAAGTATCCCACGCATCCTTCTTATTCCAGTCATGCCAGCCCTCTGGTCTGATGTGACCATCAATTTCAGAATTCAGGATAACTACCCTGGCATAATTTCTCCAGGGACGGCCTAGATATGCACTGTTCTTTGGGCAGTCACTGGTGAAATGGCAATGATTGAATACATAGCCGTACTTCTGCCCTTCATAGGTAGAAGCTGCAGTTACATAGCCGTTTACTTCCGCATTGCGGTTGCGCATGAATAACTCACAGCTTTCAAAATAAGCTGTGGCACTGCCAAAAATAAAGTCTATGTTTCCACTGATATAGCAGTTCTTGTATAGATGTCTGCCATGTTTCCTGGGAGCAAATTCCTTAGGACCACGAAAGCCTCCCGGCTGCATCTCCTTTTTCGGAAGTGGCGCTGTAAAGAGAGTGTCCTGATATCCCTCGAAACGGCAGTTCTCGAATACAAGATGATCGCCATCCGCATAGACAGCGAGTGCCTGACCTGCGATATCGCCCTGACCGGCTTCATTACAGAAAGTCAGATTATCAGCATAAAAATGATCGGCATCAATGAAAAAAGAAGGAGTTCTGAAAGTACCGCGCTTCTCTCCATCCGCAAGAACTTCAAAAGCACCATCAGAGTAGGTGATTCTGGTTGTGGAAGCATCTTCACCAATCATGGAAATATTATCCTGATGAACAACCAGACGTTCCCTGTATGTTCCGGGGGCGATATGAATGATGACTTCCTGATCTGCATAACGTGTTGCAGCCTCAAGAGCATCTGCTATCTCCCTGAATTCCCTGTCTCCCTGCGCTGAAACATATAATTCCTGAATATTCACTTTGCCACCTGTCCTTTCTATGCTTCCAGACGGCACATTTCTGCATAAGCAAGCAGGAATGGAGCAGTTCCTTTGGCATCATCCTTTACAACAGGTTCGGACATATAATACTCATAAGTACCATCTCTTCTTGGATTGCTGTCAGGTCCTAAACCTGCGACCAGGCAGATGCCGCCAAGACTCATTTCGCCCTCTACTGTGGAAAGGTAAGTATCACAGATTCCCTTGAATGCCTTTTGACCATATGTACTGTATTCAGCCGGTAAGAAGCCAAGACGAGCGCCTTTCATCAGACAATATGCCATGATAGAGCTGCCACTTGTCTCCAGGTAATTCTTCTCTCTGCCCGGGAAGTTAGGCACCTGATACCACATGCCCTCCGGTGACTGGAATTTCAACATGGAATCAATCAGATCACGATACATCTGCTGTAAATGGTCATAATCAGGATAATCCTTATCTGCAAGCACCAGAGTATCCAGAAGTGCCATGGAGAACCAGCCAAGAGAACGAAGCCAGAAGTTTCTGGAAAGTCCTGTCTCTTTATCAGCCCAGAACATCTTCCTCTCGGAATCATAGGCATGGTAATATAAGCCTGTTTCCTTGTCCTTCATATTTCTCTCTACTTCAAAGAACTGATGGAAAATATCTTCATAATTCTTCTTATCATTAAAACGGTTCTCATATTCGATATAAAAAGGCTGTGCCATATACAGACCATCCAGCCAGACCTGATTCGGATAAATCATCTTGTGCCAGAAGTTGCCTTCCCTTGTACGTGGCATTTCCAGAATCTGCTGATAGATCCTGGAGGCAGCCTTGGCATACTTCTCCTTGCCTGTCAGATCATATAGGGTGAACAGGTTCTTACCTTCATTGATATTGTCGAGATTAAGCTCTTCCTTATGGTAGCCGTTGATCGTACCGTCTTCTTGTACACGATAGCTGATATATTCCTCTGCAAACTTGAAATATTTCTCGTTCCTGCCTACCTTATACAATTCCAGTAAAGACATGATCATGCAGCCATCAATATAATCCCAGGATGCCTTCTTACCTGCACGAATCTTCTCAATGTTCCATACAGGCTCTTCCAGGGTACTTCTGTCAATCAATTCATTTACATATTTTTCCACAATTTCTATTGCCATTTCCGTTCTCCTTCTGATATCTTGCGTAAGCGCTTTCATATCTGAATTATAGCAGAATACCGGCATGCAAACAAGGTAATTTTTGACGTTATTACATGTTACAAGAATTGTCACTTTATTCTTTTGTATTGGCTGGAAATGGCATTCATGCTTTGATAGAATGAACATGTACTCTCGGAATGCTTCACTTAGAAGACTCCGAGGGTACATTAAATTTCAAATGGAGGAATTTATATGATACCGGAACTGGAAAAGGCACTGAATACGTGCAATGTAGATGAATTAGCAGCAATTCTTGCACATGATCCGTCTTTGATCAATGTGCTTAATGATAAAGGAGTGCCCTATGCCTTTGTAGGTGCTATGCAGGGGAATCTGGCGTTGACCAGATATATCGTGGAATATACAATGGCAAGCATGAACACCAGAGATGCCGATTATAAGGGAATCCTGCACTACGCAGTGATGTCAGGCAAGGCAGATACGATTCCCTATCTGGTCGAGCGGGTCGGCATGTCAGCCTTCGACGGTGACAGGAATCTCATAACCCCATATGATCTGGCACATCAGAACCGGTATAAAGAAATCGAAGAATACTTCAGCTCTCACTATCAGGTCAGATATGAGGATACTTACCACAATCCCATCCGTACAGGTATGTACCCTGATCCATCCGTTATCCGTGTAGGTGAGGACTATTATATGGCTAACTCCACGTTTATCTTTTTCCCCTGTATTCCTATCTCTCACTCCAGAGATCTGCTCCACTGGGATATCATAGGTCATGCAATCACCAACCCTGAGTGGGCGCATGTGGATGAGCTGGAGGGCGGCAGAGGTTACTGGGCACCGGATATTTCCTATCATAATGGCAGATTCTACGTTACTGCAACATATCGCATGAACGATACAGACGGTCCACGAAGACGACAGATTGTGGTGTCCAGCGATAGACCGGAAGGACCTTATAGTGAGCCTTTTTATATTGAGGAAGATGGTATTGATCCGTCACTGTTTCATGATGATGACGGACGCTCCTATATGCTGCTGAACCGTGGTGCCAGAATCCTCGAGCTGGATCTTGAAAAAGGCAGACAGCTTACGCCAGCGGTCTTACTTTTCTACGGAGATCAGAAACGTGCGCCAGAAGGTCCACACTTATTAAAAAAAGATGGATGGTATTATCTGTTTGAGGCTGAAGGCGGCACTGGAGAAGGACACAGAATTACTGTTTCACGTTCCAGAACACTGATGGGAATCTATGAACCCTGTCCTTATAATCCCATTATGCGCCAATGGCTCCCCGATGCGCCAATCCAGCGCTGTGGTCACGGTAAACCTGTCATGACACAGCATGGCGACTGGTATATGGTATATCTGTGTGGAAGAATGATTGACCAGAAATACAGTATGTTAGGACGTGAAACAGCACTTGATCCTATTACCTGGACAACGGATGGATGGCCTATTGTCAATCATTTACAAGGTCCAGGCTGCCAGCAAAAGAAGCCGCTGCCGGAAATTCCTTATTATTCTAAAGATAAAGATACCGGATTTGGAGCTAATACTTTATCCGGTGATTTCATGACACCAAGGACTCCGACCCTGCATGGCATACAGGTGCAGAATGGCATCTTAACATTAGAAGGAAGTCACGCAGACCTGAACTCTGCTGATGCAAAGAATGTGTTGGTTCGCAGACAGGAAGATTTTGCTTTCACGGCAAAGGTTGTCATGGACTGCTCTGCCCTGCAGGATGGTCAGGATGCGGGAATGACCTGCTATTATGATGAGAATACCTATCTCAAATATGGAGTCTATTGTATACACTCAAGGTACTTCTTACAGGTATTTGAGAAAATAAATATGGATGAGCATGTTGCTTTTTCAAAAGATATTACAGATGCGATAATGACACAAATGTCAGAAATTGAATTACAGATTACAACAGACTATTTAAAGAGAACTTTCTGTTACTGTTGTGGTAAACAGGAAACAGAACCCCTGGGAACACTTGAAAATGTCTACTATCTATGTGATGAAGGCATACGTAAGGGTAAGCGATTTACGGGTGCCATGATAGGCGTATATGCCTATGCCGCAGAAGAATGCTTAAAAGTGAATTTCAGGGATTTTCAATATATAAGTAAATAAATATATATTGGGTCATACAAAAACAGGCGCGGATAACTATAATCCTGCGCCTGTTTGTATTTATACCGGTTATTTATTTCTCTAAATGATCGATTCCATCAGCAATGATTGCTTCACCCTTCTGACCGGATACTGTTACATTTCTGCAAATGAATGTTTCAATGTTCTTTGCAAAGATTCCTGTATTAGTCTGTGGTTCCGCACCATCCATCATGGCAGGTACGCCTGCTGTTGGATTCTCTGTAAAGGAGAAGGATGCATTCTCAAATACAACTTCGTGAATCTTCTGCTCTGGCAGACCATACATGTAAGAAGCTGCTGCGTGGCAGTTCGTTGCCTGTAAGTTTTTGAACAGGAAATCACCAAGGTAAGGTGTTCTCTCATCTACAGGATGATACTCCTTGGACTGTACATAATCAGAATGTCCATCTGCGTCGCAGAAATAGAAGGAATTGAGAACAACCGGAGTCATAACATGATCCATGATGATATTCTCGAATTTGATACCTGTTACAATGGCATCTTTACCGCGTCCACGTCTGGTCTTGATACGAAGGCCTCTGTCAGTGTGCAGGAAAAGACACTCTTCTACGTTCATATCCTTAACGCCGCCAGCCATTTCACTGCCGATTGTGATGGAACCATGGCCGTCTCTCATGCAGCACTGTCTGATTGTAATCTTCTCAGATGGTGTCTTGTACTTTGCTCCCATGTAAATCTTACCGGATTTAACAGCGATACAGTCATCACCTACAGAGAAATATACACCAATGATATCAACATTCTTACAGGATTCAGGATCAAGACCGTCTGTGTTTGGTGAATCCTTAGGTCCTAATACAGAGATACCGATGAACTTCAGATCTTCTGAGAAGAAAGGATGAATGTTCCAGGAAGGGCTGTTCTGTACAGTAATTCCATGAAGAACGACATTTTTACAATGATTCAGGAAAATCATACGAGGACGCCATGCAATTCTTCTGACCTTGGGATTGTTCCACCAGTTCTCTCTGCTGGCATTACCGTCAATCGTTCCCTGACCTGTGATAACTACGTTCTCTACATTGATACCTGTAATGATTGCTGCGAACATATCATTAGGATCGCCTTCCCAGGTACCAAGCAGGTATTCCTTCTCAGGATCCTGACATTCGATTCTGCCCGGAAGAATAGGGAAGCGCTCTCTGTCTGTATAAGCAGATAATACAGAATCCTTAGCCAGTTCGATAACCAGATCACTCTTTAAGAATAATGGATAAATCTTGTATACACCAGCGGGTACGTATACTCTGCCGCCCTTAGGACAAGCATTGATTGCGCACTGGATTGCTGCGGTATCATTTGTCTCTCCATCACCCTTGGCACCAAAATCCTTAACATTGAGTACCACGTATTCATTTTCTGTTGTAACAGAGAATACGCTGGTCATTTCATCACCACATTTAATCTGTACATCATATGTGGTCGCAGGAGCCAGACCAAAAACAGTAGCAACATTACGGCTGCTCTTCTCAGCAAGTTCTCCATTTACATATATTTCATGCTCTGCCTCGGAAGAAAAATATCCATTCTCCTTTAATTCTACTACAAAGCTGGTCGATGTCTTATAAATTACTTCGTACTTCATGAAATCCTCCATCCTGCCGCTTATGGGCTTACGTTTGTTATGCCTATCTAGCATCTGCGAATTTGTGCAAAGCACAAATTTGCCATATGCAAAAACTACAATATATGGTTTTTGCATATTAATAACTGTACCACACTTAATCTAAAAAGGCTACTGAAAAATGTAAGCGTTTACAGTATTTTTTACATTACAGTAAATTTGTCTTCCGGTATTGGCTTGGGGATACATGTTTGATTTTGTGAAAGGCATCTCCGAAGTAATTACTGTCCATATATCCACAGTCGGAGGCTATCTGTGTGATGCTTTTATCGGTTGACAAAAGCAGGTCACAGGCATGGCGAATCCTGACCGCATTCAGATATTCCTTGAAGCCAAAACCTGTCACTGTCTTGAATCTTCTGGAGAAATAGGAATCACTCATACAACTAAGCCTCGCCATTTTATTTAAAGTAATGTTTTCCCTGTAATGATGGCTGATATAAACTGCTGCCGCTTCAATATCTTTGTCTTCCAGCTCTTCCGGGATTTCAGGCTGGGCATAATTCTGACAGCGTATAATGAACAGGATAATCTCTTCACAATATCTGGTACAGAGCGCCTGCGATAATTCATCTTCATTTTCCTGTTCATGAAGCAGCCTGTCAAACAGGGATTCCAGATATCCCCGTCTGTTTGGAGGTATCGTCAGATGCTTGTGTTCAAAGCAGTTTATAAAGGTATCATTTCCGATGTCTTCTAATAAATGGTGAATAGATTCATGAGCAAAACAAAGTGCTATTCGCTCATGACCATCTTTTGAATCAAAAGTGGTTCTGTGGATTTCTCCTTTGGGAATCAGAACCATATCGCCCTCTTTCACATGATACACACGATTATTTACGAATACTTTCCGTTTTCCATTTAACAGATAATAGAATTCATAGAAAGAATGAAAATGCTCTGTTTTCATTTCAAAATATGCTTCCCTGCGTACTCTGGACAGATTGATCTGACGCTGTTTTTCTACTTGTAATGCCATTTATGCCACCATACCTTTCATCGTCAGTCTCATTTTACCACATCTTATAAAAGTAGTCAAAAAATCTGTAGTTTTTACATATCATCATGATTTTTAAGTAGTTATTACTGGATTTTCGCAGTATGATGTAACTGTTCTGAAATTACAGATATTCATACGAAATGGGGAGAATTATGAATTTATTAAAGAAAACAGTCAACAGAGATCTGATTTTAAGCGGCAATATGGTACAGGCTATCATGTCTATCGCCATTCCTGTCGTGATCAATTCCTTTTTACAGACCATGTATAATCTGACGGACACCTTCTGGTTAGGGAAGATCGGTACAGAACAGTTAGCGGCAATCAATCTGGTAACACCTGTCCAAAGTATCATTATGAACTTTGGCTCCGGTATTACAGTAGCCGGTTCTGTACTGATTGCACAATATATAGGAGCAAAAGATGATGAAAATGCGAAGTCCATGGCAAATCAGATTTTTGCCTGTGCAATGATCTTCGCTTTTGTATGTGCAGGACTGTGCTTTCTCTCCACTCCTGCTATCGTCAAATGGCTCGGAGCAGATGGAAATACATTAAAATACGGACGGATTTATCTACAGATTGTAGTTCTGGATATGCCGCTTCTGTATACAATTAATATTTTCAGCGCCATTAATCAGGCACAGGGAGATACGGTGCGCCCTATGCTGCTGAATCTGCTCGGTATTCTGATCAATATGGTTCTTGATCCGTTGCTCATGGTCGTGCTGGATCTGAATATTGCAGGAGCCGCCCTGGCTACCTTGTCTGCGAAGCTGCCCTCCGCCCTGATTGCCTTTTATTCGCTGAATCAGAAGGATAAGCTGGTGCATCTGGACTTGAAACATATTCACTTTGAAAAAGACAAAATGAAATCCATTCTTCGTGTCGGGCTTCCTACTGCTATTGGAGGCAGTACCATGCAGTTTGGTTTTCTGCTTATGAGTAAGAATGTATATAAATACGGTACACAGGCAATGGCAGCCTATGGTATCGGGAATAAGGTAAATGGTCTGATCACACTGCCCTCTAACGGCATCGGTTCTGCGGTTGCTACCATTGTTGGACAGAATGTTGGTGCAAATCAATATGACCGTGCCAGACAAGGCTACCGTCTTTCCCAACGGATTAGTGTTGTTTTCTTATTTGTGGGTGGTTTGATCTTGTCCAGAGCACCCATTTCCGGTGCGATTGTCGGCATATTTTCTGATGATGCACAAGTCGTTGCCATGGCTGCGGATTTCCTGAGTATTATGGCATTCTGGTGCTGGACAAATGGTATCTATAATTCTACGATGGGACTTTTTCAGGGTACCGGACATACTGAAGTTACGATGCTGGTGGATGCTTCAAGGCTGTGGGTATTTCGTTTCCTGACACTGTTTATCTGTGAGAGCATCCTGCACATGGGAGTCAGAAGTATCTGGTATTGTGTTGTTGTAAGTAACGGTATCTCCGCAGCAATACTCTATCTCCTTTACCGTACAAATATCTGGCGCAGACCAACCATGAAAAAGACACAGAAAGCCAAAGGAGCAGCCTGATTAAAGCTGCTCCCATTCATATACGGCCCGCAGGAGTTCACCTACACTCCAGGCCTGTGCAAAACACCCTCTTGAAACAGTAGGGTTAGCGCCATCATAGATTTCTGCCAGTTGTCCAAGACACCCTTCCTCCAGCCAGTATCGAATTGCTTCGATTCCTTCCGCCAGTTCTGCCTTATAGGCAGATGTATTGTCTGATGCATCCTGTCTTAAATACTTAATCCAGGCACGGTAATATGCGCCCAGTGGGAATGCCCATACTGTTCCCTGATGATATGCTCTGTCTCTTTCCTGCATACTTCCAATATAAATATCATGGAAAGCACTGTCCTTAGGGGATAAGGTTCTAAGTCCTGCGGTTGTATACAATTCTTCTTTGATCTTATGAAGAACGCATAACTCTTTCTCTTTAGGAAGCATTGTATACGGCATGGATAATACCCACACCTGATTACAGCGCACCTGATTTTCTTCGCTGTTTCCAGATAATACATCCTTTAAGCAGTTTTCCTCTTCGTTCCAGAATTTCAGAAGAAATGCTTCTTTGACCTTGTCTGCAAGCTCTGCATAATGCTGTGCAAGCTCGTTATCCTGTTGCAGTAAAGCGAATTGCTTCATAATCTCCAAATCATTATACCAGTAAGCATTGATCTCTACAGGTTTCCCATGGCGCGGCGTAGGCAGATAATTTCCCACACGAACATCCATCCATGTCAGCTGTTCCAGGTCTGCACCAGCCTGAATCAGACAATCTGAATCCATTCCGATGTGATAATCTGTTCCCTTCTCATAAGCGGTCATAATCCGTTTCAGCACATCCCATACTTCCGGTAAGAAGGCATTGTCCTTTGAAGTCTGGATATATTCATATACTGCATTGATAAACAACAATGGAGCATCTACTGAATTGTACATGGGTTCGACATCACCCTCCGGGAACAGATTGGGTAAAAGCCCATGATGTTCGTATTTGGCAAAGGTCTGAAGAATACTTTTACATTCTTCCAGTCTGCCTGTGACCAGAGTAGTTCCTGCCAGTGCGATCATCGTATCTCTTCCCCAGTCCTCAAAGAAGGGATAACCTGCGATAATACTCTTGCCTTGCGTAGATTCCCTGTCTACTACATATGCATCTGCACTCAGAACAAGCTGTCTGCCGATTTCACTGGTCAGATTGGCTTTCTTTAATAGTGCTTCTTCATATGCCTGTCTGCTATGAAGTAATTCATCAAACAGTCCCTCATGGTATGTATAAGGTTTTGTACTTAAAATGACATTGATGTCATTTTGTATTTCTCCTGTCTCTGTTTCACTGATATAAGAGTGAGTGCATACAGTCCTTCCCTGTTTTTCTCTGCCATCACGTTCATCCTGTGAAAAATACATCGGTCCAAACAAGTGAGAGGGTTCTTCCTGTATCTGTGCATTGGCTGCAACGTAAAGGACATCCTCAGCCCCTTTGATCCGATACAGATTATCCTGTTCTATATTGACTGTAATCTGCTGCTTTTCACAAAATTCTTCTTTCTTAGGTGAAAAACGTAACATAGGTGTCAGAATCAGCCTGCACTGATGCTTTTGCTCAGAATGAATACTATATTGTAGCGCTACTGTATTTTCTCCATGAACCATGACCATTCTCTTGGATATCACGACATCTCCAATACGATAAGTCCAAGTAGGGATTTTATCATAGGAAAAGCTGTCCAAATAGTGAAATCCTTCCAAATCCGGCTGATTTATCATTCTCTGGGAAGTCAGGACATAATCTGTACCATCCATTGAAAACGTTTCCAATAAATTAGAAATCAAATGTCTGCGTACATTGGGGGCTTTTTGCGCAGACATAAGTAATGCCTGGTCGCCCCTTGCCAAAGAACCAATCACTGACAAGCTGCTGTATCCCCCCAATCCGTTCGTCAGCAGGAAGCAATCCTTCTCTCCCTGCTCTATCGTATTCCAATTCTGACTGTTTCGTTCAAATCTCATTGTGTTTATCCTTTCTTTTAATCAATTTTTTCATAGGCAATTCTGGGGCTTCCGTCTGAAATATAGATGATTCCGCATTGTGCAAACCCATTCTTGACCAGAAGATGCTGCATGGTCAGATTATCATGGTGTGTATCTGCACGCAGATGAGGACAAATATTCTGGCAAAATGACACGCATGCCGCAAAAATGCCTTTTATCTGTCCATCACTGGCAAGGCGGTGTATCGTGCCATATGGCGAATCCTCCAGCCATTTCCCCTCTTCTATCACCTGATAGGTAGGGTCATCACCCAGGATAAAGGCAAAGGCTGCGTGAAGCTGTCCATCCTCTTCGCAGACATAAGAGTTGCCTTTTGCAATATCTGTCTCCAGTACTGCTCTGTTCGGATGCCCCGGTTTCCACTGTGTCGGATTACCTGACTTGTCCATATATTCCTTTGCCAGACAATAAATTCTTAACATTTCATCAATATCTTCCGGTTTAGCATGTCTGATTGTCATTGTCGTACTCCTTTGCTTTGTCCTGCACATAATCCGATTTATGCTGACTGCCCCATTGACACATGGATATCAGAATCGGGATCAATGATCTGCCACGCTCTGACAGGCTGTACTCTACCTTAGGTGGAATCTGCGGATATTCTGTTCTGATAATCAGAAAATCATTCTCCATTTCTTTGAGTGTGGCACTTAATGTCTTGTGAGAGATTGTGCCAAGACATCGTTTCAGTTCGTTGTATCTCATGACAGGCTTATGCTGTGCCAGCCAGTAGATGATGATCAGTTTATATTTGCCATTAATAAGGGATAAAGTATATCCAAAATCTGTATCTGTAATATTCTCTCCCGTATGACAGCACTCTTTATGTGGCATACAATTAGATGTCATTTTTCGTTGACTCCTCCCATTACTTTCCTTTAGGTGAGTATATAACCTAAGTGTGCGTACTTCCTTTTTTATAAATTGTAATGTATATTGTAGAAAAGGGCAATAATAGATTTAGAAATATTCAGGGGGTAACGATATTGAATCAGATATTTAAGATTGAAGATTTGCGTCCAATCAGAAGCGGGATGACTGTTTCAAGGGATTCAAAGCTTGGAATAACAAACAAGGTCACGTATTTCTCTATGGGCGATGATACATCCATCAGTCAGGAAAGTTATGACAGAATGACGATGTATATTGGTGCCGCCGGGTGTGGAGAATTTATTATTGGTGAGAACCAGAGCACCGTTCCTATGGAGCCTGGGCAGGTACTCATTGTCCCTTCTAAGACATTATGTGGCATGCAGACATCTACCGGTATGGTATACACTGAAATTATTTTAGAAAAGGAGAACATTATGAACAAGAACATCAAAGCAAATGAAGTATTCGCATTAAAGAATCTCATCTCTTATGAAGAAGGCAGCATCGCAAATATGGATGTTGTAAGCAACCCTACTATGAAGTATGTGCTTATGGCATTCGATGCAGGTACAGGTCTGACACCTCACCGCGCACCCGGTAACGCTATCGTATTTGCTCTGGAAGGCAAAGCAACGATCGGCTATGAAGGTAAAGATTATGAATTAAATGCCGGCGAGTGCTTCCACTTTGAAAAGAACGGACTTCACAGTGTAACAGCAAATGAGAAGTTCAAAATGGCACTTTTACTTGTATTAGAATAAGGAATGAATAAGAAAAGAGGGACATTTTTGATAGTGTCCCTCTTTTTCTATATTTGTTATGATTTCCTGTTATGCAGTAGTTCCTCACATGCCTGTTGCCAACATTCTTCCGGTATCCTGGGCCATCTACATTCACCATATTTTATTTGGCAAAGTTCCATTGCTCTGTTTAAGGCGGTTCCATGCGCAACTGTTCCCCCTCTTAAAAGCTGTTCACTTACCTGCGTCCAGAAAGGCGCTGTTTCATAGAAAGACTTCTCTCTCATTTCTTTAATTACAGCTTCTACATCATAATCCAATATTACAAATTCTACTTCCCATTGCTTGTCCTTACTATGTAAAATCATAAATTCTGCCTTTGATTTACCATTTAAAGGACATCCTACAGAACCGGAATTCCATACAGTCTTATCATATTGGGTAAAATTGGCAACTCTATGCGTATGCCCACATAAAATATACTTTGGTGCTACATCTGCAAAAATCTCTTTATTTTCAATATGCCCAGGAAGAATCTTCTCGAACAGATTTCTGGGTGAACCATGACACAGCATCAGGTCAGGCATGCCATCCAGATGTACTGTCATGGAAACAGGCAATCCCTTCAGATAATCCAGATCTTTGTCCGTAAGATGCTGACTCCCATAGCGGATCATTCCAATGGTACTTGGATATTCGTCCCATTCAGGATGATTCTCCCCCAGTCCATTTAACTGATAGGTTTCTTTATTCCCCTTTATGATATAGCATGGGGCAATGTTTGGCAATTCATAAAGTATTTTTATGGTTTCTTCCAACCCCGGAAACTCCCCTACATAATCACCCAACAGACAATATGCATCAATGTTTTGTGTCTCCAGATATTTTAAGCACGTTTCAAACGCTATATGGTTGCTGTGAATATCTGATAATACAGCTATGTTCATGTGATTCTCCTAATCTTATATGCATGGTTGATATTTGTAAAATGCAACATTACCTGATTATACCATATTTTTGTAACCTTTTCACATATCTTATCATAATATGATACCAAAACGTATATTATGACAAGGAGAATGCATGATGCAGGACTATAGACAAATGCCCTATGTAGACCAGTTCCCTATAGCTATGGCATATGTTCCGTGGCAGCAGAACTGTAACATGTACGAGAATCTGGACGAGGCTTTTCGGGTCGGTACAATTTTTCCAGTATTAAATAAGCCCTTCAAAGGAGGAGAAAAATGTCGATGATGAATTGTAAATGTAATGAAAGACAGAGACTTTTGACAGAAATCAGCAAGGTGGATTTCGTATTAAAAGACCTGAATCTGTACCTTGACACGCACCCTTATGACCAACAGGCAATTGACCGATTCAGACAATATAACCGTATGAAGAAGCAATTAACTAAAGATTATACTAAGGCATATGGACCTTTGGAACTTAGCATTCTGGATGATTCCATGCGTGAATGGAAATGGTCATTGCAGGATTGGCCATGGGAAAGGGGGTATAACTAAATGTGGAATTATGAGAAACGATTACAGTTTCCGGTAAATATCAAAGAAACAAACCCGGAAATAGCCAAGATTATTATTACGCAATATGGTGGTCCTGATGGTGAGCTTAGTGCATCCATGCGGTATCTGGCGCAGCGATATACGATGCCCTATAACACAGTAGCTGGTGTCCTGACAGATATTGGTACAGAAGAGCTGGCGCATTTTGAGATGATCTGTGCGATTGTGCATCAATTAACCAGAGATTTAACACCGGAGCAGATCAAAGAATCCGGTTTCGGCGATTATTATGTAGATCATACCCTCGCCCTGTGGCCACAGGCAGCCAGCGGTACGCCTTTCAGCGCTACCACATTCCAGTCCAAGGGTGATCCTATTACAGATCTGTTTGAGGATATGGCAGCTGAACAGAAAGCCCGCACCACATATGATAACATCCTGAGACTGGTCAAAGATCCCGATGTTGTCGAACCAATCAAATTCCTGCGTGCCAGAGAAGTCGTACATTTCCAAAGATTTGGTGAAAGTCTGAGAATCGTACAGGATAATCTGGATTCCAAGAACTTCTACGCATTCAACCCCGCCTTCGATAATCCAAAATCATAGTACCAAAACCAGCAGGTAGACGAAATATCTACCTGCTGGCAGGCGCTGAAAACGCTTGCGTTTTTCCTGTATGAAACTTAGAACTTCTTCACGAAAGAGCCTTTGCTCTGAGTGAATAGAAGTTCTTTTCATACTATTCCCCAGTGATACCGGTTCTGTCTACGCTTTCTACGAACTGCTTCTGCAATACGAGATACATGATCAGCAGTGGCAGAATACTTAACATCGTACCCGCCATTTTAATAGATTCATTGATATCCACCATACCGCTTCCTGCTACACTTCTGGCTGTATTATAGCTGTTTTCAAAGTTCTTGAGTGATACGATAAGTGAACTCCAGTGATATCCCGGGCTGTTATTGGTAAATGCTCCTACCACGTAGAGCTGTGTGAGGTAGGACTCATTCCAGTACCATACAATAGAGAACAGGAACACGACCAGAATCGCCGGTGCCGCACTGGGCAATGCGATTTTATAAAAAGCCTTGAAATGTCCTGCTCCATCAATCTTTGCCGCTTCGATCAGTACCTTTGGCACTTGACGGAAGAAGTTATAAAAGATCAATATAAATATCTGTGCTTTCAGCCCCTGTCCAAACAGAGCCGGAACAACAAAGGCTTTGAGGGAATTGACCAGTCCTGCTTTGGTATAAAATACATAAGTAGGCATCATTGTTGCCTGTGGCGGCAGAATAAAGGAAAAGATCAACAGTCCAAGCAATATTTTCTTTCCCTTAAAATCATATCTGGCAAATCCGTATCCCACGATAGAGCAGATCACTACATTAATCAGCGTGGGAATCCCTGCGATTAACACAGAATCCTTAAATGTTTTCCAGTAATCCATGGATTTCAGTGCCTGCCTGTAGTTCTCCACATAGAGCTGACTGGGAATCCAGTTGATTGAAGTATCCAGCAAATCATTGAGATTCATAAAGCTCTTGCTCACCATATACAGGATTGGATACAGATAGATGAAGCCAATACTGATCAACAGCAGATATACCACTGTCAATTTACCGGTTCCCTGTGTATCCTTGGAACCAAAAATAAATTTCTTGAGCTTATAACGCATCTGCTCCCGCTGCCTTGGAGTAATTCTCCTGATTTTATGCGGATTTTCTGCTCTGCTTGCGTTTGTAGCGCTCATAGCGTCGTTCATGGCGTTCACCTCTCTTTCTGATCTTCTTCTCCAGACGTTGTTCCTTCTTCAGTTCCCGTCTGTATTTCTTCGCTCTTCTCTCGTAAACATCCTTCCTGCCAACGATCAGTACTGCGAAAAATGCTACCAGTGCTGACTCGATCACCGAATACAGCCATGCCATTGCTGATGCATAGCCATAACCTCCTGTTGCCGAGAGCATCGTATCATAGATCAGTACGATCAGACTGTTCTGCTCATTATTTGACATAAAGATCACGGTATAGATCACATTCAGCAGGATCATGGGCTTAATAGTCGGAAGCGTAATCTTCCAGAAACATTCCCACCCGGAGCCTCCATCAATCTTGGCAGCCTCATACAGTGAGGTGTCAATCTTCTGCAATGCCGCAAGGAATATCAATATCTGTACTCCTGCGTACCAGAGCAGTGTAATCATATTGTTAAATACGCTGGTCAGACTCGTTGCCAGAATATTTGGCAGATATTCGTCCAATAGCTGCTCTATCATTGTCGCATTCATCATAGGAATGCTGGCTGCCTCCTGGTCTGCAAGCTGCTGCATGACCGGACCGCTGGCTATGATGATAGGCAGGAAAAAGATCATTCGAAACAATCCCCTGCAGGCAATCTTCTCATTTAACAACATCGCAATGATCAATGCAAATGCTACAATGACCGGAACTGCTATCAGAGTTTCTGTCAGATATGTCTCCAGTCCCATGATAAAATCTGGATCGGTAAGAAATATCTGACTGTAGTTTTCAAAGCCTACATAGAGCTTCGCCATTCCCTGTGGGAGCAGCTTGATCTTATTGAGTGAATACTGAAAGGATTGAATCATAGGCCATGCTACCAGAGCAAGGAAGCCTATCAGCCACGGCAGGATGAACAAATATCCCACCCGGTTTTCACGGCGTTCCAACTGTCCCGGTTTTACGACTCTTTTGCCTTTTGCCATACTCATCACCTCCCAATCACATAATCAGATGCTTCCACTGTAATGCCATCTGTGCTCAATGCCTTATCACTATAATTGATATAAATTGTGACGCCATTGTCATAAGTTACTTTGACCAGACCATTAGCCAGCTGCTCATGCTCATCAATATAGCTTCCCGCTACTGCCTCATTTACAGCTTTGAGTTCTTCATAGTAACGGACGATCTGTTCCTTGTATACAGAATACAGTGAAGTATATACATCACTGGAATTGGTATAGATCAGTGCCGACGGGTCTTCCCAGGTCAGGTAGAAGGAAGGATAGATACCCGTTTCCACCAGTTTCAGGAAATATTCCCTCTCATTGGCTTCAAAATTCACATAGTCGCTGTACATGGGCATTATGCCTTTTAATGCAATAGACAGAAAAGGAACGCTCTGATCTGTATAGATATAGTTGGAGTCTGCCGTAGGCATATCCGTCATTGCTTTGGTATACTTCCAGTAGCATGCAGCCGGAGTCTCCAGCAGAAGCTGCGTATTTCCGCTTAACTCTTCCAAAGTCCTGTCATAGAGATACTTGGATACAGAACGTGTCTGCATGGTATCACCTAATGTATAAGTAAACAGTGTATTACATACTCCGCCAAGTGCCAGTTCATGAATATCCTTCTTTGCCAGATTCTTCTGCAACGTCATCAGATTCTCGTAACTTTTCTGGGGTGTCCAGAATACGAAGGTATCATATACTGTCTTGTATTCCTCTTCCTCATACAGACGTTTATCCATTTTCTTCACTGTATTGAAAGTCGTATTACCAGTCTCTGGATTGGCTCTGATACCATCTGTATACAAATAAAAGTCAATGCCATGCTCTTTACTGTCTGCAATCAGTTCTTCCAGTGATTTCCTGCCGCCAATACTGCTGTCCACATCCAGTTTCGTTACAGGAAGTGCACAGATACCACCGTCCTGCCAGCCTTTATACTGTGTCAGGATGTCTGTCACGCCTCTGTCTTCCAGCTCATCATAGATTTCTCTGATATTGTCTACTGTCGTTACAGGTACTGCCTTTTTCCAGAGCATCCAGTTCTCAACATCACTGCCTAGGAAGTCCAGTCGAATCCTGAATTCATCTTCCTTCTGGGATAACTCGCCCTTTTCCAGCAGGTAATTACGATACCTCTTGGCAAGTCCTGCATAATCTGCTTCTTCCTCTTCTACGAACAGATAGCGGATTTTGATATCATACTGGATTCTGTCTGTTACCTTCGTTACTGATCCACCGGAATTAGAGGTAGGCTGAATATAAGTAGTACTTTTTCTAAAAGAAGCCGTTACCCAGTTATAGTCAGAATAAGCACCATTTGGAGTCGCATAGATAGATGCCTCTTCCTCTCCGTTCTCTATCACTGCCAGATATCCCATACCGTCAGTTGTATGTACCATGCCATACACTGGTGCAAGAATCTGCTCCGGGTCATTGTGTGTCTCATATTGGCTCCACAGAAGTGACAACACATAGGATTCTCCAACACCTACATCACTGCCATACACCTTCTGGACATATCCCGAATCAAATCTGCCTTCCTTATCATCCAGATAGATCAGTGCTCCGTTACCATCGGGTACGAACATATAACCATCTACTTCGCCCAGTTTCGTATTACCAAGCAATGGAAACAGGTAGATATTGCCGATTTTTTTGTTCTCTGCATTTTCATAGATAGAATTCTCTGGAATATAAGCAGTAATGCTGCCGTCATCATAGAGCTTAACTTCTACTTCAAAACCCAGCTCATATGATGGATAATCCAGCCTGGCATGAAATCCGCCGGGAATCTTTTCTACCGAAACCCTGGCACCACTACTCTCCAGACCGATCTTCTTCTGCATGGTATTGGTATCTTCCTGAAGTTCTACTACGACACCGGACTGTAAGAATCCTTTCCAGGTATCATTAACCTTGGCAAGGCTTTCCTCGTCCCGCACTGTAGATTCCATGACAGCTCCTGTCTTTTTATTTCTTACCAGAATGGACAATGCCGGTTCATACAGATATAACTCATAAGCGTCGTTTGCCGCCACCAGTGTATGTCCTTCCAGAGTCGCCTGTTCTACTGCCTTATCACTCAATGCCGCCACCGGTTCTGCAATCTGTTCTTCCACATCTGCAAAAGAAAGCGAATCACTGCTGCCCGAATTGGTCACTACATGATAAATTGCTGCCGCTGCGACTAAAATGACAATCAGGATCACAATTGTCAGGACTCTGCGCTTTAATTTCTTTTTAGTTTCCAATTCGATACACCACCTCTCGTACGACTGTAATTACGAAGTCGATTACCTGTGAGAATAACACATAGATGATACATACCAGCAATGTCAGGATCAATACGGTAAAAGCCGTGATCGCCAGTGCTTTGGCTGTCTCTCCTACTGTGAAATTATTGATTTCCTTTAATGTCAGCAATATCAGTATCACTACCCAGGTCCAGACTATAATATTTGCAAAAGAGATCAGGAACACTTCGTTATACGTCAGGACGTTACTTAACAGAATGACAAAAGGCTTGATGACAATATAAGGAGTCAGGCAGTATGCGTAGGCACAATACAGATCCTTAAAGAAGCCTTCGCCTTCATGAATCGTAACGACCAGATAATTGCAGGCTGTCAATCCAATAAAGATAACCAGCACCTTGCCAATATCTGTAATCAGATCATATCTGCCTTCCCTCACTGTCTTCACCAGGAATCCACTGCAATATTTCTCCAGAATCGAGATCAGAATAAACGTACCCAGTAATATATTGGCACACCACCAGGAATTCTTGCCCTCTTTCTTCACACCGTAACAGCCGTCCATCGGATGTCTCATAAAGTACAGACTGTAACGAAGCTGTCCCAATAATATATGCTCTCCTGTCTGTGTTGTGGGACGATTAGCATATTTCTTACGGTACAGAGACTTGCCGCCCCGAATCAGTACAATCACGGCTGCTATCGCAAGGACTGCTGCTACCAGATAATTACGAATCCAGATATTTCTGACTTCCCAGAACGCATCAGAGTATCCTTCAAAGGATTTGGCAAGTCTGAAATATTTCAAAGCCTGCTCATAATTTTCCTCCTGTAAATATGCATGACCCATTGCCTGGTTCGCATAGTCAAACATACTGTTCATCTGCAGGACTTTACTTAGCGGTTCCTTACTCTGTGTATACTGTCCTTTGGAGAACAGATACAGTGATTCATGTAACAGGTTCGTAAATTCAGTGGGTTCAAATATATGAATCTGCTTCTTATCAGAATCCAACAGATATATCCTGTCATCCTCATCCACTGCGATGGCTTCTACTTTATTACACAGACCTACTCTTTGTCTGCCGTCATCTCTTCCGCCGAACATGAAGAGCAGTTCGCCGTCTTCGTTATATTCATAGATATATCCATCCGAGTCAGCAACCAGAATATTGTTATAATTACCAGTCGTAACTGCTGCCGGAAGATCTGCATAGTACGGATCAGAGTCCAGCAGATTCTTACCTGCAATGTTGAGCTTCTTTAAGCTGGTTTCCTTATCACCCTGCGTTACTGTATAGATCAATCCTGTATCATCAATATGCAGGTTGGTCGGTGTAGAGGGAATATTGCTCAGCATCTGTGCCCTTTGCGCATCTGTCAGAATCACTCTCTGAATCATCTGGAAAGGACTCAGTGACGTATAATTTGTTCCAAAATATCCAAGGAAAGAGCCGCCCTCCACCGGGCTTAACTGAACGATACCATTCATATTGCCTTCACAGATGATGTACATGGTTCCTGTCTTATTGGCTACTACCTTCGTTGGCTTAAAATCCATGCTGTTTCCATAAATCGGAGAATCAGGTTTGCCGTACTCTGCCGTCACATTACCCTGGGCATCGAATACAAATACCTTCTTTGCATCCTTATCCGCTACATAAACTGTGCCATCCTCTGTGACATACACCCCTGTAGGAGTCTGTAAGACGCCCTCACCGATACTGCCTACCTGCTCTCCATCACGGGAGCAGATCAGAATCACATGCGCACCGGCATCTGCGATATAGAGATTACCCTCCTTGCCAATTGCCATATCCATAGGAGATACGAAAGCTGTCTCACCCACTTTGGTGATCGCCGCCAGTGGATTATAGGCTGACTGTGTTTCCAGAACATAGCCATAACCATCTACTGTATAAGTCTTATATGGTGTCTCTGCAGAAGCTGTCATACCCGCCATCATAACCAGACACAGGAGCATTGCAAAGATTCTTCTTAATTTTTTCATACTCTGCCCCCTTATTTGATGCCTGAATGAGCCATGGTATTCATAAAGCTCTTTCTCAGAATTAAAAAGATAGCCAGATTCGGCACAAACTGAATCAATACACCTGCTGCCAGAATACCCTGTCCTGCTACGTTATTATTTGTATTAGCCAGTGTGTTCAGGTAAAAAGCCAACGTCTTCATGCTTTCATCATTAATATAGAGGTTGGAGCTTTCTACATTCGTCCACGCTGCCTGGAAAGCCAGAATCGCTGTCGTGGCAACTGCCGGTTTGATAAGCGGCAGAATAATGGAGCGGTATATCTTAAAGTCGGAAGCACCATCCATATAGGCTGCATCCAGAAGTGCATCCGGTATCTGGTCTATGAACTGCTTTACAAGGAACAATCCTACAGGCATTGCCAGAAGCGGCAGGATATGTGCCAGATAGGTGTTCTTAATACCAAGTGTATCAATAACCAGATATCTGGGGATCATAACGGCTACAGATACGAACATCAATGCGGTATTATTAATCTCCATCAATGCATATTTACCTTTGAAACGCAGCTTCGACAGAGCAAATCCCGCCATTGATGAAAACAGGATCGACAGAACCACGACTGCGCCTGTCACTATGATACTGTTAAATACATAACGGCTCATGGGAATATTGCTGCCTGCGGATGCCTTAAACAGCTTGGTGAAGTTATCCAGTGTCGGCTTATGTACCAATATCTGCGGTGGAAAAGCAAACAGCTCATCCATAGGCTTAAATGCATGGCAGACAATAAATACGATTGGAATGCACATAAAGATCGCAAGTGGCAGCAAAATCAGAATGATCTTGATCTGACCTGCTTCAAATTTACGGGGATTGATATTACTTCCCTTATATCCAGCCATTCTCTGCCACCTCCTTAATCCTCTCTGAACATCTTTCCAAAGAACTTGGAAAATGCATATACCATCAACAGTAATACGACAGATACCGCTGCCGCATAACCCATTTCATAACGCAGGAATCCATAATCTTCAATATGGTTCACGATCAACTGACCTGCGTAATTAGGTGTCGGGTTCGTACCTGAGAGCTGTACGCCGATGGCGCCATTCTGAAATGCTCCTACGATTGCCATAACTGCACCAAACAGCATCTGGGGCTTCATCGTAGGAATCGTTATATAGATCATCTCCTGAAAACGATTCTTCACTCCATCAATAGCTGCCGCCTCATACAATTCCTCATCTGCATTCAGGATACCTGCAAGCATTGCCAGAAATCCTACTCCCATACTCGACCACAACGCTACAATAATGATAATGGGAAGCAGATATCTACTGTCCAGAAGCCAGATGATCGGAGCATCGATCGCACCAAGCTTCATCAGCCAGCTGTTGAGATAGCCCATCTGATCGCCGGAGAATATGATCTTCCACAGTACGGTCATTGACGTAGCACCTGTCATACTCGGGGAATAGAAGATGACAGTAAGGACAGTGCGGGGAACACTGCTTAGCTGTGCCAGCGCCCATGCTACCAGAAAGGACAGGATATATCCGCCGGGACCAACGATTAATGCATATATGATCGTATTGGGCAATACCTTCTGCATAAAGATATCATCTGCTGTCAGAAGGTTAATATAATTGAGGAACCCTTTAAAGGTAGGCATCTGTATCGTATCATAGCTTGTAAATGAAAGACCGATCGCTACCACCATAGGGATGATGATAAAGGCAGTAAACAGGATCACATAAGGGGCAAGGAAGCCATATGCCGCTTTATTGCCATGTTCTCGTCTGGCTGCTTTTGTCTTTTTGCCTTTTCTTAACTGCTGTGCGGTTGCTGTCATAGCTTACCTGCCTCCTTTCTGCGCTTTACTGTTTTGAATGATCTCATGTACCTTCTCAATAGTAGGTACTTCATATTCTTTCACAGTGACTCCGTTCTCTATATAGCCAAACTCCTCCAGCTTGCGAAGTGTCTCTCTCTTGATATTCTTCTGTGCATCATCCAATGCCTCTCTGACATTGGCACTCTTTGCTCCCAATACCACCAGATTATACGCATCTGATAACTCACGTTCTACCATGTAGCTTGCCAGTGCTCTGGGTGCTTCCATCGTCCAGGTAAGCTGTTCGGATATCACTTCCTTATCATCACTGTCCCAGGGCAGTTGCGCAAATGCTTCACAATTGGCTGTATTCCAGTAATATTCATCACCATAGGTAATCTGTAGTCTCTGTCCGAATTCAGCCTGAACCTGGGCGCTGGACCACCATTTCACAAATTCCCATGCCTGTTCTTCTCTTTCAGGGGTAGAGTTAAACAGGAAGGTACTCTCTGCACCTGCTGATGAATATCTCATTACTTCACCATTCTCGTCCTTAACTCCCGGTATCAGTGCCACACCCCACGAGCCATCGATCTCTGGTGCTGCATTGGAGATCAGATTGTACGTACCAAAATCTGAAATTCCAATCGGATAGTCTCCATTTCTGAAATGCTGATAGAAATTGGGCACATCCTTTGGAAGATTATAAATGGTAAACAGATTTGTCAAAGTCGTAAATCCTTCCACGACCTCTTCACTGGTGATCGTCACATCCTCTACATAAGTATCATAGAGTCTGCCGCCACTCTGGAAAATAATCGGTGTCGTATCAAGGAAGGTCTTCATACCGACTGTCCTTGCAGTAGGATAATAGAAGTTCAGACCTCTCATCTGCAAATCCGGCAGCATTGCCTCTACATCCTCCAGTGTATCCGGTACTTCTAGTCCCAGCTTATCCAGAATGTCTTTTCTATAGAAGAGCACCTGGAAATTCATGGTTTCCGGTATCGCATATACACTGTCATCAATAACATACGGCATCAGCAGACCTTCCGTATATCTTCCTGCTACTTCTGCAAAATCATCGAACTGGGTCAGATCCTTTAATGCACCTCTGATACCTAATTCAAAAGGAATCGAATAGTTGACTCCTGTCGCTACATCCGGTGAATCTCCAGAAGCATTGGCAAGCACCAGTTTCGTCTGGTCCGGCATCAGTGACAGGTCTACTTCTATTCCAGTCTGCGGTGTGAACTCTTCTGTGATCATCTGCTGCATGATCTCCAGATGTTGTCTGGAACGATTCACAGATACCTGTAAATGTTCCGGGTTCGTATTGGAAGAAGAATATGCCTGTTTTCCAAAGGAAGTACAGAATCTCACGATACCAAGTCCTGCCTTCACAAATACGTTCTTATGTCTGGGAAGCTGTTTTGCTGCATCCTCCTGATACAGATAGATACTGTCCAGGGAAAAATCATTCCCGTTGAGACTGTCAATCAGATTTGCCAGATGCTGATTGACGGAAGAAGTACTGGTTGCCAGTTCATCAATTCGATATATCAGTTCATCCGGCTTCTTTGCCAGACTTCTCAACTGATTCTCTGCAATGGAGATAGAGGAAAAGGCTGCTATCTTTTTCTTATCCGGATTATACGTGCGGGCTTCTTCCATAACTGCCGCCAGTTCATCTGCCCATTGTATAAGCGTATCGCCGATTCCAGAAATATAACTCTCCAGCGAGAAATCTCTGTATTTATCTTTGTTCGTACCTGCTACCTTGGTTACTTCCAGTGAAAGGTCATTGACCTTACCCATGATCTGCTCAATCGTTTCCAGTGCATTTCTAAGTGGTTCCATGCTGATCTGCATGGATATCGTATGCTGACCTGCACCTAACGGTACGCTGATCTTATTTCCTTCACTATCCAGTAAAGTATACAGATTGTAGTCTTTTTTATAAGCAAATGCACAGTTCTCAAATTCTGTATTAGGCAGTTCTCCATCAATTCTGATATTCATGAATACAGGAAAGTCTGATTTATCGGACTGGCTGTAATGAAAAGCCAGATAGTAATTGCCCTCTTTTTCAACCGTAAACTGATAGGATATCTGCTGTCCTCCTTCTGAGAAAGAGGTAGAATCCACAGTATTCATGATTCTGTTGCCAGCCTGATAAGGATACAGGTTCGGATCATATTCGCAGGTGGCATGAATGGAAGAAGCATTACGATAAGTAAAATCCTCTGCCTGAATCTCAATAAAGCCATCACCTGCTGCTTTTTCGCTGCCTGTATAGGCTTCTACCTGTGGTTTGGCTGTCAGCTTGAAATTACCAAGAAGCAGGGTTCCTTCTTTTAGTGTAACAGTCACTGTATGTCTGCCCTTAGTCAGCTCAATGCCAAGAGGTCCACTATAGCGGTATGTAGAATCCATGATGTATTTGTTCTGCCATTCATAGACCTTATCAGGAATCCCTACGACCTCATTACCATAGCTGTCATAAGATTTCTGCTGCGGTGTAGACCACTGACTCTCAAGCACCTGCTGGCGCATCTCATAGAACGGAAAGTCTCCATCTATCATGAACTGCGCCTCTACCGGAAGAATGGTATCACTGTCAGCCAGATAATCAAAGCACATATAGTAAATGCCATCAGCAACAACATTCAGCTCCAGTTCTATGCTGCCACGCTCCCCGATCTGAACTGCTGATGTATATCCATAATCGTCTGTAAAAACCGCATCCGTGCTGGTGCAGATATCCTTAATGGGGTATTCTATATCTCCACCTGTATACTCTGGTAAAGCATAGCCGGCACTGATCTTCGCATAACCGTTATCAATTCGTTCACTGGCATATCCTTCTGTTACACTGCCTGTTGTCTGACTCTCCTGCACTGTCTCCTGTGCCGCCATAAGCTGCAGGGGTATTGCTGTAGCTGCCATACCTGCTGCCAGTCCCAGTGCCAGTATACGTCTCCAACTGCGAAGTGTTACCTTTGCTCCGGTCATCTTACGCTTCCTCATGCCTTCAACCCAACCTTTCCATTTTAGAACCTGATATATCTTTTACTGCACCCTATAGTAATCAATCGCATCTTTTCGTATGAAATACGGTTCGTTTTAATTTTGAGTTAATTATTATAGTATTTCCTATATGTTTGAATTTACGCCACATTATCGAAAAAGTCAATATATATTTCCGTTTCATTTGTGCTCTTTGGCATGAAAAAACCACCATTTTAGGCGGTTTCTCGTAAGATTTATTAGATTAGACGAATTTTGCATACATCTTTTGTGCAAGATGAACGAAACTTCATTTTACTGTTTTATATTGGAGTGAAAGTTTTAGTCTCTTTTTTCAATGTTGCTTTTACTTTTATACCTGAATGACTCCGCACAAGCTCAATATAATGACCAGTACACCAAGAACAATTCGATACCATCCAAATACCTGGAAATCGTGTTTCTTAATATAATCCATCAGGAAACGGATCACAACTACAGATACGATAAAAGCTACCAGTGTTCCAACTGCGAGGATTGCCAGTTCCATTCCTGAGAATGCAAAGCCAAACTTCAAAATTTTTAATAAGCTGGCTCCAAACATAACCGGAATTGCCAGGAAAAATGTGAACTCAGAAGCCACGGTTCTGGATACCCCGATCAGCAATGCACCTACAATCGTTGCACCTGATCTGGAAGTTCCCGGGAAAATTGCAGCGATGAGCTGGAATACACCAATCATAAGTGCTGTCTGGAAGGTAATGTCTTCCAGTCTGGTAATCTTCGCCTTTTTACCCTTATTACGTCTCTCGATGACGATAAATGCCACACCAAATACGATCAGTGCAATTGCAACAGAAAATGCATGATAGAACAGCGCTTCAAATACATCATCAAAAAGCAGGCCTATCACTGCTGCCGGGATACATGCCACTACAATCTTACACCACAGCATGATCTTATCCATCTCAATGACCGGCTTGGATTTGTCCTTGAACTGGAATGGAAATATCTTATTCCAGAACAGCAGTACAACTGCCAGAATCGCACCTAACTGAATGACTACCAGAAACATTTCCTTGAACTCCGGTGTACAGTCAAGCTTGACGAACTCATCCAAAATGATCATGTGACCGGTACTGCTGATAGGCAGCCACTCGGTAATACCCTCTACAATACCAAATAATATGGCTTTTAAAATTTCAATCATAATACTCCTCTTTCTTTGCGTTTCTCATTTAAAACGACATTTTCTATGCATTTAAGAACTTCATCATGTCCTCATAGCATGCTTTTGCATCTTCATAACCCAATTCATAGAGTTTTTCCAGTTTCTTTCTGTCCTTCTCGATTCTGCCTATGTCATTTGCTTCCTTAGGACGAATGACAAAAGCACGGCCATGAGCCTTCTGCCCCTCGATAAATCTCAGTGTATCATTATAGGCATTATGTCTGTTCGCCATCAATTCATACAGCTTGGGATAATTGGTATAACGAAGCCTGATCATTTCAAGCTGCGCTGACGGTGCAGGCTTTCTGACATAATCTGTCTCTTTTGTCAATATCACAATATTCTTCGCATTGCCATCCTTGATCGCATGACGGATTGGAATCGGATCAGCTATGCCGCCATCCAGATACGGCTTGCCGTCAATCATAACAATCCTTGATACCAGCGGCAGGGAAGCAGATGCACGCACATTGATGATATCTTTATGCATCTCTTTCATTGGCAGATATTCCGCCTTACCAGTCTCCAGATTGGTGACAACTGCATACGCATTGCCTTCATATCTGGCTGCTTCTTTGTAATCATAGGGCAGCAGTTTATTTGGAATCGTATCATAGCACATCTTGACATTGAATAAATCCCCCGTTGTCAGCAGACTGCGCATGCTGCAGTAATTCTTATCTTTCAGGTAATCCAATGATACATGATAAGCACGTTTAGGCTGTCTGGATATGTAGCTGCACAGATGGCAGGCTCCCGCCGAGACACCATAAACATTCTGGAAATATAAATCCTTTTCCATAAAGAAATCCAGTACGCCGGCTGTGTAGATTCCCTTCATGCCGCCGCCTTCAAGAACAAGTCCTGCCTGAACCATCGCCTACGCCTCCTTCTTTCTGTCTGGGTACTCTGTTTCTACGAACTTACGCAGTGCTGCCAGTGAACGCTGTACCTTCTCTGTATCAATACAGTAAGCCATACGGAAGAATCCCGGACAACCGAAGGAATCACTGGGTACAAGTACCAGATCATATTTCAGTGCTTTCTGGCAAAAGGCAGCTGCATCTTCTTCCAGCGCTTTGGGGAAGATATAGAAGGTTCCACCCGGTTTCACACAGGTAAAGCCCATATCCATCAGCTCCTTATAGATAAGGTTCATATTAGTTTCATATACGGACAGATCCGCTGTTTCTCCAAGTACCTCTGATACTGCGATCTGGATAATAGATGGAGGGCAGTTATGTCCAATTCCTCTGGATATCTGACTGCACATAACGGATATCAGCTCAGAATCTGTACACTTTGGATTGGCTGCTACATAACCGATTCTTTCACCAGGCAGTGACAAGGACTTGGAATAGGAATAGCAGGAGAGTGTATTGTCGTAGAACTTAGATACATAGGGCGCATCCACACCTTCAAATACAATCTCACGGTATGGCTCATCTGATACGATAAAGATATCGTGTCCATATTCCTTCTGTTTGTCATTCAAAAGCTGTGCCAGCTTCGTCAGTGTCTGCGTAGAATATACAGTACCTGATGGATTATTGGGTGTATTGATGAGGATTACTGCTGTATTCTCATTGATCATGCTCTCCAGTGCTTCAAAGTTAATCTGGAACTGCTCTGTGTCAGCCGGTACAACTTTAAGAACTGCTCCTGTTCTGTTCACATACTGCTTATATTCAGGGAAGAATGGGGCAAAGGTAATGACTTCATCTCCGGGCTTGGTCACAACACGGATTGCATGTGCGACTGCACCTGCTGCACCTGTTGTCATAAATATATGCTCTGATGTGTAATTCATGCCATAGGTCTTATTCAGATACTGTGCAAGTCTCTCTCTTACGCAGGGAATTCCCTGTGACTGGCTGTAACCGTGTAATTCCATAGGATTTCTCGTTTGCAGCAGTTCTATCATCTTATCTGTAAATACCTGTGGTACAGGTACGGAAGGATTGCCCAGACTATAATCAAATACATTCTCATAACCAATTTCTGCTCCGCGTTTTGCCGCCCATGCAGACATCTCTCTAATAACTGATTTACCGCTTAACATTGCTTTGTAATCTTCTGATACCACTTTATGCCCTGCCACTCAAAATGTGATTAAATATGCTCACATCGAGATAATGTAAGTTCTCACGAACATTATTTACTATTTCATCGTGTATGCTTTGGATTGACCGAAATCATATCTACTCGCAAGTTCTTGTACACTCCATAGTCGTAAATTCCCGAAAATAGCCTTCGGTACATACTTACGTTTGCGTTTTAGTTATGCAACTTCGTAAGTTATCGCATCTCTCAAATTAAGTGCAGCATTGAAATCTCTGTCTTCGACATAACCGCAACTGCATTTGAATATTCTATCTGAAAGCTTTAAATCTTTTTTGACAGTGCCACAGCAGTGACAGGTTTTAGATGATGGATACCATCTGTCTACTACTCGAAGTTCGATTCCATTTTCATTGCATTTAGCTTGAAGCTTTGTTCTAAATTCATAAAACTTCTGTGAAGCAACAGCTTTTGAAAGATGTCTGTTTTTCATCATACCTTTTACATTCAAATCTTCAATCGTAATATAAGATGGTTTGATTTTTACTATCTCTGCGATTGTTTTATTGATGTAATCAGTACGAATACTATCTATTCTATGATGAAGTTTCTGTACCTTAAGCCTTTGTTTTTGTATATTTGTTTTTTGAGTGGACTCTCCTTTCTTTAAATTTTCATACTTTCGAGAAAGACTTCTCTGTTCTCGAATAAGCTGTTTTTCAAGTTTCTTTAATCTTGCAGATTTGTTAATGTTCTTATAAGTTTTACCATTAGAAACAATGGCAAAATCCTTTAATCCAAGGTCAATGCCAATTCCTGCATTGGAATTATTGGCTATCTTGTTATTTAAAATTTCTACAAGAACTGAAACATAGTATCTGTCAGCTTTCATTGAGACCGTGCCGCTTTTAATCACATATCCGTCTTTAGTTGTTGGAATATATCCTTTTTCTTTGATGCGAACCCAACCAAGTGACGGAATATTGATTCTGTGTCTTTCGCAACGACAATCTTTTGGATTATTCTTTACAAAATACATTTTTACATCAGATTTGCCTTTCTTTTTAAAATTCGGAAAAGCACTTTGATGTTTGAAAAATCTGGTAAATGCGATACAACCATTTTCAATTGAGTGCTTTACAGATTTTGAACTGACTTCCTTAATCCATAACTTGTCTGGATTTTGTGGAAGATACTCATTGTTCAGCCAAACACTAAAACTTTTACCACTCATAAACTTTTCGCCTTTATCGTAAAGTCCTTTGTTATGAGCAAGATAGAAATTATAAATGAATCTACAAGTTCCTATCGTCTTATGAATCTTGACTTTCTGTTCCTCTGACGGATTTATTTCCGTCTTGAAGCTCTTTAGCAATTTCCACATCCCTTTCTATTTGGTTTTTATACTTATGAAGTCCGTACAACCTACAAGAGAACACATGGAGTATTGAAACAATATCCTGCACGAGTTCTTCTTGTGGTGATAGTTCTTCATTGTTCACTACCACGATAGTCGTATTGAACTTCGTGCAGAATTTTTCAAACCAGTCGTAACCAAATCTGATAAATCTATCTTTGTGAGTTACGATTATAGTTTTGATTTTTTGTTCCATCACTTCATCTAATAATTTGTTCCACTTTTTACGATTGTAATTAAGACCGCTTCCATAATCTTCAATACACTGGTCTACAATAATACCTTTGGCATTACAAAACTGTCGTAAAAATGTAACCTGGTTTTGTAAATCATCTTTTTGATTTCTTGTAGATACCCTGGCATAAATAACTACCTGACGTTGGTCATCTTCAGTATTTATTCCTTTAAATTGTAGATATTGGTCATAAGTGTAATAACGTCTATCAGTTGGAGTCCGGTTTGCCTTTAGAGTTCCTTCTCTATCCCAACGCTGTAATGTTTTTACAGATACACCTAACAGTTCAGCAAAATCTTTTGGCTTGTAATTTGTGATATTTGATGTGTTCATAATAATTTACTCCTTTGAGTATATTTAAACACATTTAATCACATTAGTCAACAAATTTGATTTCTTAGGGTCCTCTCCTTGTTCTAGTCATAATGAGGGGAGATATTGCGAAGGGGGAAGGTTAGGGAGTGGGACGATTTCGCAATTTCCCTCTGTTTGTCATGTTGAGATGTTTCGAATTGAGGTGGATTTGGAAAATCCACCTCAATTCTGCTATCGGATTTATTATAGCATTGTGGTTATGTTATGTCCAATAAAAGAGAGCTAATTTCTCAGCTCTCTTTTATTGTGGATGTTACGGTTCACTTCGTTCACGTAACATATCTTATTATATAGTTGTTAGTTTAAATATTTAGATTGATGTTTTCTAAACATTACCTAAACTGTTATCAATAAAAATTGCCGGATAATACATCGTTTCATAAATAATTATATTAATAACGCAAAATATTTTTTCATATGCAATCGGAAAATAGTCAGGTTATTTGGTACAGTTATTTAGAAATCGGTGTACGAATTTCAATTCAGGCGATGGTTGATGCGATAAGGGTCATCTGGCCCTGCAGGTCTACTTTGCCGTAGCCACTTGGAAGGATGAAGTGGTCGCCCTTTTTGATCATTTGTCCATTGATGAGTCCATCACCGTCGATAACACTCATAATGAGGAATGGATAATCCTGTGTGATGGTAAGTGGTGCTTCTACATCAATTTTCCATACTTTATAGTAATCACAGGAGATGAGCAGTTTCATCGGGGTAGGCATTGCTTCGATCTTCTCTGCAGAGAGGATGCTGTCTTCTACGGATTTGGCAGGAACTGTGATAACATCAATGCTCTTGTCTACATGAAGTTCTCTTGGTTTGCCGTTGGAAAGTCTGTCATAATCATAGACACGATAGGTAACATCTGAGCTCTGCTGTGTCTCCAGTATCTGAATGCCTCCTTTAATTGCATGAACTGTACCAGGGTCGATCTGGATAAAGTCGCCTTTTTTAACGGGTACTTGTCTGATGAACTCATTCCATCTGCCTTCGCGGATCATGGAGTTTAATTCTTCTTTAGTCTTGGCATTGTGTCCGATGACCAAGGTAGCTCCTTTGGGTGCATCGAGGATATACCAGCACTCCGTCTTGCCAAGAGAGCCGTTTTCATTCTTAGCTGCATATACGTTATCAGGATGTACCTGAATACTTAAATCAGCCTTGGCATCAATGATCTTGATAAGGAGTGGAAATCTGTCGTTATCCACATTTCCGAATAATTCCGGCTCTTCTGTCCACAACTGGCTGAGGGTTTTGCCTGCATAAGTGCCTTCTTTGATGGTACAGTCTCCGCTTGGATGTGCACTGACTGCCCAGCATTCACCGGTATTATCCCCCGGAATATCATAATGCCATTCTGTTCCTAATTTGTCGCCGCCCCATATCATCTGCTTGAATACAGGGTTCATATAGATAATTTCTTTCTTATTCATATTAATACTAAGATTCCTTCCGTTAGTTTCCATGACCTGCTGATACCAGTATGCAGAATCCTTTGCAATCCTTTTCTGTGTCAGATAATCTACATATACCAGACCGAAACGTTCACTGTAGCCCTTATCCCATTCAAAATTGTCCAGAAAAGTCCACAGGAAATATCCTCTGACATCAGCCCCTTCATCCACTGCTTTCTGCAGGCAGGATATATATTTATCAAGAAAATCAATTCTATTGCTGTCGTGTACTCTGCCGTCTGCTGCTATCTGATCATGGCATGCCATGCCATTCTCTGTAATATACATAGGCAGATGATATCTTTCATATAAGAAGCGCACGCCCCAGTAGAGACACTCTGGTGTTACAGGCCAGTTTGTTGCTGTCTTTGGGAAGCCCTCTGTACGGTCCACATATTCAGGTTTACCATCTTTACCCGCACGAATCCAGTAACCATTGTAGATATTCTGTCCCATGAAGTCTAAGGGCTGATGGATCAGTTCCATATCCTCCTTCGTGATTACCGGCAGATATTCCTTGTACTTCTCCAGTCCCTCCTTAGGATATTCCCCTAAAAAGACAGGGTCATTGAACCATGCCACATTCCAGGTCCAGTTATCAAGCGGCTGGTCAAAGCCAAAATAAATACTTCTTGCAGCTTCAATATCTTCCGGGCTGTCTGTATATGGATAAGCCACGCCACAGGTAGGCGCATATCCCACTTTGATCGGCTGTTTTGCATATTTACGCAGCATCTGTACTGCTCTTCCGTGGGCACGTAATGCATTATGGGCAATCTGGAATACATCTTTTACAGGTAATTTCAGTCCAGGTGCATGGATGCCGCTCAGATGACCGATTCCTACGAAGCACTCCGGCTCATTCAATGTAATAAAGTACTCTGCAAGGTCTGAGAAATTCTCTGCAACAACTTTTGCATATTCACCGAACCACTCAATTACTTCCTCATTGAGCCATCCGCCTTTGTCCTGCAAGGCCTGTGGGAACTCCCAATGATACATGGTCACATAAGGCTCTATGCCATTTTTCTTCATTTCCTTTATCATGTCACGATACAGGGCGATTGCCTTTTCATTAACCCGTCCGGTTCCTTCCGGCAGAATCCTTGCCCAATTCAGAGAGAAACGGTACGCTTTCACTCCTAACAGACGCATCATGGCAAAATCCTCTTTATAACGATGCATATGATCACACGCTACATCTGCATTCTGGCCATCATAAATCCTGCCCTGTTCAGCAAAAGTATCCCATATGTTCTTACCTCTGCCATCTTCCGGATCTGTACCTTCTATCTGATATGCACTGCTGGCAACGCCCCATACAAAATTCTCTGGAAACATATCCTTACCTCCTATTTTAATAATGTTCTGATATATGCACTCAATGCCTTGGCGGCTTTCTGATGACTTGGGTAACCAGGGTGTTGTCTGGAGCCGAAACTGTCAGCATCCGTATCCGGGAGCTGCAGATAGCTTACCTTTCCATCCTGCGTCTCATCCACATATTCATAGACTGCCTGACAGATAGGCTTCTCAAAGTGAATGCCCAGCATGCCATAGCACCAGATGATCTGCGCATTCGGATTACACTCTCTTAATGTATACAGGAAATCCTTAACGCCTTTTCTGAAAAAGGCAATATCTTCCTCATTATAGGAGCCATCCGAATTCTTACGCATTTTATGGCGCTCTCCTGTCTGTTCATCTACCCACTGCGGCTGTTCAAATGAGTTGGCATCATTCGTTCCCAGATTCACCACTATGACATCCGGCTGCCAGCTGGAAAAATCAAAATTCTCATTACCACCAAGCTCCTCATTCATATCACTCTTCATCAGACCACATATCTGTCTGTAGTACTTTGGAAGTGCACCATTGGGATTGTTATCCCAGGTATTACATACACCCCAGCCGCTCTGGGAAAAGACACGGTACTCTGCATCCAGTTCCTTTGCAGTCAGATAGGCATAATCACGCAAAGAAGAGAAGAACATGGGTATCCAGTCCTCCTCTTGTCTTGCGCCAAAGGTTCCTTCTCCGGAGGTAATGCTGTCACCGATAAATTCAAGCTTACATGCCTTATCCGCTACAGGATAAAAAACGCCATCATGACGTAATGCATGAATATGAATGTAAGATTTGGGATCTGCACTCATTGCCTGCAGATCCTTATAAAATCTTACATTCTTCACATTATCAGGATTCATTCCTCTGAAAAGGGGAATCCAGTACCGGCCGGCAGTCAGCATCTGTCTGCCTATCCAGTCACCATTTATGGTATAACTGAACCAAGGCTCGTAAGTGTCATAGGTAACTTCTACCTCTACCCACAGTTCAGAACCTGATACATTACATTCAAACCCACTGGCGGTCCAGAATAACGTCAACGGATCACGTCTGTTTGTCGTCCTGCCATGCACTTTCAGCTCTTTGATGTCTTTTACTGCCGTCTCCATATGTACTTTCCTCCATATATGGTTTTTCACACTATCTCCTGCCAATCTCCTTATCGGATTCGGACAGCTTGCTGTTATTCTTGATATATTCTACAATACCATCAATTTCTGTAAATGCAAGCCCTACATAGCTGTCAGCAGCACCATAATAGATTGCAATTCTTCCTGTCTCGGCATCATGGATAGTTGCGCAAGGGAAGCATACATTAGGCACAAAGCCTCTCTCCTCGTACCATTCTTCCGGTGTCAGAAGGAAAGTTTCACATCTGTATTTTACAATGGAAGGATTATCAATATCCAGAATTGCTCCGCCAATGCTGTATACATAACCATTACATGTTCCACTTACACCGTGATAGAACAGTAACCAGCCTTCACTTGTTTCAATAGGAGCAGCGCCACCGCCGATCTTAAGTGACTGCCACCATTCATTTCCTTTACCCATAACATGTCTGTGCCTGCCCCAGAATGTCATGTCAGGGCTTTCACTTACGAAGATATCACCAAATGGTGTATGTCCACTGTCTGAAGGACGACTCAGCATTACGAAGTTACCGTTAATCTTTCTTGGGAAAAGAACGGCATTTCTATTGAAAGGCAGGAACGGATTCTCAATTCTTGTAAATGTCTTGAAATCTGTAGTCTTAGCCATACCGATTGCTGCTCCATAGAAATCACCACACCAGATAATATAGTAGGTATCTTCTACTTTTACCAGACGGGGATCATACGCATATACCGGCATAAATGGCTTGCCGTCCTCATCCACGAAATTAATCTTGTTTTCATCAAAATTCCAGTGAATTGCATCTTTGCTGTGTCCCATGTAAATGTAAGGGATTCCGTTGGTCTGCTCACCGCGGAATACACCGATGAACTCATCACCGTAAGGGATAACTGCGCTGTTAAAGATTCTTGCTACGCCTTTTAATGGGTTTCTTCCAATAATGGGGTTCTCTTTATATCTCCAGATGGGTGCTCCTGTGAACTCTCCTTCCGGTCTTTCCTGCCATGGCATATTTTTAACTGCTGGTGCATTATATATTTTTACTTTGCTCATGATATTTTCCTTTCTACTTATAGATTGTAATAGGTTATTTGCCTAATGAAATTTAAGTTAGTGTGAAGCAATAACAGATACTAAATAAAATGGTACTTTATCGTCTTCGTGAGTTTCGATCAACTCTATCCTGACAGTATGTTTCCCATAAGGTAAATGCTCCGCCAATGTATCCAGATGAAGGCTGTCACCCCAGGTCTCCTCGAAATTGCCATCAAGGATCATGGCGTGTTCCTCGTCTCCATCTACAATGGCTTTTGCAATCGGGGTAGGCTGTACCACTGATTTTCGATACTGTACAGCCAGGCAGCTTCCCTCTACTTCAAAAGTGATGTTTGCTCCTTTTTCAGATGCTGTCCAGCCTTTGCGGAATATCTCACGGATATCATTCTGTGGGGTATCATCTCTGACGAAACCATCTGTGACAGGGTCATAATTGTTGTTCTGCCAGCGTGTAGAATGTTCATATGCATTCTGTGTTATAGGCGCCGGCATGTCATTGTCCTGCTCTCTCTCGTGTTCCAAGTTGGCGTATACCAACTCCAGAAAATGAATTATGACATCTGCCATCATCTGATGTCCCAGATCATTTGGATGCAGGTCATCCTGCGTAATCTCACGATTGGTTATTGAACCATCAGCCACTTTGGCATAAATGGTAGGTTTCATGCTTACACATGGAATCTGATATACTTCTCCAATATGGTTGTGCTGCGCCTGGGCGTTGCAGCCATCATCATAACGTACACTGTTCACAATCAGGAGCGCAGGTTTGCCCTCATCTGAATAGAGATGTCTGATCAAGCCCTCATAAGTCTCCAGAAAATGTGCATTATCATCATCATTGACACTGAATTCCACAACAGAGAAATCAATATGATGGGATAGCAGATCACTATCTGCTCTCGCCACGCCAAACTGCGAAGTCGTACCACCGATTCCTGCATTTACATAAGTGACACTCGTGTCAGGAAATTGTTTCTTCCACCACTCATATACCAGATATGCATAACAGGTCTCCGGTGTTGAGGACAGGCAGCCCTGTGTAATAGAGCCTCCCAGGAAGCCTACCGTAATAGGCTCTCCGCTCTTTGCCTTTCTCATAACTTTTTTAATTCGATACCAGTTTCCACAATTAACGATACCCAGATGATTATCAATCAGTTTGTCAGCCATCGCTCCAGCTCTCCTGTTCTCATTATTTGTTTAAAAATTCTAAGTTTTTACGAATAAAATCACATCTCTGCTCTACGCACTTAACACTGCGGAGCGGATCCGTTGGTGTATTGAATACATAATCCATCAGCTTGTCAATTGTAGTAGTTGCTACATGAAGTCTTGTATCGCTGGATGCATAGTAGATATATACATCTCCGTTGTCTCTTGCGATTGCACCATTGGTAAATACTACATTGGATACATCTCCGACTCTCTCTTCACCAAGAGGGGCAATCAGGAATCCACCTGGTTCAGCAATTACTTTGGTAGGATCTTCAAGGCTTGTGGCAAATGCATATACAACATAACGAAGCCCTGCTGCTGTATTACGTACGCCGTGTGCAATATGAATCCAACCCTTAGGAGTCTTGATTGGAACTGCACCTGCACCGTTCTTGGCTTCTGTAATGGTGTGATACTTTCTCTTGCTTGTAATGATCTCTTCATCAATAACAGCATGTGTAATATCATCGCAAAGACCAAAACCGATTCCTCCGCCGCTTCCTGTATCAATGAAATCATCCATAGGTCTTGTATAGAAAGCGTATTTGCCATTGACAAATTCAGGATGCAGTACGACATTACGCTGCTGAGGGGAATTCAGAGTTTTAAGATTATCCAGTCTCTCCCACTTCTTTAAGTCTTTGGTTCTGACGATACCTGCCGCTGCAACCGCTGCGGAAAGGTCATTCACACTGTTATCCTTGCTTTCTGAGCAAAATACGCCATAAATATAACCATCTTCATGTTTTGTAAGACGCATATCATATACATTCGTCTCTTCTGGGCATACATCATCTAACAGTATTGGATAATCCCAGAAACGGAACCCATCAATACCGTTATCACTCTCTGCTACCGCAAAGAAAGACTTTCTGTCATTGCCTTCTACACGGGCTACCAGATAGAATTTGCCGTTCAGTTCAATTGCACCTGAGTTAAATACGGCATTTACACCCAGTCTTTCCATAAAATATGGATTGGTCTTTGGATTCAGATCAAATTTCCAGAAAGGTGGAATATGATCTCTTGTAAGAACCGGATATTTGTAGCGGTCATAGATACCGTTATAAAAATCTGTTTTTTCATTCTTACGTGTTACGACTGCTTCGTAACGCTCCATGATTTCCTTATATTTCTCTTGAAACATCAACATTTCCTCCATTTTATCTTGCTCCCTGCAGACGTTTGATTACTTCAAAACACATTCTGCCGTTATGATAAGGACATTTCCACGGCTCTACGATAGGTCTGTCTGTGTATGGTCTGCCATCTTCATTGACAAGCCAGTACCATTCTCTTCCGGCTTCATAACCATCTCTGTGGTCAATTACATATTTCTTAATGAACTCCCATTCTGCATCCGCAGCCTTGAGATATTTCTGACCTTCAATCGTACTCTTACCACACTTGGAAGCTGCATTTAAGAAACCTACTACTGTCTCTGCCTGCACCCACCATACGCGATTGGTATCTACAACACCCTTATCACATTCATTTGCCATGGAATGACCATCAAATGCTACCTCATAGACCTGTCTTGCCAGATCAAGCGTAATCGGTGTCATCTTATCAGCGTATGCCTTTTCTCCAATGACTTCTACGCTTCTGTCAACCAGCCAGGCTGTCTCAATATCGTGTCCATAGGAATGCAGGTCAATAATGCTGTTCCATTTATCATCAAAGAAAACTTCCTGTCTGTGGAGCTTTGGATTATAAATCTTATCGGCAAGCAAATCCATCATCCACATCAGATGCTCTTTTACTTCCTGCTTATGATCGACACGATAGAGCTCTGTGTATGCTTCAAATACATGAAGCAGTGTATTCATGGTCTTCATTGCCATAACACCATTTTCTGAAAGCTTATCATTATCAATCTCATGAAAAGTCTCATCAAAAGCTTCTTTATATCCCAGCTCATCACGCATCTTATTCTCAATCAGACCATAAAGCTGATAAGCCATATCCAGAGCTTCCTTATCTCCGCTTGATTCATAATAAGAAGAAAGTGCATAGATGGAAAAAGCCTGATTATAGGTATGCTTGATTGTTTCTTCCGGTGTTCCATCATATTTTACGGACCAGAACACGCCGCCATTTTCCTTATCCCAGCAATGATTTTTTAAAAATTCAAAGCCGTGGCGAGCTTCGTCTAACAGGCTCTCATCTTTTAATAAAGTATAGGCATTGGCAAAGAACCATGTGATACGGCTGTTAAGAATACAGCCTTTTACTGCCCTCTTATCCAGCTTATGTTCATAGTCCATCCATCCGTAATAACCACCGTTTTCATCATCCCTTAAATGTTTCCAGAAAGGGATGATATCATGTGTCAGATGTTCTTTGATCTCTTCTACTCTCATTTCTCTCCCACCTCTTTAGATTAACCCTTTACAGCACCTGCAGTTAATCCGCTGTAGATCTGCTTCTGGAATACAAGGAATACGACCAGAGCCGGAATCAGGCTGATGATAACACCTGCACAGATCAGGTTGTACTTGCTTCCCAGAGGTCCTACGAAGGTATACAGGGAAATGGCGATTGTCTTTAACTTGGGATCACTTAAATAAAGGCTGGCATTATAGTATTCATTATAAGTACCTACACCCTTTAAGATCATAACTGTTACGATGGCCGGTTTCAGCAGAGGGAACAGAATCTTAAAGAAGATCGTGAAGTAGGAAGCTCCATCCATATATGCTGACTCATCCAGTGAAGTCGGGATATTCTCGAAGAACTGAATGAAAATGTAAATGGAGATTACGTCAGTACCCATGGAAAGAATAATGTAACCATATAAGTGGTTGATAAATCCAATCTGATACATTAACTGGTAAGTAGCAACCTGCATTGCGATACCGGGAAGTAATGTAGCAAACAGAAAAAGGCTTCTGATCAGTCCATTTCCGGGGAATGTAAATCTATTCAGTACATACGCTAACATGGAACCTACCATAACGGAACCAAATACAACAAATACCAGTACGATGAAGGAATTTATAAATGCCCTTCCCATGTTTGCCTTATTAAATGCCTGGATAAAATTATCAAAATTCAACCAGCTCTCCGGTAATGTCATAACATTTGTATTCTGATATTCTGTTTCTGTCTTAAATGCTGTAATAACACAGGATACTACCGGAAGCAGTGCTACAAAGGAGAAGAATATTAATGAGAAATATTCGATAAATATCCATAAATAATGTTTGATTTTCTGGCTGACTGTCATGCTTTTGCCGCCTCCTTTGCTCTGATACGTGCAAGCTTCTTTTCTCTTCTGGCACCTGCATTCTTATCTTCATCTGCTGCATCCTTGAATACATATTTGAAGAAGAGATTCTGCAGTAATGTCACGATCATGATAATAATCAATAATACAATAGCCATAGCAGATGCAAGACCAACCTTCTGGCTTGTATGTGCAATTTCATGCATCTTTACAAAGTATGTAGCAGTTCCGTTTGCACCACCGGACATAACAACGTATGGAGGCTCGAATGCACTTAAAGAGCCTGAAATTGACATGATAAGGTTTAACATAACGATTGTCTTGATACTCGGCAGCATAATGTATTTGAACTGCTGCCATTTATTTGCACCGTCTAACATGGCTGCTTCATATAACTCAGAATCAACTGACATCATAGCTCCTACGAAAAGAACCATGTTCTGTCCGAAATATTTCCACACACTGGTCGCAACCAGGGAGAAATTGTTGATACTGGTATCCTTGAGCCAGTACGGAAGATTTTCCTGATTAAAGCCTATCCAGCCAAGCACCGTATCCAATACGAAACCTCTGGTATAGAAGAATTTGAATATGAAACCAATTGCAATACCATTGATCAAAAACGGGAAGAACATACATCCTTTAAAGAAATCTCCTCCCTTTACCTTAAAGCTTAAAATTGTTGCCAGATATAATGCCAGAGCAAGCTGAACGACAGCGCCACCCATATAATATAAGGACAACCACAATGACCTGAAACAGTCATCTCTTGTAAATACTTCTTTGTAGTTTTTTAATCCTACGAAGGTTCTTGTTCCTACATACTTCATTTTATAGAAGCTGAATTTGAACATTTCTGCGAACGGATAATAGGTAAATAAAAGCAATAAAGTTACCGGAACAATCATGAAAAGCACAATAATGATAGCCTGCTGCCCTTTTCTGCTTCTCAGCCACTTGTGTAGATTAAATGGTTTTTTCGTCTGGGATGATGCCATAGCGCAACCTCCTCCTTTTCTCTCCTCAAAAACATGAACGTAACGCAAAGTTACTTAGAAAATAAGCCGGGAGTACATACCCCCGGCTCATAGTTCAGGGGAATTTATATACAAAGGCCTTCCCCTTTGTTGCCTTTATAACTTAGTAGTTTACTTCGATTCCAAGAGAATCCTGAGCATCGTTCCACTTTTCTGTCCAATCAGCCATGATGTCATCAAAGGAACCGCCGTTAGCTGCTTCTTCTACGATCTTCTGAACCTTTAAGTCGCCGCCTGCGTTGAAGTTCAACTCAGATTCTGCGTTCATTTCGTTCATCAGGTCTTCTTCTCCTTCTAATGCTGTTGCATTAGTTACAACTTCTACACCGTCAAATACGAAGGATGTAGGTGCTGTCTTTGAGATAGGATATCCACCCTCTAATTCGCACCAGCCGGATTCTTCAACCATCCACTTGATGAATACCATAGCTGCTGTCTTGTTCTCATCAGAAGCATGTACGTTGATACCGTAGCAGTAGTCAGGACCTGCTGTTGTATACTGCTTGCCATCAACTGTGATAGGGAATGGCATATATCCGATATCATCAGGATGGTCGCCGGCTGCCTTCATCTGAGCGATTGCCCATGAGCCAAGTACCATAGTACCGATCTCACCGTTGTTTACCATAGGCTTGCAGCCTTCCCAGTCTGTTGTAGAGTAGTCATCCTCTGTTAAGCCGTTAGCAACTGCATCATAGAGAATCTTGTATAATGCGTAAGCACCTGTTCCATCACCGTTATCCTTGAAAGGCTCTGCGGTATGAACGAATTTCTGATTTAACCATGTATCATCACCTGTTGTGATAGCACCAAGGAAAGCATCCCACTGGCCACCCATTGTCCAGCCTGCTGCATAGTTTGTATACAGAGGAATTGCATCTGTATTATCCTTGATCAACTGTAAGTCTGCAATGAATTCATCTGGAGTCTTAGGGAGTTCTGTGATACCAGCCTTCTCAAATACTGCCTTATTGTACAGGATGCCCTGTGCATTTCCCATGTAACCTACGCCATAGCAAAGGCCATCAGCTTTCCACTGATCTGCGAAATTAACAAGCTCAGACATCTCGTCTACAGTTCCGAAAGGATAGAAATATGTTGACAGATCCTTTGCATCTACAGAAGGGATGAACATGATGTCGCCCCAGTCTTCTGTAGGAAGACGAAGAAGAGCTGTCTCTGCATAGTCTGTGATACCTTCTGTTGTTACTGTGATGTTAGGATATACCTTGTTGAATTCCTCAACCAGCTTAGCCATTGTACCGTCTTCTTCACGGTCTGTCTTATGATGCATGAAGCTGATGGAAGCTGTCAGGTCTGTATAGTCCTCACCTAATTTAATAGATGCATATGTAGGAACAGCTGCTTCCTCTGTGTCAGCTGCTGCTTCTGCTGTTGTAGAAGCTGCTGCATCTGTTGCTGTGTCTGTTGTTGCTGCTGGTGCTTCTGTGTTGGTTGAATTGCTGCTGCCGCATGCTGCTAAAGACATAGTCATTACGGCTGCCATACCCAATGCTGTTAATTTTCTTAACTTCATTTTTGTTTCCTCCCTTTAGAATTTTTAATTCATTTTTAAGTTACTTGTTTAACTTGTTTTTAGCTTACTACTTAATTTACTTTAAGTCAACAGTATTTCATGTCCGCATCTACACTTTTTCCTATTTTCACAACTTAAATGATTAATTTTTGTACACTTTAACAAATGCTATTTTGGGGTCTGTTTTTACCTATACTAACTAACGATAAATATATTCTATAAATTCTTTTTATATATACATATCTCCATTTACATAAGTTCCTATTTTTTAGCTTTTTTAGTTTTTTATATTACTTTTTCATTTTTTTAACTAAAAAAATACCTCCTGCTTACTTAAAAGTCAGGAGGTATTCCTCATCTTCTATTTATCCAGTTTTTTCGCAGTTTCTCTCACGACCAGTTTACCCGGTACAATGTGCAGATTCTCTGTATAAGTGGTATTCTCTATCTTCCGGATAAGACATTGCAATGCGATCTTGGACATCTCACCCATATCTACGGCATATGTCGTAATTCTGGAATCACCAAATTCCGGATACAGATAATCATCATATCCCACTACCGACACATCCTCCGGCACACGGTATCCATTCTCTTCCAAAGCCTTAATCAGGGCATAGGCACTGACATCATTATTGCACACAAATGCTGTGGGCATTTCCTTAGGCAGGACAAATTTATGTTCCAGACCTATGATACCGTTCTCTTCGTCTCGATCCTTCACAATCCAGTCTTCACGAACAGGAACATGATGTTCCATAAGAGCCTTACAATATCCAAAATATCTGTCCGTGATACTTTCCGTATACATAAGCGTACCGACATATGCTATCCTGGTATGACCAAGACCAAACAGATAATTTGTCATTGTGTAAGCCCCGTTAAAGCTTGCAGATATGACCGAATCTATGACTTCTTCATTGTCATCGTAAAAATCCATAAACACCATTGGGAATTTCTTATAACGATACAGCATCTTCAAATATTCCTGTCTGGGTCTGCCTATAATGATAACACCATCTACTCTTTCTTCCTCCAGAAGCTTAGGTGGCTCCAGAGTCTGCTCTGCATGCGTGTTAATGACTTCAAGCATTGTAAAGCAGTTCTTCTTTACCGCTCTCGTTGCAAGCTCCTGATACATTTTCCAGTAAAATGATGCAAATTTAGCAAAATAACTCTCCAGACTGATAACTCCTATTGTATAGGAGTTATTCTTATTCTTCTGGTTAGAATGAATTGGCACATATCCCATCTCATCTGCCAGATCTTTGATTTTTTCACGTAGTTCTTCGCTGACGCCTTTCTGTCCGGACAAAGCTTTTGACACTGTTACAACACTGACATTCAGCTTTTCTGCAATATCTGCCAGCTTTACTGCTTTGACCATTTCTTTCCCTCCCATCTGGGTTTATTCTTTTTTAGCTTATTTTTAATATAATTTAATCTAACAGATTTGTCAACCTTATTTAACGTCACTTTCTACAGCTGTAAAATGCAGCAGTTTTGCCTGGAAATCTCCCCATGGATTAGGAATCTGTATACCGGCATACATCAAAGCTTCTCCCGAATAGCAGATGTCTTCTTCTTCCAGCTTGTAGACTACATCCTTTTTAAGTCCTTTTAACTTAATGTTTCTGGACTTGAAATTAGCACGATTCAGAACCTGCACAAATGTAACCAATGCCTCCTTCTGATCCTGGCTTACAACTTCCCAGCAGTCATACTTGTGATTCTGGGAGTAAGAAGCGATACGGTAATATTCCCCTTCTCTTACCAGATCATTGTATTTATGGTACATGGCAACCTGTCCGGGGATCATGTCTCTCTCTTCCTGTGCAATCTTCGTAACATCCAGCTCATAACCAAATGTTCCTGCCAGCGCTACAATCCCTCTCGTCTCAAAGGGTGTCACTCTGCCAACTGTGTGGTTTGGACAGTCAGATACATGTGCACCCATGGTAGATAACGGATAAATCAGCGAAGTTCCTTCCTGAATCTCCAGTCTCTCTATGGCATCTGTATCGTCTGAGCACCAGATCTGCGGGCCAAAATACAGCATACCCGGGTCAAAACGTGCTCCGCCTCCGGAACAGTTCTCCAGTAAAAGGTGTGGAAACTCCTTCGTCAATCTCTCCTGTAATGCATACACAGCCAGAACATATCTGTGATACAGTTCCCCCTGTCTGTCAGCCGGAAGATCTATACTTCCCAGATCTGTCAACTGGCGGTTCATATCCCATTTTACATACTCAATATTGGCACTGCACAGTATCTTAGCCACACATTCATATACGTAATCTACCACTTCCTGTCTGGACAGATCCAGTACATACTGCTGTCTGGATTCTGTTGCAACTCTGCCCGGGATTGCAATTGCCCAGTCAGGATGGGCGCGATACAGATTAGAATCAGGAGATATCATCTCCGGCTCAAACCAGATACCAAACTTCATGCCAAGCTTATTTACTTCATCTACCAGATATTTTAATCCACCCGGTAATTTCTCTTCATTGACCTGCCAGTCTCCCAGCGCACAGTTATCACTGCTTCTTGCTCCAAACCAGCCATCATCCATGACCAGCATTTCGATACCAAGCCCGGAAGCCTCTTTTGCAATGCTAAGAAGCTTCTCTGTTGTAAAATTAAAGTAAGTAGCTTCCCAGTTATTGATCAGAATCGGACGTTTCTTATCCTTGTATTCACCACGAATCAGATGTCTCTTATACAGATGATGGAATGCAGTCGTCATGCCATCCAGTCCCTGTGAGGAATATACCATAACAACCTCCGGTGCCTGGAAAGACTCTCCCTGCTCCAGCTTCCAGCAGAAATTCTCAGGATGGATTCCCATGGACATACGGATACTGTCAAACTGTGACACCTCAGCCTGCGCCTGGAAATTACCAGAATATACGAAATTCATCGCATATACTTCCCCCATCTCCTGTGTCGTGCTTGGACTTACCAGTGCCAGGAATGGATGATCCTGATGACTGGATTCTCCTCTGAATGAGCTGACCTTCTGAATACCATATCCTACTTTCTTTCTCTGAATGTGGCGTTCTCTCGCCCAGCTTCCGTGAAGGCTGATCATCTCATAATCCTGATTATCCATATCCAGACATGCAGATAATACCTTGGTGAGATAAAAGGCTTGCGTACCTTCATTTATGATCTTAACGCTTCTGGTAATGACATCTGTGTCACAAAATGCCGTATAATATAACAGAACTTTCATACCAATGTGATTGTCTACGCAAGTAAGTTCCAGTGTTGTAGCTGTTTCTTTGTCTGCAAAGGTAGCAGGAAGTCCTTCCAGCTGTGGTTTGCCCTCCAGAATTCTATGGGAAACATAGGACAGGTTACATCCCGAATAGCCACCCATAGTACGGATGGACAGGCAGCTTTCCCTGTAATCCCCCAGTCCTGCTGTGGGATATTCAAATGGGAAGCAGTCATAGAAGGAGCAGCGCTCTCTGTTATTGCGGCTTGGCACAAATGGGGCTTCCTGGGTACGCATACGGTAAGCAATGTCATGTCCTTGCAGTCTTTTGCCGTAGTAGATGTGTCCGATGAAGTTCTCTTCATCTACGATGCCGAGTAAATAGCTGGTGTTTGGGGTGTCTAACTTAAAAATTCTTTCTTTCTCAAAATATGTAACGTTCATGCTTTGCCTTTCTTTTTAATAAGTCGAGTGATAGGTTAAGGTTCGAGTGACGAATTGTGCCGCTTTTACAATGCAACACAGGCACGCTCTCGCTGCGTTTTTCAAGTGCCTGTTTATGCATTTGTAAAAGCGGTACAATTCTGTATAGTTACCTAAGTATGTTATTTAATAGGTATCACGCAGGGAACGGATGCGCAGGCGGTTTTTGACGTCTGTGGCATCGGTAAAGTTACCATTTATAATGTCCTCAGTTGTAAAGGATATTACACGTGGTTTATCATCGGTTAGGTTGATGATATTGTCGGACAGGATTACATCGGCATCGGTGAAATCTACTTCGACAAATGGGGTATACACATTGCTTTGCAGGGCGATGGTATAAGTGTCTGCGCTGCCTGCTACTTCTGCATGTATGCTGGATTGTGGCAGTTCTACGTGTTTGTATGGCACAAGGGTATCGCTTTCGATCTGTACTCTGCCATCTTCATAGGTGAAGACTACTTCCACGAAAACGTCTTTCTTATCGTAATAGTGATGTGTATCATCTTCTACGCGTTTAGCTGATGGCGTGGTCAGGATTCGTGGCTGTCTCTGTACATAGCTGCTATAGTCTTCTTCCAGAGCTTTACTTACGCCAAAGGATGGCACAACTACATGCTGTGTAGCAGTCGTTATGACTTTGAAATCGAAGGTCTTCAGAGTCATAGTCACAGTTACACCTGCTGGCTGTGCAGTCTCATTCTGCACATGGGCTGCTACTGCACTGAAATGTTCTCCACCGTTGCGCTCGGCAGTATCTGTGTCAGCAATTCTGACAATACTTCCAGCTACTGGTTCATAGAATCTGCATGCCATGTAATGAAGCGCTTTCCATCTGCCGTAATAATCAATACTGGACCAGGATGCCACGGGCCAGTTATCATTGATCTGCCAGTACAAGGTTCCCATGCATCTGCCGCGGTTACGTCTCCAGTGCTCCACACCTGATTTAATTGCTACCGCCTGAAGTACCTGTGTTACGTATAACAGGCTTTCAAAGTCCTTAGGATAGCGGAAGTTCTCTGCCAGATAGTACAGCATTTTGCCATTGGCAGCATCATTCTTCTGGTGGCTTTCCATAACCGGTGAGAAGATATTCCTATCCTGCGGTTCTGTATAGGAATATACTGTCTTCTCTGATGGAAAAGACTGGAACCCAAACTCCGAGCAGAATCGGAAGAAATACTTCTGATAATCAGAAAATGGCTTCTGCCCATGCCATACTTCCCAGTAATGGGTATCTCCACGGTTCTCAGCTCCCGGTTCATCAAAGCATCCACCTGATGAAGGAGAAGAAGGCCAGAAAAAGGTCTGGTCGTCTGCCTTTTTCAGTGCCTTTGGCAGGATATATTCGAATTGTTTAATATAATCAGCGCGTAAATACTGACTCTGGGTCTGATAATTGCCCCAGTATGCCCAGGCTGACTCAATCTCATTGTTGCCGCACCATAATCCCAGACTTGCATGATGACGCAGCCGCTTTGCATTATCTGCTGTCTCTGCCGCAATGCTGTCCTCAAATTCCTGTGTTACATCATATACATTGCAGGCATACATCAGATCCTGCCATACAATAATGCCGTACTCATCACACAGATTATAGAACTCATCTGACGGATAATAACCGCCACCCCATACTCTCAGACAATTATAATGGGCTTTTACTGAGCTGCGTACCAGATATTCCATCCTCTCTCTGGTAATTCTGTTGTATACACAATCCTCCGGAATATAATCCGCTCCCATGGCAAAGAATTTTACTCCATTGATCATGAATGCGAACTCCTCGCCCCATTGATCCTTAGCTCTGCTCACGGTAAAAGTCCGAAGTCCAATACGGTCTGTGCTTGTCTGTGCTTCTTCTCCCTGTGTAAGCAGTCTGGTCTCTACTGTATACAGCGGATGTTCACCCAGTCCATTTACCCACCACAACTGCGGATTCTGTATGATAAATTCTGACACATATGTCACATTATCTTTTGTTGTCATGATATGTTTGTCCAGAAGATGTCCCTGCGGATCATACACGCACACTTCCATGGAAGTCTTTTGATAGATAGTCTTTTCATAGATAGTTTCTTCATAAGAAGCTTCTTCTCTTGAATCTTTTCCTATAGAACGCTTTCCCATAGAGTCTGCACATTCAAGCACTGCTTCTACCTGTAATGTGACCTGTCCTTTTGTATGTTCCTGCTGATATTTCACTTCATCAATTCTGGCTGTGCAATAAGCCTGTATCTCAATATCACGGAAGATGCCTGCATCCGGTAACTGAGCGCCCCAGTCCCACCCAAACATGGAATGTGCCTTTCTAATATACTGATTACCTGCAATCGCTCCACTTGCCTCTATCGTAATCTTCTTATCTGCCGGTGCTGACGCTTCTCTCTCTTCTATATAGCGAAGTGTGGATTTAAAATAAAAGCGTATGGAATTGCTGCCCTCATGCAGATATTCCTTTACAGGGATTCTCCAGGTTCTGTGCATATTATCCATATAAATGACATGTGTGTCATTTATATATAAGTCAGCCAGTGTATCTATCCCATAGCAGACCAGTTGTATCACATCCTGATTCAACAGTTCCTGTGTCACTTCAAAACTGCGTTCAAATATATAATCCTGCCAGAATAGGTCTCTGGCTGTGTATTCATTCTGTCTGTAATAGGGGTCTTCTATCGCCCCTGCATCCAATAACGTGGACAATACGGAGCCGGGAATCCAAGCCTGATAGGAGTCCTCCAATCCATAGGCTTTCATATAGGTATCTTCTTCTTTGCACACCGGATGCATCGTCCACATTCCGTTCAATGTCTGTTTCTGCATGTACTTCACCACACCTTTCTTGCTCTAACCTAATAATGGGTAAGTCGCCAAGGTTACGAATGTATTATCCAAATCAGGATTCTTGATCCTGTCCACTACAGATTTCACCAGTCTTCTACCCAGCGCTTCTATCCTTACATCCACGGTCAGGATGTCTTTTTTAAAAAAGTCTTCTTCTATCGTATGATCAAATCCTGTAATAATTGTCCGCTCGGCAAGTGCAGGGTTCTTCCTCAACAATACAGTTGCCGTATACTTGGCTATATCATCATTCTCACAGATAATCGCATCCGGCATATAAGGCATCTGGTCGATTGCCTCTTCTACCATGCTGTACCCATAATACACATCATTGGAAGGATGGGTGAACAGCATTTTCTGATCCGGTTCTATCCCCCTCTTTCTACAGGCGCTCATAAAACCAAGCAATCTTGCCTGTACAACTCTGGAGCCTTCTGCAAATCCAATAAATGCAAAGCTTGTGCATTTCTTTACATCAATGCAGTATCCTGTCAATCTGTTCATGGAATAGAAGCCTTCCAGATTGTATACATCACCAAGTGCAATGTATTCCTGTGCATCCACCGGCGTATTAAAGAAGGTCATGGGTAGTCCCGCCCTGGCAATGCCTTTTACAAATCGGATTGGAAAAATACACAGGAAAATAATACCCTGTACATCATCCTCTAACTGCTCCAGCACTTCTTCTCCATCCAGATCATCCTCGTTCACAATATAGAGCTGCATGCGATAGCCTTCCTGCTTGGCTCCATCACTGATACCTGCCAGTGTGGTATTCCAGAACAGGGACTGCCAACGGTTGAACAATACAAGTATTGTTCCTCCTCCATTTTTTCTTTTCTGATGCATAACTTCTTCTACCAGTGCATCATCCAGCTTGGCATATCCCATCTGACAGGCTTTCTGTACGACTGCCTGTCTGGTTTCTGGAGATACATTGCCATTGCTTAATGCTTTGGCTACTGTATTTCTGCTAAGTCCCATTTCTTTGGCTATATCCTGAATCGTAACTCTCTTCACTGATCATCCTCCTCTTTAGAATGTGTATAGTATAGGGCAAGGGACGAATTGTGCCGCTTCCACAAATGCAACGCAGGCACGCTCTCGCTACGTGAAAAACGTAGTGGTCACGTAAGGCGCTATTGGAAGCTTCGCTCCCATACCGCCTAAGTGCCAACGTTTTTCAAGTGCCGCTTATGCATTTGGGGAAGCTGTACAATTCTGTATCTTGCGATAATGTGATTTATGGTTACTTCATAAATTATCTACTTCTGTAATTTTGAGTATAATAAATGCACACCGGCGTGTCAATATGGTGTGCATTTATTTTGCATTTTATTTTTCATTTTCAACATGTAATGCACTGTTTATGCATTATGACTGTGTGTGCAGGAAGGAGAATGGATGGGATTTTCCGCTTCGCAGGAAGTTCATGAGGAGGTAGGCTGCACGCAGGGATACTTTTTCTTCTCTCAGGATGCGTGCGGCTTCTTTTTTGTCAACAAGGAGGACTTGTATTGTTTCGGTATCTTCCATATGAGCCTGGTTGATCTGACCTGTAGCATAACCAAATACGGCATTGCAGCTTTCATCCGTGAAGCCTGCTCCCATGAAGAAGGGGCGTCTGTAGGCTGCTTCTCCATCTTCGTATACGGTGAAGGTAAGTCCTGTCTCTTCCATCATCTCACGAATTGCTGCTTCTTCTGGCGTCTCTCCTTCATCAATCAATCCTGCAGGCAGTTCATAGAGATAATCATCCAGCGGGTAGCGGTATTGCCGGATCATCACGATCTTATCCTGGTCTTCCTTGAGAATCGGATAGATTACCACGCCTTCTGCCAGGCTGTCTTTGGTATAGATCTTCAGTTCTTTTTCTTTACGCCTTGATACGAAATAGTAATCAAACTTTCTTCCTGCATCTGTTAGTGCATCCAATTTGAAAAGGTTCAGAAATTTATTGTCTGACATTTTATGTATACCAGTATACTTTTTCACTAAATTATCCTCCATATATTTGACTTTTTTTACCAAAAGAATTAAGATATAATTATAAAATTGTAAAGAAAGGTGACAAAAACATGAAGCAGATACCCGTTACCGACTTACGTCCCGGTATGGTAACCGCTGAAGACATCCTCACCTATGACTTGAAAATGATTGTCCCAAAGGGTGTCGTACTGACAGAAAATATCATATCAAGACTGGAGTCCTATTCCGTCTATTATGTACATATTGAAGATACTGTTGTCAACGAGCTTAATACTCCTATGACCTTATCAAAAGTCCTGGATGCCGACGCCGTTCAGACCAACAAGGAAAAGATACGCAGCAGCCTTCAGTTCCAGCATTTTCAGCAGGATTTCAACAGATGTGCAGAACATTTCCGCGATAATCTGATGAAATCACTTTACCGCAATGAACCCTTCTACGTCAATGGTCTTTTGGAAGAGACTATTCAGATGATGCATCAGGAGGATTCTTATATCAATGTATTTGATATGCTTCTCAATATGCGAAACGTAGATGATTCTGTATACAATCACAGCCTGGATGTTGCATTAATCTGCAACATTTTATCAAAGTGGCTTCATTTCTCCGAGGCAGATCAGACTATGGCAACCGCCTGTGGTCTTTTCCACGATGTAGGTAAATTTCTTCTGCCAACCGGGGTCTTACGCAAGCCCGGTAAATTGACCAGGGATGAATTTGAAATTATTAAGACTCATACCATAGAGGGTTTTCATTTACTGAATAAATACGATAATATTCCACAGCATGTAAAGAATGCCGCGCTGATGCATCATGAGAAATGTGATGGCAGTGGTTATCCCTATGGATTAAAAGGTCCTGAAATTGACAAGTTTGCCAAAATCGTCACCATTGCAGATATATTTGATGCCATGACCAGTGAACGTGTTTACCGCCGCGCCATGTGTCCATTCTCAGTTATCAAAGCCTTTGAAGACGAAGGCATTCAGAAATATGAGATGAAATACATCCTGACTTTCCTTGAAAATGTTGCCAATTCTTATCTGAATCACCGTGTCACATTGACGAACGGTATGGAAGGCAACGTAATCTTTATTAATCAGGATAATTTTTCAAGACCTGTTATCCAGACCTCTGATAATCAGATCATTGATCTGCAGAAGCAATATTATCAGGACATTATGAACCTGTCTGCCCAGAAAAATGTAGCAATTGAAACAATCATATAAAGAATACCCACAGAAAGTCGAAGCTTTCTGCATCTGACATTAGAAATACTTTTGTATAAGAAAAAGACGTGATACTCTACAAATATCACGTCTTTTCTATGTATCATTCAACTAAGGGAAAAAGAATCAGCACTAATTTATTTATTATAGTTAGCAGACTGGAAGTCAGGATAAGCAGATTCCAATGCATGTTCTGTAGGATCAAGACCTTCGATCTCTTCCTTTTCAGATACTCTAAGTCCTACTGTCTTCTTGATAACGAAGAATACAATTGTCATCATGACTGCTGTCCAGGCAAGAATTACGATAACAGCCAGAGCCTGAATACCAAGCTGACGGAAACCACCGCCATAGAAAAGACCCTTTGTAGTATTACCATCTTCTACTACACCGAAAAGACCTACTGCCAAAGTACCCCACAAGCCGTTGCAGAAATGAACTGCTACAGCACCAACCGGATCATCAATCTTTAATGTATTTTCAATGAAGTATACGCCTACACATACCAGAATACCTGCTACAATACCAATAATAGCTGCACCCGGGATATCTACGTTGTTACATCCGGCTGTAATGGCAACCAGACCTGCCAGAGAACCGTTTAAAGACATAGACACATCAGGGGCACCATTCTTGATCCAGGTAAAGATCATTGCTGTACATGTTGCAAAAGCAGGTGCGATTGTTGTTGTTGCAAAAATCTTACCAAGTGCATCACCATCTGCTGCTGCGGCACCGTTGAAACCATACCAGCCAAACCACAGAATAAATACACCAAGGGCTGCCACTACGATGTTATGTCCAAGAATAGGAACGGACTTGCCATTCTTGTCGTATTTACCAATACGGGGTCCTAACATAGCGGCACCGATCAGACCAGTGAAACCACCTACCATATGGATGACACAGGAACCTGCGAAATCAACGAATCCCATGTTAGTCAGCCATGCCTGACCGCCCCATACCCAGTGAGCCTCGATAGGGTATACGAATAAGCTGATTACAAAAGAATAAATACAGTAGGAAATGAATTTTGTACGCTCTGCCATGGCACCGGATACGATTGTAGCTGCTGTCGCACAGAATACCAGGTTGAACACGAAACCATACCAGTCAGTATTGTCGAAATCAAATACATTCAAGCCCCAGCCAACGAAGTTATTACCTACACCACATAACAGGTTATAACCAACCAGAATAAAAGCAACAGTACCAAGACAAAAGTCCATCAGGTTCTTCATAATAATGTTACCGGCATTCTTGGCTCTGGTAAAACCAGCCTCGCACATTGCAAAACCTGCCTGCATAAAGAATACCAATGCCGCACCGATCAGGAACCATACACCGTGAGAACCAAAGATAATGCTGTTCACCGCATTAAGGGCATCTTCAGATGCTTCTGTTAATAAAAACATAACTTTCTCCTCCTTTATCTGTGTATTGCCATGATAAACATTCTTATCAATAGAAAAAGGAGATAATAACCGGCTGTCTGCAGCTGCTGCTACGCCTGTTGATTATCTCCTTTGATAATACACATAAATAAATTTTTTCATTTTTCAATTGTTTATGTAGAATCTGCGGATTGCTGCGCATTTATGAAATACAGCAATTGGGAAGAAACTACAGAGCCTCCTGTCCACGCTCGCCTGTACGGATTCTGACAGCGTCCTGAACATCATAAACGAAAATCTTACCATCACCATAGTTACCGGTATTAATCTCTTTTACAATCTTATCGATCAAAGACTCTGCTACTTCATCTGTTACAACAGTCTCAACCTTGATCTTCGGCAAAAGATTCACACGATATTCTGCACCACGGTATCTCTTCACAACACCCTTCTGATTACCGTAACCCATAATGTTTGCAATATTCAGACCATTTACGTTAGATTCTTCCAATATAGCCTTCAAATCTTCCAGCTTCTCAGGTCTGATGATAATCTCCAACTTCTTCATCCTGCTAACCTCCTCATATTTTTCTTATATCTGCCTACGAATAATTTTTCCGTTTATTCGTACAAAAAAAGCATTCGCGAATACATTGTATTCTCGAACGCCCTTGTTCTGTCTTTTATTATACACAGAATAGGGATGGTGTCAAATGTTTTTTTAGAATTTTTTCATGTTATTTTCATCCAAGCCTATATTCTACAAAATCTTTCTCCACCTCTGCAAATGATTCACTAAGTTGAAATCCCAGTCTCTCACATAAATGCCTTGATGGCAAATTCTCCTTATGTACGATTGCTCTGAAAGCATCCTGTCCAAGCCACTCTCTGCCATACTCAAGAATGGTACTGCATGCCTCGTATGCATACCCATGATGTTGATACTCTGCTCCCAGCATAAATCCAAGCTCCAGCCCGTCATAGCCTTCCTTATATTCCAAGCCAGCCCTGCCAATCACCACGCCTGTGTCTTTTAACGTAATGATCCACATCCCATAGCCATAGAAACCATAAATGTTCTGGATATAATCTCTGGTATAACTAAGCTCCTGCTCCGGGTCTGAATACAGATTATCCATATATTTCGTAATAGAGTCATCCGAATACAATTCATACAGCCTTGGAACATCCTCCGGTATAATCTCCCTGATCAGCAGATGCTCCGTCTCCACAATATTCCAAGGTATCCCCTTAGTCCGCCTATAAATACGCTCCAGATATTCACCATCTATATCCTCCAGAGACTCTACGCAATATACGCCACTGGGCAGACTGGCATCCCGGCTTCCAGAATCCAGTACAATACAACAAGGAATCTGCTGCGATACACAGTAAAAGGCTAATTGCGGGTCATCCGTGAGAACAACCGGGGCTCCACCTATCTCAGATATAGAAAGCATCTGAGAAACCAAAATGTGAAACTGCGCCATTGTATGCTGTAAATAATCTAGTTTCCCCTGATAATCGTCCTGTCCCAGCTCCTGCTGTAAATATGGCAGATATATAAATAATCGGTTTAGCATTATATCCATAATCAAGCGCTCTCTTTCACACTCTAACAAAATAGTTACTGTTCACTCGTACCTCGTTCCAGCAACAATTTATGCACACAAAATCAATTGCATTGATTTTGGCGCATGCAAACTCGTGATTTTCATGCATAATCTGCATGAAAACACTTCGCGGCATACTACCTGTGTACAGTAACACAAAATATCATTACCACCAAAGTTATATAATTTTAGCTTGATGAATATGAGAAATTCAACTACAATATGGTTAGCTGCAGCAGATTCCATTGTTAATCTGCTGCCATCAATGAATAAAGGAGAATATACTATGGCACAGAATCCCATTGTTACAATTGAAATGGAAAATGGCGATATCATCAAAGCAGAGCTTTATCCTGAAATCGCTCCTAACACGGTAAAGAACTTCATCAGCCTCGTAAAGAAAGGCTACTATGACGGATTAATCTTCCACAGAGTCATCAACGGCTTCATGATCCAAGGTGGATGTCCTGACGGAACAGGCATGGGCGGTCCTGGCTACTCCATCAAAGGTGAATTCGCACAGAATGGCTTCGCCAATGACTTAAAGCACACAGAGGGTGTTTTATCTATGGCAAGAAGCATGATGCCAGACTCAGCAGGCAGCCAGTTCTTCATTATGCATAAGAATGCTCCTCACTTAGACGGCGCATATGCAGCTTTCGGTAAAGTTATCGAAGGACAGGATATCGTAAACAAAATTGCCACCACACAGACTGATTACTCCGACAGACCACTCAAGAAACAGATTATGAAGAAAGTAACTGTTGATACATTTGGTGTTGATTATGAGGAACCAGAGAAGTGCTAATGCACTTCTCTTTTTATTTACTGCAATCTTCGATAATACATTCATGTTCCCTAGTATCTTTATCATAATTAATACCTACTAATAAAATATTTCCTTCATATTCCTGCAAACTTTTACAGTATTGTTTGTTTTTAATATGTGCTACTGCCCCCTGGGCTGATTTGTCCCATTTTAATTCCACTACCAATGCAGGCTTATCCATAAATTTCTTTCTGGGCAAATATACCATATCCGCAAAACCTTTTCCTGATGGGAATTCCCGATATACTGTATAATAATTTCTCGCTGAATATAGTGCCAAGGAAATTGTATAACTTAAAGCATTTTCATCATTATATTGTATATGAGATGTTTCAAAATGTGCTTGCTCTATTCCTTCTTTTACCTCTGCATTTCTTTTATTCCATATAGCATTTAAGGTATCTGCCGAATGCTTCAGTGCCTTGGAAACCTCTCCCCAATCTGATGTGGAAATTGCTGTAGCAAATTCCTTTTTTATCTCATTATTAGGTATAAATACACTTTCATGATCAAAGTCATAGCCCAAATATCCCAAATGAATCAGCAACGTAAGGACATCATCTTCATTATGCAGAGAAACCATATCATTCACGAAACTTCCTGTATTAACTGGCACCTTTTCTCCTGCAAGCATACTCAAGACATCATCTTTTAGTCCTTCATAATTCATATCTATATACATACGCAACGCTTCAAATGTCTCTGTACGATTCCAGTATGTATCACAAATACCAGATAATACTGCCTGCACTACGGAACGCGGATTATATACAGAATCTTCCTTGTCAAAATGATATCCGTCATACCATTCTTTCAGTTCTTCCAGATTTCTATTATATTTCTGACATAACTTCTCCACTTCCTGCTCTGTAAACCCGACAAATTCTGCTAAAATGCCAGGATTTGTCATCGAAAATTCATTAAACATATTAAGTGCTGAATGTGTCCCATATTTTTTTATCGGAAGAATACCTGTCATATACGCAAGGTAAATATACTCTTTATCTTTCAATAATCCTCTCAGAAAATCCAAATATCTGTCCTGATCCTCTTTTTTATTACTGTATTCTCTAAATATGCAATCCCATTCATCAATAATGACTATAAATGGTCGTTTTGTGTTCTGGTAAATATCCTGCATAGTCCGTACTAAATTATTCTGGTCAAAATATCTATAATCAGGATACTCTCCAAGCAATTCCCAAAGAACTGATCTCTGCAGCAGCGATAACATATCATCCATACTCTGACACTGGCTCATAAACTCCTGCATATTTAATGAAATCACATCATATTGATTCAAATATCTGAGAAAGGTTTCATTCTGAGCTATTTTCAAATTCTGAAATAACTTTTTAGAATCACATCCCCGGCTATAATACGCCACAAGCATATCTACTGCCATAGATTTACCAAAACGCCTTGGACGGCTAATACATACATATTTCTGCTGCGTCCGCAAAATCCTATTAGTATATGAGATCAATTCAGATTTATCTACATAAATCTCTGAATTGACCGCCTGTAAAAAAAGTTCATTCCCACGGTTCAAATATATTCCCATATTATCGCTCCTGCTACACTTTTAAATTACATTTTGTCATTTATCGCATCCAGATAGCCCTCCAGACGTTTCTGTGCACTTACACTCAGATTCTGGTATGCTTCTATCAGCCTGTATTCCTTAGAATCCCTGTCTATCATTATATAATTCGGTTGCTGGTATTCTTTTAATTTCTGATTGTCCGTTCCCTGTAACAATTCGTATGGAGAAATACCAAGTACTTCGCATATAATCATGATTTTATCCGCAGAAGGATTGGTCTTTTTACGTTTCCAGTCACTGACCGTACTTTGGGAAATACCGGTTTTCTTTGCAAATTCCAGTTGAGAGATTCCCTTTTCTTCCATGTACTTGTAGATTCTTTCATTTATCAGCATAGTATTATAATTCTCCTGCCTGCTCCAGATCCTTTTTTAGCTCCAGAATTCTCTCTTCTGAAAGTTCAGAATATTTCATAATCAAATCCATAGGCATATGATCAGCCAGCATTTCCTTGGCAACTCTTTCCTGTTTCAATTGAATTCCCTGCTCCCTACCTTGTTCCATGCCCTGCTGATAGTTTTCCTTCCACTTACTATTCATCCAATTAACATATTCTACATCTGTTGTCATCATACCAATTACCTCTTTCTCTCTCTGCTCTAAAAATCTTACAAGTATATTTTCTTGCTTACAACGCTGAATGATCTCCTTTGCCTGATTGACACCCCAGCTTGCACCATATTCCTGCCTGACTTCCGCACATATCTGTGTGAATCTCACGTATTGATGAATAATATCATTTCCATGTCCATCTCGAATTATCTTCACTCTTAAATCTATCGGGCTGTTTCCCGAAAAATATGTTTCTGCAAAAGACAGCTGTTCTATCCCCAAATGTTCACTACCTGCATATATAATATACAATTCTGGTTTAGGTAAATTGATAACTTTGGATTCATGTACACTAATTTTTCGCCTGCTTAAATATTCCTCACAGGTACGTACATAATAGAAAAGCACTCGTAAGACTATATTAGGCGACCAGTCTGATTGTGCCTCCACAAGATACATGAATCGGTCATCTGCAACAAATCCCAAATCATTATAATAGCCATTCATCAGAACCGTTTCCAAAGTAATGACCTCAATCTCAGGATTTTTCTTTGCACTCTTACCACTCAATGCCTCATACAACTCTACTACATAACCTTGTTCTGCAAATAGTTTTGTAAAAACACTGTCTTTTACCTTACGTTTCATTTTCAAACCGGTTTCAGCAATTTTTCTCGGTATTTGTTCTTCTATCATAATACCATTTTTCCTCCTTTGTTACAACTTACGATATGTTATGTCTCTATTTTACGTTTATTTATCGTATATACGTTATATTAGAGTATAAAATAAGATTTGTTAATTATGACAAACCTTATTTTGTCTCTTTTTTACTTCTCAGCCAGGCATCTCTCTTTGTGGAATACAATGCCTTAAAAATATCTATATCTTCCAATGTTGTAATCTTAATATTCTTATTTGACCCTAAAGAAAAGTGCAATTCTGCTCCTAATTCCAGCATCAGGGTATTTGTATACACCGCATTTGTAATGCCTCTGTTCAGTGCCTCTTTATGCGCCCATAATGCCTTGCCATATTGGTACGCCTGTGGTGTCTGTACCCTCATGATATCATTTCTGTCAATACCATCACTACCACTCTCACCATCTTCTGTGCGCATGATCGTTTCCTGACATCTGACAGCCGAAAGCCCTGAACCATATTCTTTGGCTTTTGCAATACAATCTGTTATAATCTCCTGAGATATCAAAGGGCGTACTGCATCATGAATAATCACGATATCGTCCTCACTGCAATGGGATTCTAATTCCAACAACGCCTTCCTTGCAGATGCCTGTCCATTCTCACCGCCTTCAACAATCCACTTTAACTTCGTAATCCCGTATGCCCGTGCATATCCATCCAGTACGTCCAGCCAACCATCTATGCATGATACAATAATCGCATCCACATCAGGATGATTCTGAAAAGCCTCTAATGTATAAATAATAATTGGCTTATCATAAATTGCCAGAAACTGTTTCGGAACAGACTGTTCCGTCCTGCTTCCACTTCCTCCTGCCAAAATCAATGCTACGTTCATAGGTGTCCTCCTTGACCTTACTCCTGCCTATCTCTATTGCCCATATTGTATAAAGACTTGAACATCTCTACATCTTCTACTGTATTGATCTTGATATTTAAATCAGATCCCTTGGATAAATAAACCTTCTGTCCTAATTTTGATACCATATTGTTAGTATCATTTTCATTCAAAATTCCCTGCTCTATTGCTTCTTTATGATACTTCTGCAAGTCTCCCAGGCGATATGTCTGCGGTGTCTGTATCCTTCGAAATGCATATCTGGAAATCGAACGCAGACCGCAGATTCCATCATCTGTCAGCATCACATTATCCATGGACGTCACCGCAGATATCCCCATTCCCTGCCTTTTGCAGGAACGAATACTGTCTGAAATAATCTCATCGGACACAAGTGGACGAATCGCATCATGAATAATCACAATATCGTCCTCTTTACAACTATGCATCAGCTCATCTGCTGCCAGTCTTGAAGTGTCCTGTCCTGACACACCACCTGTAATGACCCACTTTAACTTATCAATACGAAACTGCTTCGCATACGCCTGCACCATGTTCTCCCAGCCCTTTAGACACGCAATCATAATCGCATCTACCTCCGGGTGGCTCTGGAACTTCTGCATCGTATATACAATGATTGGTTTATTATACACATTCACGAACTGCTTAGGTATATCCATCTTAAAAGCAGGGTCTACACCACCTGCTAACAATACTGCTATATTCACGCCATTTCCCCCTTATGCTGCCTTTTATCTACAGTCCCTTAATATCTGAACCGTCTTCTCCAGTCCCTCTTTTATAGGAGTTTGGGCTCTCCAGCCCAACTCGTTGATCTTCTTCGTATCCAGAAGTGCTTTCGTAGCAGTAGAATATCCTGCCTGCTCCACTGCATCCGGTAATTCAAATACCACCCGTGAACCAGCTGCCTCTGCAAGAATTCCGGCAAGCTCATTTAATGTTATTTCGGAATTCTCATCCGCAACATTATAGGCTTCACCGCTTTTTCCATATAATAATAAATATAAAGCAGCCACTGCTGCATCTACCACATAGGTATAAGAATATAACTGATTTCCTTCACTCTTCAGTACAATATCCTCACCTGCTGCCGCTTTCCTGATGAATTGCGCTATCGCTTTGGAATCATCCTTCCCCATGGTCGGTCCATACACCCTTGAGAAACGCCCGATTACAAAATCCTGTTCCTTCTGCGCCGCAAAAGCATTGCATAAAGATTCTGAAAGCCGCTTACTCTCCGGATAGCCAGCCCTAACAGTATTACAGTCAATATATCCCAGGTAAGATTCCCCAAACTTGTCCACATCTTTTCTGTTCTCTCCATAGATTTCCACAGAGGAAAAACACAGAAAACGCCTGCAATAATGCTCTGCTGCATAGGATAAAAGCTCATATGTACCTGATACATTGGTCGTAATTGTACCAATCGGATCAGTTGCGTAAGCCCTTGGATGCGTATTGCTTGCCGCATGGAGAATATAGTCAATATCCCCTAACTCCGGTAAAGGTTGTGATATATCATGGGAAAAGTAGGTGAAAAAGTCACTATCCCAATAGGGAGCAAAACGCTCCCTAGCCTTTTCCTCATTACGGCTGATAGCAAGGATATGGATACCCTGGGAAGAATTATTTATGATATTATTGTAATGCATAAGAATGTCAATGATCACCGATGCAATCATGCCTGTAGCACCGGTGATTAAAATTCTGCTGCCTGATAGTTTGTCCAGTTGGGTAAAATCCACTGAGCTTATATCCTGCTGGTAGATTCGACTAGTGTAGCGTCCCATTTTCATACTCCTCTATGATACATGTATGATGTTTCTTGTCCTTTCCATCCGCATCATAATTTATTCCCACTAAAAGGATCTTATCTCCATATCCAGCAAGTGCACCATGATAATTTTTCTCCTTAATTTGCCTGATTGCTGTATCCGAAGATTGATTATACTTTAGTTCAACTATCATTGCCGGTCTGCTGCCGGCATTTGCACGCGGTATAAACACAAAATCTGCAAATCCTTTTCCTGCCGGCATTTCTCTGATAATCTGATAATAACCCGGAGCTGTAAAATATGCCATTGTAAGAACACAGCTTAGAGAATTCTCATCATTGTAATTTAATACTGATGTATAAGTCTCATGAGCAAGCTCCACATATTCTGCTACTTTTTCACTATTTCCATTTATCGTAGCTCTTAACAGTTCATCACATTTTGCAATTGATTTTGCCACTTCACTCCAGCAACCTGTATTTAATGCAGCCTGATACGCCATCTTTACTTCATAGTTTGGAATGTATGCTGATTCTTCATCTCTATCATACCCTAAATAGCCTAAATGAACTAATGCTGTTAATGCTTCATCCTTTGAAGAAACCACTGACAGATCGTTCTGAAATGTATTTGTATTAACATACACTTTTCCACCTGACAGCATTGTCATAATATCATCTTTCAAGCCTTCATAATTCATCGTTATAAAAGTATTAATTGTTTCAAAGGAAGAAGTATTTTTCCAATATGAATCAAATCTATGTCTATCCATTGCAATCGCTACAGAATTAGGATTATACATATGCATTCCATCAATCAGATATCCGTTATACCATGCCTTTACGGTTTCATAATCCATAGCATATTGCCTGCAAAGTGCTTTTACTTCCTCTTCCGTAAATCCATAAAACTCCGTAATCGGATAAGAATCTAACATTGTATATTCCCTGAAATTATTTAATGCTGACTCATCCTTAACCTTTTTAATCGGCAAAATACCTGTGATATATGCCAATGCCAGAAAAGATTTGGATTCTTCAGATTTGAATAATGAATGCAGAAATTGTAAATATCTATGAACTAACTCTTCATCATTGCCATTTCTGATAATACAATCCCATTCATCAATAATGATTACAAATGGAATATTCGTTTTCTGATAAATGCGCATCAGCATATAGCTGAAATTATCCTGATAGTTTAATTCATTACCAAATATCTGTTCAAAATCTCTATAAACATATTCTACTATTTTCTCAATGATATTATCTTTATAGGAATCCCAAAAAGTTGATACATCAAGATGTATCACGTTGAATTTATTCATAAATTTTTTGTAATCACAGTTCTGCGAAATTTTTGTATTTTCGAAAAGACCTGTTGAATCGGAGCCAAGACTGTAATAGGCATCTATCATACCCGCCGCATGGGATTTACCAAATCGTCTGGCGTGACTTAATGCTATGCATTTATCTTCTGTTGATATTTTTTTATTAAGCATTTCTAAAAGCCCTGACTTATCGACATAGACCAAACTATTTTTCGCCTGTCTAAAACTATCATTGTCAGGATTAAAATATATACCCATACTTCCTGCTCCCTTTATCATCTTCATACTCTCGAAATTCCGCTGTACTCCATACTGCTTTCGACAGACCACTCAGGTTTTCTTTGTACTCTCCACTAATATGTAGTAACCGCCTTGCTTACTCTTCATAAATTTACGAATCAAGTAATCCTCATCTATTAATATATACTACATTTTTAATCCCATTACTTCATCAACACATCTAAATATAATTTTATTTCATTCTCTCAATTCATATATTTTTCGTACCACATTTGAAAAACAAAGTACGACCAAAAAATATTGGTATAATTTTTTCCCTTATTTAGACTTTCATCACCGTTCTGTAAATAGTCCCTAAGCGCTGGTATCAAGTTCTCACCATTAAAAATACCTTGTCTTCTCAAAAAGCTTTCAGAAGAATAATCAATAATCCTTTCTTTTAATGGGCCGCTTAGCCATCTATACATTGGCATTCCAAAACCCATTTTAGGTCTATCTAACATTTTCTTGGGAATATATTGATATACTAAATCCTTTAATATCCTCTTTTGATTGCCATTATTATCTTTATAACTTATAGGTAATCTAAAAGAATATTCTAAAACTTCTTGATCTAGTAATGGACATCTGCACTCCAATGCATATTTCATAGATGCTCTATCAACTTTAGCTAAGATATCATCTGGTAGATAGGTATCTAAATCAAGTAACATTCTCCTCTGTGACCAATCTTTTTCTTCATATCTTTTCTCCCACGGAAAATAGTATTCTGCGCATGGTTTATCTAATAAGTTCGCAATATAATCAATATAATTTTGAATTCCTACTTGCGTTCTTGTATTCTCATCCTTAAATTCAGCTAATATTTTTTCTTCCAGTAATATGTTATTTTTATGGCATAATTGATTTATTGCGCTCTTGTCAGATTCATTCAATCTGTTCTGAGCTTTCTGCAAAGTAGAATAAATATTATATCCTCCAAAAATCTCATCTCCTCCATCTCCTGTTATTGCTACAGTAACACTTTTCCTTGCAAGCCGTGAAACTAACATTGTAGGAATCTGAGAATTATCACCATTCGGTTCATCGTAGTATATTGGAATAGAATCTACTAAATTAAGTAAATCCATTTCTCCAAATTTGTATTCTGTATGATCTGTTCCTAGTATTTTCGATATTTCATTAGCATATTCCATTTCATTAATTCTTGAATCATCAAATCCTATGGAAAATGTTTTCAATGGATGGTTTAACTTTTTTTGTGCAATCGCACAAACCAAGCTGGAATCAATCCCACCACTCAAAAAGGCGCCTACTGGAACATCTGCATATAATCTTCTGATAATTGCATTTGTAATTATTTTTTCGAGTTCAACCTTTGCCTCTTCATAATCAGTAATCAGCTCTTTTCTTTTTTCTTTATATACTCTTGCAACATCCCAATATTTCCATGTAGTTATTTTCCCATTACAATATTCAAGCACCCCACCTGGTTCTAATTTGAAAGTATTTAAAAAAATAGTATCCGGAGCATTAATATACATTTTCTGTAAATATCTTCCAATAACACCATAGTTAATTTCCTTAGAGAAACCGGGATATTTCATAATCGCTTTAAGTTCTGATGCCCATACTAATTCTTCATCATGATAATAATAATACAGTGGCTTCTTTCCAATACGATCACGTAATAGAAATAATTTTTTTTGTTTAACATCGAACAAAGCAATTGCAAACATACCATTCAGTTTATCAACAAAATGAACTCCCCATTTTTGATAGGCAGCAATAATAACCTCCGTATCACAATCAGAATAAAAATGATACTCATTTAATTCTTTTTTTAGTTCATTAAAATTGTATATTTCCCCATTAAATATAACTATGACATTCTTATCATTAGAATGCATTGGTTGATGTCCTAAGGGAGATAAATCCATAATTGATAATCTTCTATGAGCTAAGCCAATGCATTTTTCCTGATCAAACTTATATATTTCTTCTCCATAATCATCGGGTCCTCTATGAACTAACGTGTCATTCATTTCCCTTAGAATCTTATTATCAAATATTGTTTTAGTTATATATCCACATATACCACACATGTTTTGTCCTCATTTCAAACGCCACTACTTCGATACCAAATGTGAAATGAACTCTAATCCATTTAATACCTTTACTTTTTCATTTACTTTACGAACATGAGCCTGTGTTTTTTTGAATAAGAAATAGGTTGAAGTAAATATTACGTCAACACACAGATTTTTTAAATCATCATCACTGTATACCTCTATTTTTTTTCCACCTACATCAGTTTGTCTTCTATTATCATCAAACAGGCATACCTGATAACCCATACGTTTAAATGTAGTATATAATGCAAGCGCTCTATCATTTAATCCCCATACAGCCACTTTTTTTCCTTTTTTCAGATAATTTTTCTGTAACGCCTTCATCAGTTTTTTTTCAATCCCATGGCAATATCCCAAATCCGTGGCTTCCTGCAAATATGTCTGATAGCTTTGATAATGTGAGAAAAACTGTTCCGGTTCATATAAAAAGCAATCTAACATTCTCAATTCAGCCTGATTAAAATCAAAGATAAAATAATATTCATCCATTCTATAGCCATTGGGAATCTTTGTTTTTTCTCTTAACTGTACCATTTGCTGTTTTGAAAGAAACATTTCTAACTGAAGCATCCTCTTGAGTGTATTTACAATGTCTTTTGCCATCAGAATATCAATTTCTTTTTTAAATAGAATCTCTAAATTTCTTTCGTAAAACTTCTGATTTCTATATGGAATTACCTGTTCAATAGGTGTAATTACCTTATCCACAGTTGTAGAATTAACCAAAGAGTCATCACGATTAACATAGTAATAATAAGGCTTTTGTAATTTTACTTTCTTTGATGCATAGAACTTCCATAATGGTGTAATTGCATCATCTGCTGCTCTCATTTTTTCAGGTGAAAGTAAATGATTATGAATCAATATCTCTTTTTTAATCACTTGAAGCCACACTGCACATCCCGTATTATGGTGCCAATATGGAATATCCTCTTGTGATATTAATTCCACTGGATATATTTCGTTTGCATTCACTTTATAAAAATCAAAATAGACAAGATCAGCATTTGTATCCTTTACCGCTTCAAATACATCCTTACATAAATTTGTATCTAAATAATCATCACTATCCAAAAAGCATATGTATTTTCCTTTTGCAGCTTCTATTCCAGCATTTCTAGCCCCCCCCTGTCCTACATTCTTTTTAAGACAAATCTGCAGCACTTTTTCAGGATATTTCTTCACATAGTTTTCTACAAACTCTTTACTTCCATCTGTTGAAGCATCATCTACACAAATAATCTCGATATTATCATAGGTCTGCTCAATGCAAGAATCTAAACCTTTCTTCAAATATTTCTCTGAATTATAAATGGGAATAATAATACTGATTAACGGATTTTCCATGTTCATTCAATAATCTCCTTATATTACTGCGTATAAAACCGTCTCAGCAGAATTCATGGAATAGTGCCTAATATAAAATTTGTACTCTGGCACAAGAAAATGAAGATAATCAGGAATATCAATAATATCCTCAGGTTTATGATAAATACAAATTGCAAGATTAGGCTTATATTTTTTTATTGTATTTTTTGCTCCCTGCAATGCCTTTAATTCTGAACCTTCAATATCCATTTTTATAAATGTTACTTTATCATTGATTACATCATCAACAGCAACCACATTTACTTCTACATCTCCTCTTTCATCCAACTTAGACTTGATGGTCCCCTGAGATTGAAAACGCAATATATCCTTACAATTCCACATTCCTGCCGGAATAATATCTACATTCTTAAGTTGCATATTCTCTACTTGCTTCTCAACTTTAGGCAAGTTGATTAAATCAGGCTCAAAGGCATATATTTTTTCTACTTTGCATTGTTCTAGCAACAGTTTACTTGTTTCAAAATCAAAACACCCACCATCAACAAATATTTCTCCATCCTTTAACTTGATTACCTCATCAAAATATTGCATTTTTATAACTTCCATCTGTTCTTTCCCTGCAAATGAAATAATATTATCTTTTGAAAAATACTTACATAAGTAATTCATCACTTCATCATAAAATGTAGTAGTACTTATCAAAATAGTTGCTTCCTTATGCTCATTTATTAACCTCTCCGGTGAAATAACTTCAATTCCCCACAGTTGATTACCTTGTTTATTAGAATCTCTATCACACAAATAATTCACAGAAATATTCTTTTTTTTGCAAGCATATACTGCCATTTCGCAATTAATCCCAGCACCATAAATGATTACTTCTTTTTTATTTTTCAGATAATTTAAATGTTCTCCAAAATTTTCAAAAGAATCTTCCAACAATTGATAGACATATTTTATATCGTTTGAAACTGCATACAATAATTTGTCCATATATATGCGTTTAGATTTTTCATCCCTTAGATTTGCATATATCACTTGCATCTTAGATAATACATCCTTTGAAATCTGACCTTCCATTCTATTTCTCCCCATTCCATATTATATTTCGTTCTTTTTCATCAAGCCATGAATAATGATAGTGATGGATAGAATAAGTATTCTTGCTTATATCAATCTTGTTATGGCCAACTAAAACTGGTGAAAAAAATTCACTTGGAAAAATCGCAATATTCTGCACAATCTGATACTCATTATTAGCTAAGAAACCATATTTTCGCAAAATATTTGACTCCCAGTCAGCGTTAACTTTCCATCTACTCCAACTTTCAATATCACGTAATGTAATGGCATCATATGTTTCCAAAATCTCTTTTAATATAGGATTTTTTGCAACCGTTCCCATCCCCAGACCTGATGCTACACATCCAGATTCTTCCATTCCCATATATGCATACTGATATCTGAAATCATCCAAATTTTTTAATAGTTCAACATCCGTATCTAAGTAAATGCCTCCATATTTATGCAGAACATACATTCTGACATAATCTGCTACAAAAGCCCATTTTTTATGTTCATATGCATACTTAACATAAGCATTACAATTTATATCAAAGTTATCTTCATTCCAACATATTATTTCGTATTTGGGACATAATTTTTTCCATCCCTCAATATACATTTGGTCTTTTGCCGGTAGTGTCCCTCTTCCAAACCAGCAATAATGTATTTTAGCTGGAATCAACATCTCAGAACTACGTTTTATACAAAAATTATCTGTTTTTTTTTCATGCCTAATCAAAGGATAGACAATATAATCAATTGTTTCATCTATAGCCAGAATTTGATTAATTATTTCATTATAATGTACCGTAGTAATCACAATCACATCATTATTTTCCCTACATGATAAATAATTTGCAAAAGAACCTACCGAAATCTCTTTCTTTTGTATTCTATACTTTTTATTATGTAACTCTACATTATTATCAATCAAGTACGAAATGCAAGATAAATTTATTTTTCCATTACACGAATCAACAAAAGCCTGAAAATAATTTCCTATTCCCCAACAAACTATATTTTTCTTTTTCATGAGTTCAAATAACCCATCCATTGTTGTACACTCTAATTGCATTTACTTCTCCGTTTCTGGTTATTCCCTCGTATTTTTTCTTATTACAACTTGCTTAAAAAGATACTATCTAATGTTTCAAATTGATTGCATCCTAAGTCTATCAATGTTTTTATAATTTCCTTTTGTGCGATTCCACCTACTGCTATTAGAATCTTAACGCAATTAAGATCATTTTTTTCTATATCATACACAGATACAACCGGTATATTACATACCTTCTCTTTTTCATTTGGTCTAGAAGATATAACTATGCATTCCACTTTCTTATCTTGTCCCTTTTGTTGTAAATATTTCAAAAATGCTTTTCCATATTTTCCCGCACCATATATATAAATTTTGTCATTTTTTTCTAGTACACTTTGCAAATACTCTTCATAATTATCCATGGTATTTACCACTTTTTCCTGCATTTTTCTTAGTGGTCTAATGATATAGGTATTATTTTCAAAATAATCTTGTATAATTTGATTCATATATAATAACTTAGTAAGTATTATAATATCATTACTTTTTAGATTATGAAGAATGCAATCACAGCATTCGTATTCTAGTCTGTCTAAAGTTCTTTGAAAAAGTATATTTAATTTATGGTCTCTTGCATATTGCAAATTATCTGTTATTCCCTGTAACATTTCTATTACCTTTTGCGTATTATATCGAGACACCATAGCTGGAATGCGATAACAGTAAAGATAAGTATCAGCCATCGCAAAATTGCCCGCTGCATGGAGTGCTTTGACAAAAAAAGGGGGATCTTGAAATCGCCGATATGGAGGAAAAGAAATATGATTTTTCTCAAGAAATTCTCTGTTAAAAATAAACGAGCAGTAACCATAATCTACCTGATAATCATCATATTTTAAAGTATTCAGAGAAAGCATATTTCTATTTTCCCCCCAAAAATTCAAGTCGGAAATTACGTTTTTTTCTATTTTTTTACTAAAACTCCCACATACTAAAACTTCTCTTTCTTCACATTGTTCTATCATTTTCCATAATGCATCTACATCATAAAAAAAATCATCGGCATCTAAAAAAGCAACGTATTTCCCCGTTGCATTTTTTAATCCATTATTTCTTGCAATTCCTGCCCCTTGATTCGTTTGTTCTATTAATTGTATCCTAAAATCTTTCTTCATCACATTCTTAATTACAGAAACAGAATTATCTGTAGAACCATCATCAATACAAATTATTTCTAAATTTGTCAAAGACTGTTTTCTGATGCTATCCAAACATTCCTGTAAATAATTTTCTGCATTATAAACCGGAATGATTATGGATATTATTTTATTTATTTCTGATTTAATCTCCATTTAAGTCAGATTATCCTTTCCTGCTTTATCATTATATAAATAACACACCACCAAATATATTCTTACACATATTCCAGAATGTCCATATGATCAATTCTATGACTTTGTAAAAATGACAAAGATAACATTTTACTCTTTCCCTACCAGATTACTATAAACGTATTTTTCAATTTCATTAACTCCACTTTTCAAACATTCTTTTGTAGAAATATCATCAATAACAATATCTTTCCACATTTTTTCCCAATAATCTTTGTCAAAACTATATATATAATTTAATGTTTTTTTTCTGTAAATCACAAGATTATCCTCTAAAAATCCCATCTCAAGCAATTGTTCCTGAATAAGTTTTGAATAATTCTGACTCGTAATTACAACTAACGCATCATGATAGTCCCTTTTTAACTTCTCTACATCAATTACTCTATGTCCTTTATACGTTTTTCCATTTTTACTGATATCATTGTCACAAAATGCAATAATCCTATTCGGATATCTATCATCTACTTCATCACAAACACTACATCCAACTTCAGAAAAACCAAAAATCACTACTTTTTGACTACATTCCACCTTATCAAATAGATTTTGATAGCTATATTGTTTTTCCCATTTTTTAGTTTCTTGCTCCAAATCTAATAGAATATCATTATTAAGTGCTTTTGAAGCATAATTCCACCATTCTTTTCCTTTTGCGCACATCTTATTTTTCCAAGGTTTTGAGTATTCCCTTGGGTAATGAATAATCACAGGTCTATCTACTGCATCTTCTAATTCATCAACTGAAAACTTATCACTTAACATAGTCAAAGGCATTGAATATACATTTGCATATACATTAAACTTTAACGGAAGCATTTTTATTCTTCCAAAGCAACATTTATTAAGAACATCTTGATCTTGACACGGAAAACCTGCAAATGAATATTTTATAAATGTTTCAACTATCTCTTCATTTCTCATCAACGATAGATTCATCAATAAAACTCCAGCATTAATATAATTTTTTGCGCTTGGTATCTCTAATATTTTAGAAATCGCTTCTGCATTAAAAGTAATTCTTGCCCCGGTTGAAGCTGCTAATAGATTATTTCCCAATTCCACATCAAAAAGCTCACTAATATCAGCGCAACAAATAGTATCACCATCTAAGTATATACATGAATCAATATTCTTTAGAAACATAGGAATAAGTAATCGATAAAATGTTGGCTTAGTAATATTTTGAATAACCATATTAACATCTCGAAAATAGTCTGTTGAAACATGAACATATTGAATGCAATAATCTTTAAATGCCCAATTCACATCATATTTCTCTTCTTTGCATCCTTCAGGAATGAAAATATAAAAGCTTAAGTAATAGTCGTTTATTCTATTTAAAAGTACAGAATAAATCGAAACAAATGTTTGTTTTAAAAAATTATCATCACTAGCATATACAACTGGAATTGTTTTTTTTATAATTAATCTTCTTTTATACATAAAAATATCCTAATTTTATTTACAAATCATACAAAATATCTTCTAAAGAAATAATTGGACAGCTTACTTTCTTTGAAAGTTTTTCCTCGATTTCATCAAAGTAAGTTATTGCAGTAACTATGACTGCATCTACAGGAGGAATATTCTTATCCAAAGAAACAACTTCTATTTCTGAATAAATTCTCTCGGCTTTTTGGTCTATTCCACACACAATCTTTATAGATGACCCTTTCAGTTCATTTATCAAAGTTTCTCCCACATAACTCATTCCATATATAGCTATTGTATTATAATTATTTGTTTGAAGATAATTTGATATATTTTTTCCCTCTTGTTTTATGTTTACCCATTTATTCATGAGTTGAAAAAGTGCCAAATGCTTTTCAGACATTAATTCTGCTTTTGTTGTTACTTCTCCTTCTATTCTTCCTGCAATACACGTTCCCAATACTCCCCCTACAACAGCACCTGTGAACGCAGCTATTATGCTTTTCATTTTACAATTCATTTTCATAACCCTCTTCTCTTGTTTATTACATCTTGATAAAAATGTATTAATTGACCATATATTATTTCTGAATTCATCTTATCTATTCTTTCTACTGCCCTTTCACCCATAATTTTCTTTTCTTCAGGTGACATTCTGTTTAAATATCTTATAGCATTTAAAAGTGCCTTTGATGAATCTCTTCTAATTAAGAACCCATTATATTTATTTTTTATCAATTGTTCAAAACTAGCTCCATATGTCCCAATTACTATTTTCCCTAAACCCATTGCTTCAATACATGAATTAGGTAAATTATCTGCTCTAGATGGTAAAATGCACGCCTCTGCATTTCTAATTATTTCTTGCATCAATCCTTTTTCTTTTATCTCTCCCAGAAAAATTACCCGTTTTTTATATTCTGCAGCAGCATGTACAATTCTATCTGCAAATCCTGCTTGCTCCATAGGTCCTGCAAAAACAAAACAACAATCTGTATTTTCTTTCAGGATCTGATAAATTGATGAAATAATTACATCAACACCTTTTAATACACAAATTCTTCCAAAAAATAAATAATATTTTTTCCCTTGAATTTCTTCTGGCAATTGTATTTTTTGTGTTATATTTTCTAAAAGAAAAGGAGATTCGATAACTTGCACTTTTCGTATTAAATATTCATTTACAAATTCAGCAACACACCTACTAGGACCATAAATTGCATCGGCGTTTTTTAAAGGATGCACAAATATTTTACTATCAATACTATACAACCATCTTTTATCATTCATATCATTCTTAGGATTATACGCATGCTGATACCACGGAGTAAAGCTTGAAAGTCTCACTACTGTCGGTATACTTCTGCATCTATACCAACATTCCAAATGATCCCCATTATTTTGTACAATATCAATTTTCTTTTTTTTATTTATTTCTTGTATTTTCTTTTTAAAGGCAAGGCTCCTATTAACAAAATAGGCCTGATTTATGTGAAATAATTTATCAATTATTTCTCCTGTATTAATTCCATTATTTACATATTTGTATTGGAATTTAACTACTTTTATGTTTTTTTTCCATTCAAATTGCTTGTTACGGTCTGATAAAAGAAGAATTGTAACCTCATGCCCATGTTGTGCCAGAATTGTAGAAATATTTGCCAAATAATGTCCCATTCCACCACATGGCTTTCTTTCAGTTACAAATTCATATGTAGTAAATAAAATATGCATTATATCCTCATTACTTTCTTGCAATAATACGTATTACTAATGGATCTTCATTTTCAAAAGGTGCAAAACCTCTATTTTCTTCTGAATATTCAATAAAAAATCCCTTTTTTATTAATTCATTTTCAAGTTCTTCTTTTTCTATAAATCTGCGAAAATGACCACCATAAATAAAAGAATTTTTCCCCACTTTTTTTCCTTTACCATATATTTCATCATGAACACTTCTCACTTCAATAAAAAATTTGCCTCCTGATTTTAATACTTTATGAACATTAGTAATAACTTCTTTTTCCTGTTCTTCATTAATTGCATGTATTGAAAAACGACTATAACAATAGTCATATTGACCTGCAAATATTGTTGGTGAGCAAACAAAATCATCACAGATAAAACATATATTATCACGTTCATTTTCTTCTTGAAGTTTTTTAATTGCTGACCTAGATGCATCAATTGCAGTAACATTCAGGCCTAATTTTTCAAAAAATAAACTATCCCTTCCATTTCCACATCCAAGTTCCAACAAATTTCCTCTTGATATTTGAGAAGAAATATACTGAGCAAATGGCGATGGCATTTCAATATTAGGATTTCCCTCGTAATATCTATTCCAATATTCACTATCTCTATCAAAATCTGATGAAAAAGAAACATCATATGCTAAAATTTTATCAACACACTCTTTTACCGAATATCTACCATCATTTTTAATAATTATATCTGGGTTTTTAGGAAATTCCACCTCCATATCAATACCTGGCAAATTAGTTAATTTCCCTTTTTTTAGACTAGAATACATTCCTTTCTGATCTCGTTCTTCTAAAACTTCACGAGGTACATCTAAAAAAATTTCAACATACCCTTTATTATTTTTTCTATTCCACTCTCTTACTTCATCGAACATAGCTATTGTACAACAAATAACTATTATCCCCTGGTCAGTAAGTGTTTTACACAACATAGCATATTTTATAGCCCTTTTTTTTCTATCTTCAATTGTATATCCTATACTATCACCGACTATATTTTTTAAAATATCTCCATCTAATAATATAACATTATCCTGTTCTTTTCTTTTTTCATAATATAGACGGTTTCCTAAAGTTGTTTTTCCTGCACCGGATAAACCAGTTATCCAATACAATACTCCCCTATTATACATATCTTATTTTAAATATTCCTTTCTTTATATATTATGTTGTATCTCATACATATACATTCAAATACTCTCATAAGCTTTTATAAATAATTTATGTCAGCATGTATTTGAATGTTTAAAGCTTTATATAATTTTTGGGAATATAAATATTTTTTTTCAGTCCTTATATCAATGAATTTATTCCCAGCTTTTTTCTTTAATTCTTCTATTCGTTTTGTGTATTCATTATCATTTATTAAATTACAGTTCTTTCCTTTTACTAAGTAATACTCTTCACCCGTAATCATTTTCAGATAAATGTCTTTAGACGTAATAACTCCTCTGTGTTGAATATAAAAATCTTTATATGCATTAGGATTTACACTAAACCGATTGAAAATTTTTTCTGAATAACAATCATCGCTTTGTATTTCGGCATATTCAGAGCAAATAGTTTCCACTTGCATAATCATATTATTCATTAATAATTCTATAAGTTGTGGAAAATTAACTAAACTAAAGACTTTTTTAATATGTGATTTAATAATATTATCTCCTAATATCAACAAAAAAATATGCGAATACCCTCTTACACATATAGGTTGTTCCCCTCGATATTGTCCATGATCGCTCAAAAAAATATGATACTTTACATTTTCATATATACTGTAATAAAAAGATAATTGTGCATCTAAATATTTCTGTGATAAAGCAATCTGATTGACTATATTTTTTTGGTCAGCTTCTTTTTTATTTCCAAAGACTCTGTAAATATCCTTTTCATCAACAATTCTGCAATCGGCTTCAATACCATTCATATTAGGGCAATGAGTTTCACACAAATTGTGTATAATAATAAATTTGGGTTTTGAGGATTCATTTTCAAGTTCATCTATAGCTTCCCACTGCCAGACCGTACTTGGAATTTTATATGGTTCAATTTTAAAATAAAAATATGAAATAGTTTTTTTATTAAATAAAATTCCAGTTCTTCCTTTTGCTCCAAAATATTCAAATTGATATCCATTTTGTATAATTATTTGATATAATTTTGACTGTACTAATTCATTAAAGTTGTCCATTTTATATAAATAATCATCTAAATATCTTTTACCAGTAAATATTGTTTTTATTGTTGCGCTTGTATATGGGGCAACTGTATGTGCTTCATCAAAATAAACACCTTTCTCTTTTTTATTAAGAAGAAATGGCATGTTACATGTCTCTTCAGGTCTTAATGCATCTATCCAATTAACAATAATGTGATCACTATTATCTATTATATTTTTTATTTCATTAAGATATTGTTTCAATTTTTTCATCAAATTCAGGTAAAAGGTATAATCTTCTTCATTGGCTTTTAATATTTTATTCATATAAAAAAAAGCATTTTCAAAATCACGAATGTGCAAATATTCTCCAATTATTTTTTTTATCAAAACATTATTTTTAATTACATCTTGTTCCATCTGTAATTCATATAGTGTTTTTGTTATTTCTATATAAGAATAATCCACATTTTCATAGAAACACCTTTCATCAGAAATTCCAAATTTATCAAAAGAATCATATAAATCAATTATTTTTATTTTTCTATTTATGTTTTTTATTTCCTGCTCTATTTCTTTTCTTCGGGCAAAAGCAGATACCACTATTACATCGAAATAAGAGATATCTTTATAATCAACTGGAATATATTCTTTTTCTAATCCATATATGTCTTCTTTTATTTCTTTATCTATAATATATTGAATTTTTTTTTTGTTGTCCATTGTTAATAGCTTATACAAATGGCATGTATGTAACCCACCACCCCAAATTGCAATTTTACTCTTTATATCCACTTTATTTAAAGCATCATTAATTAACATTCCAGCTAAATAATATTCATATAAAGAGTTGCTATATTTATAAATATATGGATTTTGTAAAATTTGATTAATTGTTTCTGCTTTTTTTCCCATGTAATTATACGCTCCTATAAACTATGCTTTATAATCCTTTAATTTTTCCAAAATCTTTAATCTGCTCTGAAATAAATATAACTTCCTCATCAGATAATGTTTGGTGTATAGGAATACATAAAGTATGATTTGCAGCATATTCTGCATTTTCATACTTTTCATTTTTACAACCATACATAGAAACCTTATGTAATGGATAATAACGAAATGTTGTATAAATTCCTTTTTGGCGCAAATACATTGCCAATTCATCTCTCATATTATTTTTCATTTGGATATGATAAAAATAATATGAAGATTCACAATTATCCTTTATCCTCAATGGTAGTTCTAACCACTGTAAATTAGCTAACAATTTACTATATAAGTTATGTATTTCTTTTCTTCTCTCTATAAAACCATTTAGTTTTTGTAATTGCACTATTGCCATAGAAGCAGTAATATCATTCATAATACTTCTATGTCCAAATTGTGATATTTCAAATTCCCACCATTTACTATCTACTGTATTAGAAAATCCACTTTTACTTTCTAATCCAAAGTACATTAATTTTTCTGCATATTCAGCCCTATTTTTATCTTTTATATAAATAGCTCCACCATCTCCACAAACTAATATTTTCATAGCGTCAAATGACCATATCCCTAAATCACCAATAGTACCACATGATTTACCATTATATTTTGAAGCTACTGAACATGCACTATCTTCAATAACTTTGATATGATAGCTATCAGCCATTTCCATTATTTCATTCATTTCACAAGGAACTCCACCATAATGAAGTAATAAAACAGCTTTTGTTTTTGATGTAATCTTCCTTTCAATATTTTTAGCAGTAACATTTAAACTTCTCTTATCTACATCACAAAAAACCAACTTTGATTGATTTGCACAAACAGCATTTGCAGCGCCAACAAAACTTATTGTTGGTAAAATAACCTCATCTCCTGGATTAATTTGTAATATTTTCATTGAAGAAAATAACCCCTCTGAGCAACAAGTCATAGTATGAATATTTCTTTTATCAACAGATAAATAATCTGCGTATTTTTGTTCAAACTCATCAACACGTTTACCTTTTCCAAGCCAATTTGATTCAAAGACCTGTCTAATGCTATCTAATTCCTCATTGCCCAAGGAAGGCTGAAATACATTAATCATAACTAATCTCCTTTAATTTTTGCTCAATTATATTAATGAATATAACTGGTGAATAATCTCCTTGATATTTATAATCTACTTTTTCTTGTTTTGTCACAAAGTTCCAATCAATTTCATCTACCTTCTGGAAGACTTTGATATATTGTGGATCATAATACTTTTCATGAATAACTTTAGTATTATTTGTCAATAATTTTTTCCCTAAACAAATTGCTTCTTGTAATCTTAATGTATAGCTATCCTGCCCCGGCTGTAATATTTCTAATATACAATTAGATTGCATATCTTGCTTAATAATATCTGTATATGACATATAATTAACGTATTGTAAATTGTTTCTTTTCTTTCTATCTCCTATAATTTTGAAGTTACATTTTACATTGTTTTTTTCTGCATCTTTTGCAATTTGTGATAAGATTTTTTCTCTTCCCTTATCAGCTCCAACAAAACATATATCGTTAATAATCTTAGGAATCTTCTTATAAGGATTATAAAATGGATCAGGTAAATATACTAATCCATACATATCTGCATCCTGTTTTTCATCTGTAACTATCAAATCATATTCTTTTTTTAAAGTATCAATATCCTTTCCTTCTACAGATGGATATTTTTTATTTTTTATCATATTCCTCAAGACAAGTACCGTTTGTACATTGTACTTTCTTTTTAACCATTTAATGTATCCTTGATTTCTTATACTTGGATACCACTCATTAAATAAAAGAATATATTTCTTTTGTTTTGAAAGACTACTACCATTTAAATATAATGGATAAAATAAACGTGATAACAGAACATTATTAATACATATATTTCGATGTAACTCATTCCATTTTTGCTTTCGTAATAACTGAGGTCCCAAACAAATCTTCAATCCAATTTTATTAATTGCTTCAGACATAATTACATATCCATAGTCTCTTTTAGAATTGGTACTTAACCATTGAAAAAAAATTACTTCTTTTTTCATCTATTTCTCTCCATTAAACACTCCAGACCAACTAATTTATTCTCTTTCATATAATTTTGATAATTATTTTTTACTATTTTCTTATTAAGAATATCTTCAATTTTTTCAGGTATTTTTATTGAATATTCATGTATCGTTTCGCTCAATGTATCAAGCACATAGCATTGACCTGTAGATCTAATTTGAAAAAAAATCTGATTATTATTCTTTTTTACAAATTTAAATGTATACCAAGAACCATCAAATAATTTCTTCTCGGGATAGTCAAAATCAACCATCTCTATTTGTAAACTTGTTGAAGATCTTCTTATTCCTATTTTTCCTTCAAATCCACCAAAATAAAACCATTTTCCATTGCAAAATTCAACAGTTCGATATCTCTTATTTCTTACACATATAAAATTATTTTTTTTGTTTATCAGAATACCATATAACGGATTCCAAACTATTTCTTCATCATTTCCATCTGTTAATATAAAATTTTCTTTATCATACTCTATCGTATATAAACCACCATTAATATTTTCTAAAGTAAAAATATTAAAAGTCTCTTTTTCTAAATCTAGCGTCAAAATACTATTGCTATTCCTTATTGGAAAATATGCATTATTATCTACAACAACATAATTTTCAGTGAAAAATACATCCTTTGCTGTTTTTCTTTTCTCCAATTCTTCTTTATAGCCGTTAATTTTTTTAATTTTTCCATCTCTTAAATTGTATACAAGAAAATAATCTAATTCATTTCCAACAAGTATTAATGAATCCCTATAACGGAAAATAATTGTAAACTTTCTTTTATACATCTTTTCTGCTTGTGTTAAATTAATATCAATCTTCTCTATCTGCTTTGTTATAACATTAATTCTCCAAAAATTTTCTGAAGAATATGGTGCTAAGTAAAGCCAATTGTCTGCAATAATAAAGGAAACGCTTAAATATATTTTACACTCTTCTGGCAGATACACTATATTTTTTATAAAATGTGTTTCTTTATCTATTTCAACCACTGCATTTGCATAATCTGTCAAAATCCAAATAGAAGTATCTGTAAAAACAATATCCGTACTTTCTAAGATATTTAGTGATTTTTTTGCCTTTTTATAAATTAAAGCATTTTGTATCATCATCATTTTTCCTGTCTGCTGGTACACTGGCACCAAACTACTCATGTCACCATAATATGCATCACTTAGTACCACAGCTCTATCCATATCCGAAGAATCATCATAGATGCCCCATCCTTCTTCTTTGTACTGCTTTACAATTTTCTCATATTCTACCCACAGCTGAGGTTTCATGGAAGATATGGTACTTTCAATCAGCGGATGAGGTCTCCATAATAGAGCTACTTCATCCTTGTTTTCATAGAAAATCCGAAATACATCCTTCATCTTCTCCAGCATTTTCTCATTGTTTTCCAACAATGCTGCAATACTGGTATTATAAAAGATAATCTTCTTCCAGCTTCCATCCGGTTTCTGTATAATCTTTAACCACTCTTTGGGTATTTCCAGATCTTCCTTCTTTGTATTTAATACCTTATCAATCTTTGGAGATCCCAGCCCAAGGAATTTTTCTTCCAGATATTTTCTATCTAAATGATTTCCCTGCAGTCCATTTTCCTGTGCTGCTTTCAGATATTCATTTACATAGATTTGCTTCATCTTTTCAGACTGTACAATTACCTTATCTGCATTGATAACTCCGGGAGTCCAGATAAAGTGTTTCATCTGGTCAATAGTACCCTGATCATCCGGTTCAATTTCCTGTAAAACAAAATATGGTATATACACCAGTTTTTCCGTATACTTCTTTAAATTGCTGCTGAAGAATCTTGGATGTACACACGTTACCAGATTCCAATCATCATAGGGATTATGGATATAGATTACATCCGGTTTTCTTTCCTCGAAGTTGTAACTCTGCCAGTCTATTACTTCAATATTCTTTGGATATTCATTACCTTCATAATGCATTTGTCCAAGGCTTCTATCCGGGTTTCTGTCATAATATGGAATCGGTACGCAATAAGCATCACATTCTGGGTCTTCTTTAGCTGCCAGATAGACACTTTCCAGAGAATCCCACATGGATGCTTTATATGGGAAGAAGACAACTTCCTTGCGGACAGGAATGTCGTTCTTTACACTGTTTTCAATTCGAAGGAGCTGTTTTTTTAGATTCTTGTAGATTTTATTGGCATTGCTGTCTGTGTTATTCTGCAATGCTTCATAGATTTGATAAACGAGGTCGCAATAATCCTGTATATAGGGAATGGTAATGCAATCTTCTTTTTCCATTGTCTCAATAGCATTCCCTATGCTGACTGCGCACTCCTGGCATTGTGCCAGCAGATCCTGTGCAGATACGATATTGTTTCTGTCGATATGATTCTTGATTTCTTCATGTGCTTCATGAAGTGTCTGGATCATGTCCAGAATATCCTTTTTCTGTGCCTTTCTCATATATATCCCCTTAATTGTACATTCCTTGTATTTCTTCTCTTTACGTGACCAAAGCCACATAAAGAGAGAAATGTCTTTTCACATGTGGTTCTTTTTCACATAAAAAGAAGTGGCACTTTTATCCACTTCCTTAGATACACTGTTGCTATTATGCTATCCTGATCAATAGCTGCTGCCTGCATATAAAGTCACTCTGTATTCCTTCATACTCCCCAGTATATCTTTGGAATAATCCTTTTATTTATAACCATTCTAGCACATTATTATGTAAATTGCGATAGAATTTTAGATTTTTCTGAATTTTTATACTGGAGCACGTTCATGGAGAAATTATTAGTTTAATGCTATTCTTATTTTGTTTGTCTTTTTCATCATATAATAGTATAATAGCATTAGAATTAATATAAAATATTGATATGGAAGGAGTTCTGCTATGCAAACACTAATCAGACCATCCGCCGCTATTCGGCAAAATTACACAGAGATAGCTGCCCTATGCAAAGAAACCGGTGAACCTGTTTTTTTAACTAAAAATGGTGAAGGTGATCTGGTTGTTATGGATATAGCCACTTATGACCAGCGAGAAAAGCAATTAGAACTTAGGGAAAAATTAATTGAAATTGAAGAATTAAGGCGTGCCGGCGCACCTGACATTGATGCCCGCGGTGCTTCTGCTAATCTGCGCACTGCACTAAAGGGGAAAACTTATGTATAAAGTTGATATCTCTCCTTCGGCAAATGCTGTTCTGGAAGGATACACATTCCGTTGTGCCAGAGACAACGGAGAAGAGTGTGCATTACGACTACTGGACGCTTATGATGAGAAAATCTCTTATTTGGAATCCACTCCCCTCATCGGATGTGCCCGATTGAAGTATATTCCTTCCAAATATCGTGTTTTAAATTTCTGGCCACACCTCTGGTTCGTCTTCCAGATAAAAGAGTATGAGAACTGTGTAAAAATTGATTACATAATTGATGACAGACAAAACTATGGTACTTTTCTAAAATAAACAGTAGAAATGTCCAAGCTTCTTATTCATATTCTGTTCATAATTCTTTTCAGAATTGTTCAAAATATCAACACGATTTAGACACGAAACTCCCCTATACTATAATCATAAGATGCAGCAATGCAAAGGAGGATGCAACAGACATCCACCTTAAATTAAAAAGTGATAATAACATTACTTATAATAACTTTTTCATAATAATGCCAAGTAATCAGAGATTACTTGGCATCCTCCCTTTTTATGGGGATTTTTTTATTTTCTACAATATTTTCAAGCATATAAAAAACCTGACAGAAAGGATTTCTCCCCTCTATCAGGTCTTCTTTTTTCACAGCCAAGCCGTGTATTCTCTCAATTATTCTGCCTTGCCAACAGATCCGAAGAGTTCCATCTTCTCTTTTACTGTAGCCTTGATAGCTTCGAAGCCAGGATTTAAGAGTTTACGAGGATCGAATCCCTTACCTTCTAAGTCCTTACCAGCTTCGATGTACTTACGTGTAGCTTCCTGGAATGCTAACTGGCATTCTGTATTAACGTTAACCTTAGCTACGCCAAGTGTGATAGCTTTCTTAACCATCTCTGCAGGGATACCTGTACCACCATGAAGTACAAGAGGCATAACGCCTGTCTTCTGCTGGATTGCATCCAGAGTCTCGAAGCTCAGTCCCTGCCAGTTTGCAGGATATTTACCATGAATGTTACCGATACCTGCTGCTAACATATCTACGCCAAGATCTGCAATCTGCTTACACTCGTTAGGATCTGCGCACTCGCCCATACCGATAACGCCATCTTCTTCACCACCGATAGAACCAACTTCTGCTTCGATGGACATGCCCATTGCATGAGCAACTGCTACTAATTCCTTAGTCTTCTCAATGTTCTCTTCGATTCCATAATGAGAACCATCGAACATGATAGATGTGAAACCAGCCTTGATGCACTTGTAGCATCCGTCATAAGTACCATGATCCAGATGTAATGCAACTGGTACTGTGATTCCGAGTGATTTATCCATTGCCTTAACCATAGCGGCAACTGTATCAAAGCCTGTCATGTACTTGCCAGCACCTTCTGATACACCTAAGATTACAGGGCTGTTTAATTCCTGTGCGGTTAACAGAATGGCTTTTGTCCATTCAAGGTTGTTGATGTTGAAATGACCTACTGCATAATGACCTGCTTTTGCTTTTTTAAGCATTTCTGTAGCTGAAACTAACATAATTCCAAACCTCCATTTTCATTACTTGCCATAACTCTCCATAATTCTTTGCAGAATTAATAGTTACTGCTTGCCTCTTTATCATTGGAACGCAATTGTCCCTGACAAAATACATTATAAACCGTTTTCCCTGGGTTGTAAACTAAATTGTTTATTTTTTAACGTTATAATTTTAACTCAAAAAAAGCACAAGATACAAATATCCTGTGCGCTTGTAATATATTTCTGTAACTTGCAAATTTGGACCGCAGGTACAAATTTGCCGTGTGAAAAACTACCATATATGGTTTTTTCACACTATTCTTTCACAATAATATCCACTGCCTGCTGTTTATTGGACAGCTCTACCTTGGTATGGTTACCGCCGTATTCCCCATCCAGTGTCCATGCTATCTCTTCACCAGACTCTATGGTAAGGGATGCTGTCTTGAAGCAATACATATAAGCGGTGTCTACTCTCTCACTAATCAATGCCGTCAGGATGGAATTCAGTTCGATAGGATTATTGGGTCGCTTGATCAATGTGACTTCAAAGAGTCCGTCGTTAAGTGCCACATTTCTGCCGGTAATATTCTTGAATCCTCCTACAGAATAGGAATTGGTAATCATTCCAAAGATGAAATCGTCCTCAATGACAGTGTCATCATAGCTTACCTTTATATGGTAGGATTTCACATTCTGCAAGTGTTTCATGCCTTCCAGAATGTATGCCATATGCCCCAGTGCGTTCTTCATTTCCTGCGGTGTTCCATAGGAAACTTCAGTAAACAGGCCAAAGGCAGCAATATATACAAATACATCATGATTAAACACTCCGACATCACAGGCAAATGTATGTCCTGCTGCCACGATATCGGCTGCTTTCTTCATTTGAGATGGAAGTTTCAGGCTGTTTGCAAAATCATTGGTACTTCCTGCAGGAATATATCCTACAGTGGTCTTGAACCCGGATTGCATCATGCCGGTCACTATCTCGTCTAAGGTGCCGTCTCCTCCGCTGCATACAACTAACTGATAGGACTTGTCTCTCTCTCTGGTGACACGTATCGCATCTCCCTGGTTCTGTGTGGTATATACTGTCACCTCGCAGTCAGCCTTGACGAGAGTATCTGTGATCTCCAGCAGATGATTTCTGATCTGCCCTTTACCGGCATGGGGATTCACGATGAAAAGAACTTTCTTAGGCATCCTGTCCACTCAGGAATCTTTCAATATGTGCTACAGCTGCGGATTCATCAGAACCATCTGCAACAACTGTAAGTGTCTCACCGTTATCAAGTCCGAGACTCATCATACCCATGATACTCTTTGCATTTACTTTCTTATCATCCACTTCCACATAGATGGTGCTTTCATACTGGCTGGCTACCTGTACGAATACTGCTACCGGTCTTGCTTCCAGACCATTGTCCAACTGGACTTCCATTGACTTCTGAACCATAATATTCTCCTCCTTTATTTCCGCAATCTGTCTGCCAACTCACCCAGCTTTCTAAGCCTGTGGTTGACTCCTGACTTCCCTACTTTGGGATTCAGATATTCACCTAACTCTTTCAGTGTCGCATCGGGATAATCAAGTCTGACCTCAGCGATTTCCCGCAGCTGGTCGGACAGATTATGAAAACCATAATGTTCCTTGATATACATGATATCTTCTATTTGTTTTGTTGCTGCATTCACAGTTTTAGTAATATTTGCAGCTTCGCAGTTGACTTTTCTATTAATGGAATTGCGCATATCTTTCAGAATCCGCAGATTCTCCAGACTCATGAGTGACTGATGGGCACCCATGACATTAAGTAGTTCTACAATGCCTTCGCTTTCCTTGATATAGACTACCAGGTAGCGCTTTCTCTGTACGACCTTGCCTTCAATGTCAAAATCTGCCAAAGCACCCTGTATCTGCATTGCCTGTTCATTGTTTTCACATACGAACTCCAGATGATACCCTTTCTCCGGGTTGCTCATGGAGCCAATGCCCAGAAACGCACCTCGTAAAAAGGCACGCTTACAACACAGGCTTTTGATGACCAAAGGATTGACACATAAGCTCTTCTCCTCGTACTTCACCGCCTGCAATATTCTCTGCACAACGTCTTCTTCCGTGTATCGGAACAGATTCACGAAATTATCCATTTTGCCTTTTATATTAAATGTTTTCTTCAGTAATGTAAAGCCTTTTCTTGCAACATAGGGAGTTTCTTCCTGAATTTCAATATATTTCGCTCCCTTTTCGTCACATTTCACAGCTTTGGTATACTCCAGAATCGCTGCCAGCTCTGCAATATCGCAGTGTCTTGCTTCCGGCAGTAGTCTGACCAGTTCATCTTTCACTTCTCCTGAAAATGACATAGGCTACCTCTTATTTTATATCCCTGTGCCGCAGAGTCAGCCCGTATTCACCCTGATTACTCAGTCTGTTATACAGCTCTATCGCCAGAGTCACACTTCTGTGCTGTCCTCCGGTACAGCCAATGGCTACTACCAGCTGATTCTTACCCTCTTTCACATAATTGGGAATAAGGAAAGTAATCATATCTGTCAGCTTATCCAGAAACTGATGTGCTTCCTGAAAACTCATGACATAATCATGGACTTCCTTATCCAGTCCTGTCTTAGGTTTCATTTCATCTATATAAAAAGGATTCGGCAGAAACCTTACATCAAATACAAGGTCTGCATCCTGTGGTATTCCATGTTTGAAGCCAAATGAAATCACATTGACCATAAGGCTGTTATATTTCTCATTATTTACAAAGATACGATCCAGCTCCGCCTTTAATTCTCTGGTCAGCAGGTTCGTTGTATCAATGACATAGTCAGCCTGCTCTCTGATGTTTGCAAGCAAGGCTCTCTCCTGGGTAATACCCTTCATCAGATCTCCATCTGTAGACAGGGGATGGATTCGTCTGGTTTCCTTATATCTTTTCAAAAGTACCTGGTCAGAAGCTTCCAGGAACAGTAATTCAAAAGAATATTTGGATTTTCTCAGTCTTGCAACTGCCTGATTCACGTCATCAAATGACTGCGCCGCTCTGACATCCAGTCCTAAAGCAACATTCTGTATTGTAGAATTGGGCATTGTGATCAGTTCCACGAACTTGTCGATCAATGCCACCGGGATATTGTCTGCACAGTAAAATCCTGCATCCTCCAACATTTTCATAGCGGTACTCTTACCGCCTCCACTCATACCAGTCACAATTACAAATCTCATAGCTCCCCAGCCTTTCTGTCAATCTCTTTTGCAAATGATGTCTGTTTGTGTTCCTGTACCGGATCTACTGGAAATCTCCCAGCATTATGACTTCCGGTTCTATCTTTACGCCAAAGCTGCTCCATACTTTAGCCTGTATTTCCTGTATCAATGTATAAATATCTGTTGCTGTGGCATTGCCCTTGTTTACAACAAAGCCACAATGTTTCTCTGATACCTGTGCGCCACCGCATTGAAAGCCTCGAAGCCCCGCATCCTGTATCAGTTTTGCCGCAAAATATCCTTCCGGTCTTTTAAAGGTAGAACCGGCACTTGGATATTCCAGTGGCTGTTTGTCTTTTCTTCTGGCAGCCAAATCTTCCATCTTGAGACGTATCTCTTCCTGCTGCCCTTTCTCTAACTTTATGGAAGCTCCCAATACAATATAAGCTTCTTCTTTCAAAAGGCTGTATCGGTATGCAAAGTGCATCTCTTCACAGCTCTTCTCTACAATCTCTCCCTGCGGAGTCATCAGGCGTACAGAAGTAATGACCTGCTTCATTTCGCCGTCATATGCACCCGCATTCATCACAACTGCGCCACCCAGAGTCCCAGGAATCCCCGCAGCGAATTCAAACCCTGTCAGTGACTGTGCAAGAGCAACTCTGGCGATAGCCGCCAATGTTGCTCCAGCCTCACAGTACATAATATGATTATCTTTTATCTCGATATGGTTAAATTCTTTGGCAAGATGCAGAATAATACCGTCATACCCCTTGTCACTTACCAGAAGATTGCTGCCATTACCTAATAAATAGTAAGTCTCTCCTGCGTCATTTAACAGCTGAATCGTACTTTTCAATTCTTCTTGCGTGGCTATCTCCAGAAACAGCCTTGCCGGTCCACCTACTCGAAATGTTGTATGACGGCTCATCGGCTCCTGTTCCAGTATTCTTTCTGTAGGAAGGTATTGCTTTAATTCTGTTATAATCTCCTGCTTCAAAATCTCACCTGTCATCTTTTATTTTTACAACCTATTATATTACAGTACCAGCTTCGCAGCACCATAGATTCCTGCGTCATTTCCCAGTGTTGCAAGCTTAAACTGCGCATTCATGCATCCATGGAACGCATATTTCTCATAGTATTTTGTGATGTACTGGCATAAGATATCTCCTGCCTTAGATACACCACCACCGATAACGAAGGCTTCCGGGTTGACTACTGCTGCAATGGCAGCCAGTCCTTTGCCAAGGTATTGTCCAAACTGCTCTGCGATCTCACACGCTACTTCATCACCGGCTTTTACTGCATCAAATACAGTCTTGGCACTGACTTCGCCCTGACGGAGTACACTGTCCTTTGTATCTGCTTCCAGTCTTCTCTTCGCCAGTCTTACGATACCTGTTGCTGATGCATACTGTTCCAGACAGCCATGATTGCCACATCCGCAGGCATCTCCTTCTTTGTCTTCTATATGAATATGACCGATTTCACCTGCTGCGCCGGTAGCACCTGTCAGAATCTTACCGCCAAGGATAACGCCGCCGCCTACACCGGTTCCAAGTGTAACAAGTACCATGTTCTCGAAGCCTTGTCCACCACCGCGCCACATCTCACCAAGAGCTGCTACATTTGCATCATTACCAGCCTGTACAGCAAGTCCTGTCAGACCACCAAGAATTTCCTTTACATCCATGATGTCCCAGCCAAGGTTGACTGCCTTGAGTACAACGCCTTTATCATTTACAGGTCCTGGTACACCAATCCCGATACCTGCTACTTCATCTTTTGCAATGTTCTTCTCTGCCATCTTGTCCAAAACGGACTTGGCTACGTCCGGGAGAATATTCTTACCATTCTCTTCTGTTCTGGTAATGATCTCCCACTTATCCTGCACATTTCCTTCCAGGTCAAAAAGACCAAGCTTTACAGTTGTGCCTCCTACATCGACACCGAAACAATACTTACTCATTACTCCTCATCCTCTTCTCTTTTTCTTGTTAATGAATTCTGTACACGCTGATACAGCTCCTGTGCTGCATTATAGCCCATCTTCTTCTGTCTGTGGTTGACCGCTGCGCACTCGCAGATGATTGCCAGGCTTCGTCCGGGTCTGATTGGAATATTATGGCATACTACTTTATTACCAAGATATTCCGTATAGTTCTCTTCCAGACCAAGTCTGTCGTATTTCTTCTCTTTATCCCAGTCTTCCAGACGGATAACAAGGCTGATATTGGTCGTATCCATAACACTGGATACACCGAACAATGCCTTGACATCTATAATACCGATACCTCTCAGCTCAATAAAATGCTTCGTGATATCAGGTGCTGTACCTACCAGAGTATCATCACTGACTTTTCGGATCTCTACCACGTCATCAGATACAAGTCTGTGTCCTCTCTTGATCAGCTCCAGGGCAGCCTCGCTCTTACCGATACCACTCTCACCTGTGATCAGGACACCTTCACCATATACATCGACCAGTACACCATGTACAGAAATGCATGGAGCCAGCTTGACATTGAGCCATCTGATAATCTCTGCCATGAAAGCAGAAGTAGACTTCTGTGTCAGAAGCACCGGTACTTTATTCTTCACTGCGGTTTCCAGAAATATCTCATCCGGACGCAGGTCTCTGCAAAATACGATACAGGGAGTTTTCTCAGAAAGGACTTTAGGATAGACCTCTCTCTTATCCTCTTCTGTCATGTGCTCCATGTAGGAATACTCTACAAAACCAATGATCTGTGGTCTTGTCTCATCATAATGTTCAAAATACCCCGCAAGCTGCAGCGCAGGTCTGTTGATATCCGGCTGAGTCACCTTGATCCCCGTAATATCTATTTCCGGTGTCAGGTTCTGCAATTCCAGCTTATCAATTAACTGTTTAATACTAACTGCCATATCCATACCCATACCTTTCTTTTTACACAAACTGCCTCTCTTCATAGGCACTGCTTTGCTTCAATCATAGCATACTTAACTTCGCTTTGCTACTTTTTATTGCTCCTGTTTATGGAAAAAGCGATAGATTTCCTCCGCCACATTTACCGTGATTCCCGGAACCTCCTGCAAGGTGCTGACCTGCGCCTGCTGCAGCTCTTCAATGGACTTGAAATATTTCATCAAAGACTTACGGCGGCTGGGTCCCACACCGTTGATTTCATCCAGTACAGAATGCACCTGTGCCTTGCTTCGAAGTGATCTGTGATACGTGATAGCGAAGCGGTGGGCTTCATCCTGAATACGGGTAATAAGCTTAAAGCCTTCTGAATTCCTGTCTATGGGCAGCTCTTTATTCTGGAAATACAATCCTCTGGTGCGGTGGTTATCATCCTTTACCATACCACATACAGGAATATTTATCCCCAGTTCATCCAATACCTGCAAAGCAATATTTACCTGTCCCCGTCCACCATCCATGAGCAAAAGGTCAGGAAACTTCGTAAAGCTGCCGAAATTCTCATCCATGTTCTGTTCCTGCATTTCCTGTTTCTCATCCAGTCCATGCTGGAATCGTCTGGTCAATACCTCATGCATGCAGGCGTAATCATCCGGACCGGCTACGGTCTTCATCTTAAATTTACGGTAATCGCTGCGTTTTGGCTTGCCTTTTTCATAGACTACCATAGAACCGACGTTGGCGAAACCGCTTGTATTGGAAATATCAAAAGCCTCCATTCGGGAGAGTCCCTTGAGTCCCAGCAGATCTTCAATCTCCTTCACTGCACCAATGGTTCTGCCCTCTTCCCTGCGGATACGTTCTCTGTCCTGACTCAGTACCAGGGCTGCATTTCTGGCTGCAAGGTCAACCAGCTTTTCCTTGGAGCCTTTCAGTGGCACTCGTAAATGAACCCTGCTTCCCTTCTTGGCAGTAAGCCATTTCTCCACCAGCTCCATATCTTCTATTGACTCCTGCAGCATAATCTCTCTTGGGATAAAAGGAGTTCCTGCGTAAAACTGTTTTACGAAGCTTGTTAATATTTTATCAACAGAAGGTTCCTCTATCTGTGTCATATAGAAATGCTCTCTGCCAATGAGTTTACCATTTCGCAGGAAGAAGACCTGTACTACGGTCTCATTACCATCTATGGCAAGGGCAATGATATCCTTATCCTCCCCTACATTATCAGACATCTTCTGTGTTTCACTGATCTTTTTGATATTTTCTATCAGATCACGGTATTTGATGGCTTCCTCATACTCCATGGCTTCAGAAGCAGCCTGCATTTTTTCCTTCAGATCCTTGATGACCGGTTGATATTTGCCATTTAGGAAATCCAGCGCCTGCTCAATCTGTGCTGCATACTCTTCCCTGGATACATATCCCTGACAAGGCGCACAACACTGATTGATGTGATAGTTCAGACAAGGTCTTTCTTTGCCAATATCTGCGGGAAGTCTACGATTACAGGTTCTAAGCTTGTAAAGCTTATTAATCAGATCTATGGATTCTTTGACTCCTCCACTGGTAAAAGGTCCAAAGTACCTCGCCTTGTCCTTCTTCATCTGCCGAACCAACAGAATACGGGGATATTCTTCTCCTACGGTTACTTTTATATAAGGATATGTCTTATCATCCTTGAGCATGGTATTGTACTTGGGGCGATTCTCCTTGATCAGGTTATTCTCCAATACCAGCGCTTCCAGTTCAGAGTCCGTTACAATATATTCAAACCGGGCAATGAGAGACACCATTTTGTCAATCTGCGGCCCCCTGCCGATATTTTCCTTGAAATAGGAACGCACACGGTTATGCAGGTTGATTGCCTTGCCCACATATAGAATCGTATCGTCCTTGTCGTGCATGATATACACGCCGGGTTTGTTTGGAAGTTTATGAAGCTCTTCCTTTATGTCAAAATCCTGTGGCATTATAAGTCTCCTTCTATCTAAGCACTTTGCGTTGAAAGCAAAAAATCACTGCTTTTGTAAATTCAGTGATTTTTCGCTTTTCTATATCTTCTTATTTACTGATTCCATCTGGAACTGAATTGTGAATTCTCTTTGTCTGTATCTGTTCCCGCCTGATTTCCTGCACTCTGCTGCTCTGTGGTATTATCACCCTGCATCGGCTGCTGCGGCATTGATTCCTGCTGCTGTGGCTGTCTGGGTGCAAAAGAAATCTCATTGCGGGGAAGATAAGGATTCACCGCCTGTTGTGTCGGACGGCTGCGAAGTTCTTCCGGTGTCGGAGCCTTCTCGTCATCCTCTTCCACAACCATCTGTTTCGGAGCTTCCTGCTCTATAGCAGTCTCCTGTGGCTTTTCTTCCTTATTTTCTTCTTTCTTCTCTTCTTTATTCTCTTCCGGTTCAGGAAGTCCCTTAGCTTCTCTGTAAATCTTCATGAATTCCTTACCGGTAATGGTCTCTTTCTCAATCAAGTGAGCTGCGATCTTATCCAGCACATCACGATTCTCACGAAGCATCTGTAATGCTTCCTCATATGCGTCCTTGAGAATCTGCATCACTTCATTATCAATCTCGGAAGCGGTATTATCTGCACAGTTCAGGGATGATCTGCCATCCAGATACTGACTCTCCACTGTCTCCAATCCCATCAGACCAAACTTCTTGCTCATACCATAGCGTGTTACCATGGAGCGGGCTATGCTGGTTGCCTTCTCGATATCATTGGAAGCGCCTGTGGTTACTGTATCAAATACAATCTCTTCCGCGGCACGTCCACCAAGGAGTCCCACAATCATATCATGTAATTCTGCCTGTGTATTCAGATATTTCTCATCTTCCGGTACATGCATGACATAACCGAGTGCTCCCATGGTTCTTGGAACAATGGTAATCTTCTGCACCGGTTCCGAATTCTTCTGCAAAGCACTGATCAGCGCATGCCCTACTTCATGATAGGATACAATCTTACGCTCTTCCTTGCTCATGATACGGTCTTTCTTCTCTTTACCTACCAATACGACTTCTACCGCATTGAATAAGTCCTTCTGGCTGACAAATTCTCTGCCTTCCTTGACTGCGTTAATTGCAGCTTCGTTAATCATATTGGCAAGGTCAGAACCTACTGCACCGCTGGTAGCCAATGCAATGGCATCCAGATCTACAGTTTCATCCATCAGTACGTCTTTTGCATGTACTTTCAGAATGTCCACACGACCCTTTAAGTCTGGTTTATCCACGATAACTCTTCTGTCAAAACGTCCCGGACGAAGCAGCGCCTTATCCAGTATCTCCGGTCTGTTCGTTGCTGCCAGAACGATAATACCCTTCTTACCATCGAAACCATCCATTTCGGAGAGCAGCTGGTTCAGAGTCTGTTCACGTTCCTCATTACCGCCACCGTACTTGGAATCACGGCTTCGACCAATCGCATCAATCTCATCAATAAAGATAATACATGGTGCATTCTTCTCTGCTTCCTTAAACAAATCTCTTACACGGGAAGCACCTACACCTACATATAATTCAATAAAATCAGAACCTGCAAGGGAGAAGAATGGCACATGTGCCTCTCCTGCTACTGCCTTTGCAAGCAGAGTCTTACCTGTTCCGGGAGGTCCTACGAGCAGTGCGCCCTTTGGAAGCTTCGCACCGATCTTGGAATATTTACCCGGATTATGCAGGAAATCTACGATTTCTTTCAGGGAATCCTTGGCTTCTTCCTCACCTGCTACATCTTTAAAAGTAATTCCTGTTTCTTTCTGTACATATACTTTGGCATTGCTCTTACCCATGCTGAAAGCTCCGCCACCACCTGTCATCTTGCGAAGCAGCAGGCTTAAAAGCCCCCACATCAGCAGGATTGGCAGAATATAGGATAAAATAGATAAAATAATACCGGAGCCGTCAGGAACAGAACCGCTTACTTCTACATTGGCATCCAGAAGACGCTGTGTCAGTGTATCATCATCCTCAATCTTACCTGTATGGTAAGTAATGGTAGGCTGCATATAGAATAAGGATACTGTCTGTTTACTCTTGGGATAGATCGTAATCTGGTTGGACTCGATCTTAACCTTCTCTACCTGCCCTTCTTCAATCATGGAGATGAACTGATTATAAGATATCTCCGTGTCTGTCGCTCCTGTAAAAGCCTTCATGAAATAGCTGATACATAATAAGGAAAGCAGTGCTGCAATCAGAAGAATCAGAAGATTCTGTTTCTTAGGATCTCTTCCGTTTCCATTACCATTGCCGCCTGAACTGCCGTTATTATTGCCATTTCCGCCTGAATTGTTGTTGTACTGGTTAAACTGATTATTGTCCATTGTATAATAACCATGCCTTTCGCAAACTTTATAGTCACGCGTCCTGGTTGTGCATGCTGCACGCAAGCAGCCGCAATAACCGTTATAACGCATCTTTCAACTTCCCTACTCAGAAGTATTGCCCAAGTGAAAGTATTCAATTATAATTATAAGTTGTAAGAGTTTATAAATCAACTTTTTCTTTCTGAAATAAAAATTCGAACTATTAATATTTTATAAAAAATAGTAGATTTTTGACATCTGAGCGTTGTATAATACTCAGATGTGATTACAGAAAACGTGGTTTTTCCACCCATTAATATAGAAAGGAATCAAAGCTATGCCAGTAAAGTATGTATTCGTTACAGGCGGTGTTGTATCCGGATTAGGAAAAGGCATCACTGCAGCCTCCCTTGGACGTCTTCTGAAAGCCCGTGGTTATAAAGTGACCATGCAGAAGTTCGATCCTTATATCAATATCGACCCCGGAACCATGAACCCGATTCAGCATGGTGAAGTATTTGTCACTGATGACGGTGCTGAAACAGACCTCGATCTGGGTCATTACGAAAGATTTATTGATGAAAGTCTTGATAAGAACTCCAATGTGACTACCGGTAAGGTGTACTGGAGTGTACTGCAGAAGGAGCGCCGCGGCGATTATGGCGGAGGTACCGTTCAGGTCATTCCACACATTACGAATGAAATCAAGAGTCGTTTCTACCGCAATTTCACAGACCCGGATATGCGTATTGCAATCATTGAAGTCGGTGGTACAGTCGGTGATATCGAAAGCCAGCCTTTCCTGGAATCTATTCGTCAGTTCCAGCATGAAGTCGGCAGAGAAAATGCTATTCTGATTCATGTAACTCTGATTCCTTATCTGAGTGCTTCTCAGGAAATGAAGACCAAGCCTACCCAGGCCAGTGTAAAAGAACTGCAGGGAATGGGTATCCAGCCTGACATTATCGTATGTCGCAGCGAGCATCCTCTCGATCAGGGTATCAAGGATAAGATTGCTCTGTTCTGTAATGTACCGAATTCTCACGTATTACAGAATCTGGATGTAAAGTATCTCTATGAAGCACCTCTTGCCATGGAGAAAGAACATCTGGCTGAGGTTGCCTGTGAATGTCTCCACCTGGATTGTCCGGAACCTGATCTTGCAGACTGGAAGAAGATGGTAGATGACCTCTACGCTGCAACTCACGAAGTAACGATTGCCCTGGTCGGCAAATATACACAACTCCATGACGCTTATATCAGTGTCGTAGAAGCTCTCAAGCATGGCGGTATTCCCCAGCATACCACTGTCAATATCCGCTGGGTAGATTCTGAACAGGTCAATGCAGACAATGTGGCAGACATTCTCAATGGTGTAGATGGCGTTCTGGTACCGGGTGGTTTCGGCGACCGTGGTATCGAAGGTATGATTGACGCCATTCATTATGCACGTACTAATAATATTCCATTCCTTGGATTATGTCTGGGCATGCAGCTCTCTATCGTAGAATACGCCCGCAATGTTGTTGGATATAATGATGCACACAGCGTTGAGCTCAACCCCAACACCACTCACCCGGTTATCGCACTGATGCCGGATCAGAATGGTGTAGAAGATATCGGCGGTACTTTAAGACTTGGTTCCTATCCATGTCATCTGGACAAGGCTTCCAAGGCTTATACCCTCTACGGAGAAGAGATCATTCATGAGCGTCACAGACATCGTTATGAAGTCAACAATGATTTCCGTGCAGCCCTTACAGATAAAGGCATGATGCTCTCCGGTCTGTCTCCTGATGGACGTATTGTAGAAATGGTAGAGATTCCTTCCCATCGTTTCTTCCTTGCAACACAGGCACATCCGGAATTAAAGAGCCGTCCTAACCGACCACACCCTTTATTCAGAGGACTTGTAGAAGCAGCTCTTGCATATAAAAACGAGAAATAATCACAATAGACCGAATCACTTTTTAGTGGTTCGGTTTTATATTTTTATGGTTATTTTTCATACAAATTTCATTACTTTTGCATTGAAATTCATCAATATGTAATGATATGATGATGTCATCAGACAAATAACCTAATATTATTTGTGCATTTAGACCAATTCCACTGGAAAGAGAGGTATTTTATTTATAGCAAACAGATTTATCTTAAACGAGACTTCCTATCATGGAGCAGGTGCTATCCAGAGCATTGCAGACGAAGCAAAGGGACGTTCCTTTACAAAAGCTTTCGTATGTTCTGATCCCGACCTGATCAAATTCGGTGTAACCAAGAAAGTACTGGATGTACTGGAAGGTGTTGCAGATACCAAGAACAAGGCAGTTCCTATCTTCGCAGTTCCAACAACTGCTGGTACAGCAGCAGAAGTAACCATTAACTACGTTATCACAGATGCTGAGAAGAACAGAAAGATGGTATGCGTAGATCCTCATGATATTCCTGTTGTTGCTTTCATCGATCCTGAAATGATGGCTTCCATGCCTAAGGGATTAACAGCCGCAACCGGTATGGATGCTCTCTATGATACACCACATGGTATTGCCAACGCTATCATCCTTCCTACTGTTATGGAATACAATGCAGAAGCTACTGGTGAGAAATATCGTGAAATCGCAAGAGCTATGGGTGTCAAGGGTGTTGACGACATGACTCAGGAAGAATACAGAAAAGCAGCTGTAGACGCTGTAAAACAGCTTTCTCAGGATGTAGGGATTCCTGCTGACTTAAAGGACATCGTAAAGAGAGAGGATATTCCTTTTCTGGCACAGTCCGCATATGATGATGCATGCAGACCTGGCAATCCTAAGGAAACCAGCGTAGAAGACATCACCAAGTTATACGAATCCTTACTTTAATTCAATCGTTACTATTAAGAACCCGTTCTTCATAGTTTCAATAAAACATACCACTCTCAAAAACCGCTGGCTCACAGAACCAGCGGTTTTTATACTATATAGATCCCTGTCTGTAAGCTGCAAGTAAAAGCTCCAGATCATGAATATTGTCCAGTATCTTCTTTCCATTATCCGTATCCTTGATCATGACACGATCAGGCTCCATTTCAAAGAAGTTTGAACTGGACTCTATGTCTTTGTTCTCAGTTAATACCTTCTCAATACTTTCAAAGGGCTGATGTGCTTTCAGGCGCATACCATGCGAATTATAAATTAGTGTATATCCTGCAATTCCTGTTGTCTTCTGGTATGCTTTACAGAAACCGCCATCAATTACAATGAGACGATTGTTGGCTTTTACAGGGGATTCTCCATCTGAAACCTTAATCGGTGTATGTCCGTTAATGATATGGGACATGGACGAATGTAAGCCAAACTCCCCAAGAATCCTCACGCATACATCTTCCTGCTGATAATACCGATAGTACGGATCTTTTGCTTCTTCCCAGGCTCTCTTATCTTCTACAAAAGTCCTCTCAAAGGTCTTGATATTCCTGCCGGACAATGGAGATTTCTTACCGCACCACAGATACCACATGAAATCCAGTGCCGGTCTTGTTCCCTGATAAAAGGCAAGTCTTGCTACTCTCTGGGCATAATCCATATATTCCTTACCACAGTAGAACTTCTCTCCTATTTGAATTCCATCCAGATTGCCATTTTCATCCAGTGGAATACAACCATGAAATAGCAGATTCCCATTGTATACACGGTATATGCTGCCTTTTTCATACAGGAATTCCACATGATCCCGCAGTACATGGCTGTTGCGGAAGGAAGCCCTCAGGTCTTCCATCACTTTTTGTTCCTCTTCGGACAATACATATGGCTGTTTAAAGTCTATTGTTGGAAAGTACGTATCATTCAGATCATATTCCTGTCCTTCTATGCATACAGTGCCTTTTCCAAGGTCCATCTTATCCAGCAGTAGGCGGTCATCCATATTGTATTCTGAGTGGCGCATAATAATCTGCCCTTCCAGCTTGAACAGAATAATGGAAATGGCTTTCAGCGCTGCCTTCATAGGTGTCAGATTGGGATACAGCTTCTCTGCAAAAAGAATCAGGGAGCGAAGACTGATTCCATAGGAATTCTCCAGAATCTCCATATTGCCGTATTTGATATTATTTCTCAACACATTTGCAATGCAGGCTTCGCTGCCACATGCCGCTCCCATCCACAGAATATCATGGTTTCCCCATTCGATATCCAGCGAGTGATACTTCATCAGCAGCTCAATAATTCTATCTGCATTACTTCCTCTGTCAAAAATATCACCCACGATATGCAGATGATCCACTGCCAGTCTTTTAATTAATTTGGTATATGCCTCAATAAAGGCATCTGCACTTCCTATGTCTATGATGGTATCTATGATTTTCTCATGATAGACATACTGGTTATTATCCTCGTCTGACTGCGCATGAAGCAACTCATCTATAATATAACTGAACTCCGGTGGCAGTGCCTTACGCACCTTTGAACGGGTATATTTGGATGAAAGCAGCTTCGCCAGCTCCGTCAGATTCTTCAGGGTCATTTTGTACCAGTACGGGGTAATCGCATTCTGCTCCTTTAACAGCTTGATCTTCTCCACAGGATAATAGACCAGTGTACAGATCTCCTGTCTCTCCTGCGCAGATAACCTGCTGCCAAAGATCATATCTACCTTCTCCTTGATAACTCCCGCAGCGTTATTCAGTATATGATAAAAGGCTTCATATTCTCCATGCAGGTCACTCATGAAATGCTCTGTACCCTTTGGCAGATTCAAAATAGCTTTTAAATTGATAATTTCCCTGCACACTGCGGGTATGGACGGATATTTCTCAGCTAAAAGACGCAGGTACTTCAATTTTTCTTCTGACAGATAAGGTGTATAAGAACTCTCGAAATCCATATTTCCTCCATTTTATAAGATATGTATTATTATATCATGAACTTCGTTCATGATCGTCATTCGCCGTTCGGGATGAGCATGCAAGCATGTTCCCCCTCACTAACGCTCATTATATCGTAATTATTGTGATGTATAACAATACGTTGTTACGGATTTAACAAGCATGAAAAAAAGACGCCTGATCTGCATCAAACGTCTTTTGTCTATTCAACTCTATGTTAATCCTGTATATTCGTCTGCTCATAGCAACATTATAGCATCCCGGTAACGTTTCTTACAAGAGTAAATTTATGCCTTATTCCTGTATTCTCCATCTGTAATCCTGTCTCCATATCCGCCTGGTCGGATATCCCGCCCAAGAATGCTGTGTGTGCCCTGTTTATCATAGGAATAGAGAAGATATCCCTCTGTTCGGTTCACATCCAATCTGTCATAAGCATTCGCCTGCTGCCATCCATCATCTACTGGAAGGCTTCTGGATGTTGCTCCTGCTCTTCCCTGTCTCTTTCTCCTCTGATTTCTGAATGCTATCTGTTCTCTTGCATCTCTCCTGCATCGGCTCTCGATCCGGTTCGCCTCCATTACGATCAGGTAGCCCGGCTCCTGCACTTGCGCACTATCCGGCTGTGAATGCTGTGCTGTATCTCTTCTTACAGGCTGCCGGACAGGCGGTGTAACTATCTGTGCTGCGGTCTGCATATAAAGCGCAATTGCTTCCTCTATGGATATTCTGTTTTCACAAATGTCCCGCGCGGGTACACTATGCCCGCGGTCAGGAATGTCATAAGAAACCGCCTGCAGAAGCCTTACCAGTCTTCTGCTGTTCATAGAATAGTCACCTCCGTGTGACGAATATGGAATATAACTCCTATCCATGGAGTTATAAATGGTAATGTGGAGTGAAGGATGTTGCAAAGGGACGAATTGTGCAGGTTCTATAATGCAACTCAGGCACGCTCTCGCTACGTGAAAAACGCAGCGGATACGTAGGTGTGCATGTGTCTTACGACCATGCGCACCAAGTACCGGCGTTTTTCAAGTGCCTGCTTATGCATTATAGAACCTGTACAATTCTGTTTCCAAAGTGATGTTCTTTCGCATATACCAGTGTGTTTCATTTTACCTTACAATCTCTGAATGATATATAGTTCACATATACATGTTTAGATACTATTTTATCTATACAGGTTTATACTCATACTATGTTTCAACTGCACTGCCAATACAATATAATATATAAGTATATCGACATCTTGCAGCCTCATAAACAGTTAAAAATATAGCAAAAATATATTCAGAATACTCGTTTATTATTCTCCTGATGTATGTTAAAATATAATTGTTGTGTGTATACATCAAGAAACGGTATATACATTCCATAATAAACAGTCTTTAACAAAATACTGCAAAAACTGTATCAAATAAAGACAATGCCTTCTTGTTCTGTAAGAAGCATTGTCCACAATAACCTAAATATGCAACTGCGAAACGTTATCTTCCATATACAGAATTGCACAGCGTTAACAATTGCATAAGCAGGCACTCTGCAGCCGTCGGTACTTAGTGCGCATGCGTCGGCAAGACACATGCACACTTATGTACCGCTACGAGCTGCAGCGTAGCGAGAGCGTGCCTGTGGTGCAATTATTAACGCTGTGCAATTCGTCCCATGCATGTAACCCATTTTGCAGATTACCAAATTAGAAAGGAAATAACTATGTTTACAGAACAGAAATTAGAGCAGCACTATTCTTCACTCCCATCCGAGACCTTACATATTATCAGGGATGAGTACAAATGGGCATTGGAGACTTGTGGTGTACACAGTGAAGAACAGATCAAATACATCGAGAAGACATTAAGTCTGAGAGGTGAAAGCCTGGCAGTCAGAGTCAACCACAAGATATTATTCCTGTGCAAATGTGGTCAGAGCCGTATCGTAACTACAGACCTGCCGGAAGACAAGATCAAGATGTTCATCTTTGAACAATACAATGTACCATGTCCTAAATGCCGCAACGTGAACATGTATACATGGAAATATATGGATTAATACTCAGTCCAGTCTATGTGAACGCATAATCTGTCTTACTGTCCGCAGAAGATATGGTTTTAATTCCTCAATGCCGACAGGTTCCTCATTCAGAATAGAACTGTAACAGCTGGAACTGATCATTTCGATTATGATATACATCATAATCTCCGGTTTCTCATATTTGACCGGGGAATTCTCAAACATGGCATGATAGAGCTCATAGAAATTGTTTTCTTCTGTTGCCCCGGCGACAGCGTTTGTAAAAATTCCCCAGCTGAGATTCTTGGCAATGAAGTTCAGAAGTGTAGTATCTTCCACGAACTGATTCAGGATATTGTCAATCATGGCAATAATATGCTCTTCCAAATCTGCCATTTCCCGGCTCTTTGTTTCTTCTTCTGCACGCTGAAAGATTTCATTTGATTTATGGACGATCAGTTTATCTCTCAGGTCATACTTATCTTTAAAATACAGGTAAAAAGTGCCTTTTGCCACACCTGCTGCTGCGGTAATATCAGCCACCGAGGTCTTGGTCAGCCCCTTGGTCGTAAACAGGAGAAAGGCAGCATCCAGTATGGCTTCTCTCTTTATTTTCTTATTATCTTCCAGTTTGCCCATTAGATCATCTCCCTAGTATAATAATGGTGTAGTCAATCAAGACTACTTGGTTAATAAGTTTCTGTA